>Ga0126342_10013731_pt1 | contig 14321 bp, 11 predicted proteins | sample Cyp1metagenome_FD_92528 | JGI IMG/M metagenome (GOLD analysis project Ga0126342, IMG submission 92528) | Coral microbial communities from Lord Howe Island, Old Settlement Bay, Australia - Cyphastrea 1 metagenome | ecosystem: Host-associated > Invertebrates > Cnidaria > Coral ...
AAGTTCAACCCAAAAGGAGGCAGAGGACTAGTGCGAATGGCTTGCGGTCGAGAAAGAAATGGGACGAGGGCTGAAATCCGTTTTGAATGTAACGAGGCGAGGACTGAAGATTTAATCAGAGGGAAAAAGTAGATTTAAGACGAGGAAACCGTTTTGAATTTAAAGTAAATTTTGCAGATATATGTATACTTTATATTTAAGTATATGATTGTATAGTTCATATATATATATATACATACATCTCACCGGATTTAACGTTGACCCCTTTAAAGAAAACCTGCGACGGCCGAGGAAATCGGAGAAGATGCCCAAATTGTCCGAGGAGATCTTGAAGACTTTGGGGATGGAGCCCAGGAGTCTCCGGTGAAGGTTGTGGGATAGTGCCATAGGATGATTAAACCAGAAAAAAAAAATATAGTGGATCTACTACCCTCTGGTAATTTAACATAGCTATTGAAAATGGTTATTTATAGTGGATTTTCCCATTAATAATGGCCATTTTCAATAGCTATGTTAAATTACCAGAGGCTATATGATCTAAGTGTATTATATCGCTATATTACTGGTTTGAAGAAGAGTAATCATAGAGTAAGAATGGTGAATACAAGCTGTAGTGGGATTACTGGATATTAATCGGCTATCTAACACTGATTGTGATGTGGGGATGGGTCAAAAATGATGAAATTACCATATGGCTGGGGGAAGAACTATCCATTAAGCAGTTATAGGGACCGTCCAGCTGCCAGGGTCTTGACTCATAGCCAAATCGCGATTTGGCCTTGTCTGGAAATAGCTACCACCAAATTGATGGTGAATCCATGGGTGTTGTTCCCATTGAAATTGCGTTTTTTGATGGGTATACACCATGTATACAAAATAACTATGAGTCAAAAACCAGCGGTTAGAGAAATCTGGATATCCAGAAAATCCCTATTTTCAATGATTAAAAGAGGGAGCTACGAATTGAGTGGGACCCAACCAAATTGATTACGTATACAACATGATAAAGTCAAGCATTCCATGTATAATTTAATTGTTCTAATGGGGGATGAAAAACCAACAACAAAGTTTTCTAGATAGATGAAAAACCAAGCATTTTCACGGATATTTGGATGTGTGTTTGTCTTCCAATGGCTATAATTGGTCCGGTGGTTGTTTTTGAGTACATTGACATCGCTACAAATGGTGATTTAAGAAATAAAGCCAACCAGAATGGATACATCATGGGATATAATTCGGTGTTCCAGTAAAGTGAGCAAAAACATTGAAGGTATTGGCAATTTTTAATGAGGAAACTAGATGAAACTAGTAACTAGTGGTGTTGGGTGAACTAAATCCAACATGTCCCATACGTGGTACATATGGATATTGCACCTTTCTCTGTGTATGTATATATATATATATATATGTTATTGGGTGCGTTGGCGTTCCCCTCTTTATTTGGCTTTTCTGTGAAACAATCGGAACTATATTAAAACCATTATAAACCTTCTAGGGACTATAAATTTGAAGGATCTATAATCTATATATAAATAAATTGTCAAGGTGTATTGATGAATGAAATGGTGTTCACTGTTGGATGCTGCTAACCCCTCTATGGGCAAAGGATCAGTTGAGTTGATAGTTGTTTTGCATTAGAGCTGCTCCCAGCAATACTTATCAGGCGTTCCATTTTTGATTGCAGGGCACACATCCCCAGTTACAATCTCATCTTGCTGCAGAAGCCCACTTCCCAACAAGCTAATCACTAGTAGTGCAGCATTGCAACACGAATCATCCATTACTCAATTACTCAGACGAAGCCCCCTGCGTGTCCCCAGCCAGAAGCATTCCTGCGGGGCCTCCTCTCACAATATCAAGAACATTTGCCAGCCAAAAACCATACCAAAAACCAGACATGTTGGAAGAACTATGAAGAACTCTTATGTCTGTTCCCTTAGACCATGTTGCAAGTCATGCACGTCGCCAGACCACCCCCGTCCCAACATGGAAAGACCTGCAGGATGATGTTGGGTCGCCCCATCCTGGCATGAAGCCAAGAGTAACATACCTCTAACCGCAAGAAAAAGGGCACCAAACAATTGAACCCAAGACTTTGGATTTTGTTGCTTTTCTCGGAAGAATGTATCCTATCCCAGCCCAAGGAAAAAAGTCAAACGCAGAAACTGTTCAAAAGCGAATGTGGCTGTGGCACACAAGCACTTGCTTTGATTTGTGCAATCTTTCCGCTGAGTCATAGCGGCCGCATCATGCTCAAATCATATTCTGATTCCCCCAAAGAGCGATCACAGTGCGCGGCTGAACAAAAGCCAAACATTGCCGTGTGAGAATGTGTGAGACCATTTGCGTACTGATAGCTTTTTGGGTTTGCGAAGAGCATTCAAGCGCACTTGCGTGGGGGCATCCTATGTCGCCATTTGTTCTTCGGCTATATGTAAACCCGCTTATGCAAAGAGGCCCCAGCCACCTACTCGAAGGCCAGACATCTTAAAAAGCCTTGAGTAGTGCTGGCCATCTATATCAGCTCAGCTGCTTTGTGAAGACGAGAAAAAGCACCACCAAGCACAGTGTCAACCCCAGTGAATCTTGATATTGATTGCTTGTCATGATGCACGACATGGATGCCTTGATCTTGAAGGCGTAGGCCTTGATCAAAACAAGGCATAAAAATCACCCGGGCGCATGCATATTTACACATGGCATCGCGTCGCACTGCGATGATGAATATGGTAGATTCATTGACTGGTCTCTGAGGATGTAGTTGAATACAAGGCATCATATGAACACAAAAGTAGCATTCAACAGGGCAATTTTGATGGTTGGTTTTTTGTCTATAGTTCCTCGTTGTCTAAAAATAGTTTCTAGTAGTTTTCTATATATAGTTCCCCACCACTTTATATATAGCCCCATATAGTTCCATACAGTTCCCACTAGTTTATATATAGTAATATAGCGCCAACCCCCTGACACAGATAGAGGGTGAAACACCCATATATATATACATACAATATATATATATATACATACATACAATATATATATATATATATATATGTATATGTATATATATATATGTATATGTATATATATATATGTATATGTATATACACACGGGTATTCACAATTTATGTGTATACCCCGGGACCCTGACATACATATAAATGTCAGTAAAAAAACGAACAACAATACAACATATCAATCATATATGGTGGCATGTACTTTACAACACTGTACCGGTCCTCTAGATATGAATGTTCATCTTAGTTGGATCATTGGTAGGTTTGCCGTAGAGATCTTGTGTAAATCCAGCGTGCACATGGATTCCTAAAATAGGACTACCCCAGTTATCATCCATTTAGTAGATGGATTTTCCATGAAATAAACCACCCCATTTACGGAAACCTCCTATGTACAAAGATATGCCCCAGCGGCCCCTGTGAGGCACTTGGCCTTCTGGGAATTGGTTTGAGACATTTGGCCTGGACCCGACGTCAAAGATGCGGGTTTCAGAAGCTGGATGGAAAAAATATGTTGGGTCAACATGTGGCAGTGTGTCAAAACCTTGTACCCCTGGTGAACATCAAAATAGCTGGTAAATGGATGTTCATCCCACTAAAAATGGTATTAATAGGTATTGATCCATACCCAGGTAACTACTCCTTTCGCTTAGCATTTCAGCATGCATATTTTGATGGGTTTGGTACCCATGGTCATAGACGGTTTTATGGAGGAACTGGTCCAGTGGTTATTGACCCATCCCCGCGTTTCGAGACTTTTAAGATGATTTGAACATACCTCTGGAGCGCAAAAACTCTGCAAGCAGGTCAACCCCGCATTTAAAATCTAGGTACTGGGCAAATTACAACTTACAATGACAACCACCTCCCCGCAATCTCACCATAAACTTTTGGGGGGTGTGACATATTGCTGTTTGACCAGATGATTTCTATTTAGGGTCTTTCCCACAGCAATCAACTGAATTCTTCTGTAAAAGGATCCACTTGTCTTCGAGTCTCCGGGGGGGTTCGAGTAAATTTAAAGTGCTCCAATGGGGTCTGTTCGACTTATCTTCGACTAACGGTTTCAAGCTCCGGTCTCTGAGTACTGCGTGATCTACTTGCCGCGGGTGAAAGAGAGGGCATTCCTGCTGTGCAACAGTTGTACTGAGGGTATAGAATTCATCATTTTATGGTTACAAATGGTGGATTTCACCAAAGTTCTACGGGTTTTTTCAGATCATAAAACCAAGCATTTTATGGCAAACCAGTTGGGGATGTCTTAAGATCAGGAAAGCCCAAACCAAACTCATCCAAACTATTGGTCCATTGGTCGTTTTGATTGGGGAAAAGAAATGGATCATCACAGGGACGATGTAGGAGACGCTGTTGTGATGTTCATTTCTTGTTTGGTACAAGATGGGGCCCCCAGTCGAGCTCGCGTGAACCGTTGGTGAACATAAGTGGTTGAATTCTATCGTTTATGGTATATATAACGAGCTAGTTAGTGGGGATTACAATGGTTTATAAACCAACTTATAACTGGGGGGGCCCATCCTGTACATGATTCTTCGGAACATTTAAGCGACATAGGTTGTTTAGAAACATCAAATAGGTATACAGTGAGAGGCCACCAGATCCATGCCACATCGCAATGGGCATCAACGAAAGATCCCGGATTTAAATGCATTTAAGATATTCAAGGGTTCAGCAGTCGGGCACCCAGAAAACTTATACATCTATCATTTAAGATATTTAAGTACATACCCAACACTGAAGCCAAATATGTCTTTGGATACCCCCCCACTCTCCAAGAATTCCCTGCAAAAAAAAGGCGTCGCTTATTTGGGGAACAACATGAACCTGGCTCTCTACCAGAATCTAGTGTGGTGAGATATCCATCGCATTGGGAAGAGTTCTGGCATGGAGGGTGTTGAGGAAAATAGGGTTGGCAAGTAGGACCATGGTTGGCAAGTAGGACCATCAATGATGATCGATGACCTTCCAAGAATGGGGACTGATTATCATCTCTTGGTGGTTGGTGGTTTCAAACAGTTTTTATTTTCCATAGTATATGGGATGTCATCCTTCCCATTGACGAACTCATATTTTTCAAGATGTTTATTGCACCACCAACCAGATACTGTCAACCCTGGATTCGGTACTCCCCAAATAGTGATGATTTGCTACTTCAATGGGACCCCAATTGATTATCCTCCCTTGGTATGTTTCAACCAGATATAAATCCCTAATATCCCAAAAAAAATCACCATCAATAGTCCATTCATTACTGGTATGTTTCCAGTTGAACTTGTGCGGTCGCCAGTTTTTATGCGGTCGCCAGGTGGGCCCAGGTGGCTTGGTACGCTTGGTGGCACCCACAGGCCCAGATGTCCCAACAACCGGGAGTTTCTTTGGAGATGATCTAGGGATCGGTCAAAACCCTGGTACCTAGTGAACCCCAAAATAGCTGGTAAATGGATGTTCATCCCACTAAAAATGTATCTATAGGTATTGACCCATACCCATCTCCCCATATCTCCCCAACTCGGGATCAATCAGCAGTTGGATGATGTGGAAAAAATTAAAGGACAAATTTTCCTACAAAAAAAAAAGCTGGAACACATCAAAATCATGGCAACTTCAGCATGAAAATCATCCTGGGGGAGGTCCTGGGTCCCCTGGGTCCCCTGGGTCCTGGGCCCAGGTTTGACCCTCCGTTTGTACCCATAAAGATGGTGTTTTTGCTCATGAGTTTAGTACTTGGACCATTCTTTGAGGGTTTTTGGAGGGTCTAGGTAGGGAGGTATTTCGTCGGGATTGAAGATATAGCCTCCACATGATTGTTCTGGGAAAAAATGGATTCAAACTAGAAAATGGAGTCCAGATGCGCTTAACTCATGCAATTCGATAAGCTCTAGAATAATAATATAAGTATATATAAGTTATGAGAATTGCCTTGGGATTTCCAAAAAGTGAAGAAAAAATCATGGTAGATCAATCACTGCTTTGAAACACCGTTGTTGAGTTTTTCCATCCAAATGGGATGATCCCCATTAGCTGACAGAGAAGATGCTGCTGATTGCTGTTTTTGAAGAGTTCTTGAATTGACCAGTGTCAAAAAACCATTGATTGTATAGGTGATATAATGGTGATATAATGGTGATATAAAGGGATTCTATTGGTATATATTTACATATATATATATACCTATATAATACATATATATATATATATGATTCTATGATATGTATTTACAAGTGGGATCTAACCATTGGTGTCCAAAAACCCATTTGGTTTTAACTAACCTATCGAAAAGGGATCATTATTGTACTCTCCATTGCATCACTGGAGCTATAAACAAAGCAGAACCAGTTCGCAGGTTTTTGGGGATGATCGAGAAATCTATGGTAGTTGGAAATTGCGTATCATTTACATGTATACTGTATACTATTTCCATATTTCCGTACTAGTATAACATATGTATATATATATACGGATACGTATGTATACGTAGTAGTATTAATATGTATACACCTTCTGTACATTGAATGTTGATACATTGTATCAGATATAGCACATCATGTAGGGATAAACATAATTGGAACGTGACTGATGAATCCCAATGGACTCCCCGCATGTTCATAGCGGCTAATATACTTAGCAACCGCCAAAAAGATAGAAGTTGATAAAGTCCTGTTGGACATCCTGAACATTGAACCTTTTCTGTTTGAAACCTACCAACCATTCGAATCATGGTGGGGGATGACTATACATCCCATTCATCAACAGGAATTTCAAGACCCTAAAATCGAGGTACCGTAGTATATAAGGCTATATTAAGGCCATATTTTGTGCGGAGACCTGTAATTTCGCCCTTTTTTGCGGCGGCTTTCGTGACAGGCTTCAACTTTGGTCAGCCGTGTAATGCGACGGATCTGCCGGCTGTGTCCTCGATGGACCTGGGAGGGTTTGCTTGTTGCTGGATGGGTTGCTGGGGGTTGCTGGGATGATGAAATTACATACCCTCTGGTAAACTAACATAACTATGGAAAGATCCACCATTTTTAATGGAACAATCCACTATAAATGGCCATTTTCAATAGCTATGTTAGTTTACCAGAGGGTATTATTACTAGTGATGAAATGGATCATTCCCGAACATTCCCTACGTAAAACGCACCAGTAAGACGACTCACCATCTGCAAATCTGAAGACTTTCCATGCACTCATGCAGCATCATGCAGACATGTTTCTGCTATCAGCTTGATTCTGCTAGAGGTGGCTGGATGAACTACTTCCGGGTGCAGTTCCAGTTAAAAGTAGATATTAATTGCCATAGTTTTTAAGGGATCAGAGGTTATATCCCAACTTATTGGGGTTATTCCCATAGTCTCCATGAAAGTCATCTGTGGCCCATGCCACGGTGATCATCAGAAGTATTTGGGTCAACCTTGGATGAATTTGGATGGACAGTTTCGTCCTAGATTCCTCGATGTGTTTTTGGTTTTAACTGGGTATACATACTCACCGGCTAGAAACAAATGCAGGGTCTCTGAGATTGGCCATGATATCTCTATGGGTCCAAATACTTGTAAAGAAGGTACTTAACTTACTTAATCACTTATTTTTAAAACATACCCGGCCATCCAGCCATGTTTCCTGAGAAGGTACAGTTGGATCCATTGGGACAATGTTCTTTGCTCAAATCCCATTAATTCCCATTAGACAATTGTTCATCACTAAAGGTCCATGATATTCCCAGTTGATATAGATATATCCATTTTAATCCATATATATAATATAATATAATATAATATAATATAATATATATATATATGATATATCCATATATATAATATAATATATATGATATATAATATATTATATATATTATATTATATATATATATATATATTATATTATATATATATATTATATTATATATATATATATATTATATTATATATATATTATTATATATATTATATATATTATATATTATATTATATATTATATTATATATTATATTATATATTATATTATAAATTATTTATATATAATATATTATATATATATATTATATTATTTATATTATATAATATATATATAATATATTTATATATATATTATATATATATTATATATATATTATATATATCATATATATATATTATATTATATATATATTATTATATTATATATATATTATTGTTATATATATATATGTATATTTTATATTATATATAGTGTGTATATATATATTAGACATCCAATACATTCTCCAATGCTTCCGTCCATGGGCGCCAGCCTCAGGCCCCTTACTATGCCACCCAAGCGAACCCGGTGGACGCCACCCTGCGGCTGCCTGGTATCCTCTCGTCGGGGCACCTGCCTGATGGGGATGGCTTGAAAGTCCCCCATTTATCAATGGTACATCAAAAACCCTCACAAACCTTTATTGATTAAATGATCACAGGAATTGATGAAATGAGAAATTAAAAACAGAAATTGTTAAAAAAAAGTACTATATTGATAATTTGATGAATATTATTGATGAATATGATTGATGAATATTATTGATGAATACTGAGGAAATTCCATGATCAGTGTTTTTCAATGTTCTTCAATGTTCCATTGGGAAATTCACCCTCAAAAATACATTTTCCTCCATTCATCGATGATTTTCCCATAAAAAAATCACCCCTGTTAGAGATGTTCCCTGAACAACAACTCTAATCCCATCCCCCATTAATATTAGATACCCGCATTCTATGCTTCCAAATATGTTTTCCAATCCCTTACCAAACCATTACAATGCCCGTTTATAGGGCATTCAATTCGATGATTTTCCTGTTAGAATCCCCCATTTTCGATGTTCCCATCATTTTTCCAGAAAACAAATCAATAACTTACCCTCTGGTAAACTAACATAGCTATTGAAAATGGCAATTCATAGTTTTCCCATTAAAAATGGTGGATTTTTCCATCGTTTTTTGTATGTTTACCAGAGGGTAAATCAATCTTCCAGCCAGATGTTCCCAGCAAAATTTTCCCACCTTCACCTGTGTTCCCCAGATTTTCCCACCTTCACCTGGTTAGTAACTGGGGATTTGTTACCCCCGAAAACAATATCCCAATGAAATAATCCATGGCTACTAACTAGTTAACTTAGTTAACTAACTCCATGGCCAGGTGGGATAACTTGGGATATCACTAATTATAATCCTATAGTTATCCCAATTATAATCCATTATTATAATCCATCCCATATATAATCCAATTCTAGTTATCCCATCTAAGTGTCAGACCTGTCCTATTTTTCGCCATCCATCGCCAGGTGTGTGAGCCGCGGTTCGGAGCTGCGAACCGCCGAACTCCGCCTGGAACGGATCCTGCACGGCGGACGGGCGTGGCGGCCCGGTGTTCGTGGTGGCTTAGACGTTGAAAGGAGGTGAAAACTGGCAGAAATGGTAGTTTTTAAGACAGGTTGAAGCCAGAAGAATGCGGATTTTGGATGATTTTAGATGGTTTCTGATGAATTTCTGAGAGCTAAGGTGGTTATAACATGTTATAACTGCAAGAACTGGCACAGGAATGGAAGATATATCGAAGTTAAGCGATGTTACAGAATCGACAGAAAACACAAACTCTTGGTTAGCAGGGTGGTGAAGCCCAGCTCCAAGAGATCATCCCAGAGGAATTCTGGTGACTGGAACCGTGACAGTGATGAAAAACAGTCGAGCAACCATAACTACCTTCATGAAACTAACATTGCTATTGATAAAATCACCATAGAAATAGATGATTTACCCGCTACACATGGTGATTTTCCATGGTTATGTTTACCAGCTCACCAGCGTTTCCATGTACCTGTCCTGCAGCCACTCAGCGACCACTTTGAAATCGCCAGCGGTTTGCGTTCGGGCGATGTTTGCAAGTCGCTTCCGACAAGCTGCCAAGGCCCCCTTTTGTGGGCACAGAACGACAGGGGAATGACCAACAAAGAATGGCGATAGGAAGGACCAAAAAATGACGGCTTTAGGAAAAACAGGGAAGAAAAAAAATGAAGGTCAAGCCATGAACATGTGTGATGGAAAACAAGTTTTTGTTTTTTTTTGATTCACAGCCATCCCAAGAATGCGTTGACAATAGTTGAATATATACTCACATGCTTACTGGTTATATCCCGATCAAATCTACAGGCTGGGCGTAGCCTTGTTTTCTACTGGGTCATAGCCATGAGTTTTTCCGATTTCCCTATTCACTCGTACTTGTGTAAGGCAGTGCAATGGAAAGTAATGCAATACAATTGAATGCAATGCAATGGAATGCAATGCAATGCAAGGTAATGTAATCAGATGTGATTTGATGTGATGTGATGTCATGTTATCTCATTTCATGTCATATAATGTGTTGTCATTACATGCATGTATGTATATAACTATATATGACATCCGGCTGTCCCTGTTACAATGTTGCCCACTGTGAACATCAATCGTTCCCACTAACCAACAACGTCATTACGTTGGCTACATATCATTATGTTGACCAAAGTACCGTTTCAAAGCCACCATATCCCCCATCCTCAAGAAAAAGCAGCAGTTGTGTGGGTGAAATCACCAATTTACTGGCTATCCCACGATTTTTGGTAATGTCAACCCCGGATGAAGAATCACACCATGGTTTATGAAAATGAGGGGAATAAACATGAATAAACCATGGGTAGCCTCCAAATAGTCACAATATGATACATGAATCCCATATGCTCTATGTATGGAATATTTACCAACATTTGCCCCAAAAATCAACCAAATGTAGGTAAATATACCATACATAAAGCATATGGGATATGGTAGCCCAATGAAACAGCGACATGGAGTGCTCCCCAAGCACCACCGAAATCCCCTACGGAAATCCCGAAATCGCAGGTCCTTGGCGATGCGGAGGGTTCCCGGGCTTCCCGCCGCGCTATGTCCTCCTGGGGAAGGCGACTGGTTGGACGGAAAGAAAGGTGCTGAGAAAACCCAGCGAAAATCGGGATTGAAGACGATTTAACATGATTTGAGTAAGACAAAATCACCATTTTTAATAGGTAAACCCAGGTAAACCATCTATAAATAGGCCATCATGAATACAAATGAGGATTTCAATCAGCAAACTTGTTTATTATATATTTATCCAATTATATCCAATTCATTCATCCCAGAAATAATGTGGATTCAAACGTACAGACTGTTGGATTTAGCAGAAAAAACATCTGGCTTGACAATCATGGGGATGGAGTGATGGTACCCTGTAATCAAACTTGGCAAATTCAAACTAGAATTTCCAATGGTAGCATAATCTGCCGATGCACATTGGAGTACTAGGGCCTAGGGCGTAAGTGGTTGAGAGATGTTGAGAGTCTGCTATAGGGAAGAAATTGCCAAAGCTCCAGTCAATGAGTTTCATTGTAGGCATATGGAGGCATAGAACCATCATATTCTGGTGGATACAGCTGACAACCATCTATGTGTGTGTTGATCCTAAAGGTCTCAGATGTGGGGCTTGAGACCAGAAAAAATCCAACACGTTATACCAGATGATCTACCGAACTAGAAGAGGGTGACTTTGACTTTCCAGATTTGCTGGGACACTTGAATATCGGAAATCCCCCCTAGTAAGAGTCATATTTACCGATGGGCAAGGTTTGCAGTAAATTGCCTTGCGTGAAACAGTACTGTAGTACCCTAGTGAACATCAACATAGTTGGCATAGTGTTTGCATATTGTATTGTAGGTCTTCACGGATACCCTTATAGAATGCATTTGGCAGTTCATCCTAGACAAAAATGGCACTGTGTTATAGAAGTCAACACATTGCGAATGAAAAATGAGGTGGTGAACATCATTCTAAATTCACCGCGGATGCTCACCTGGTGTTCCTTTTTTAATACAAACAGGTGTTTATTCATCGTATATCTAGGTGACCAAACAGATGGTAGGTATACTGTATGGGGTCCGTAGATGGTGCCCGGCTAGGTTGAGTAGCACCAGTGGTGCTGATGGCTTTCCATGGGTCAATGCCCGTGCCGCAGCTGCACATGGTGCAACGGTTGTGGTGGCAGATGTGAGGTGTACCAGTTTCTCATGAATTGCTGTGGATGAAACGATCGAACAAATGAACAGTTTCAGATATAGTGGAAACACTGACATTCGGAATGTTTTCAAAGAGTTTGTTTGTTTTATTGGGCGATATAATGTACTATGTGTATATATATATATATATGTAATTGGGGACATCAGCAAACATGGATAAACAGGACGATGTCATCAAGAAAGAATTGTATACTCTCTGGCAATTCAACATAACAATGGACAATCACTTTCTTTTGCAGGTAAATCATCTGTAAATGGGCCACTTTCAATAGCTATGTTAAATTCCCAGAGGGTAAAGTCGATTGTCCCACCCCCCCAATATTAAACATCCCCTGAATGGTCCCAATTATGTGGAAATTCCCTACTAAAGCATGGTTTCCAATGTGGCTTTAATATGTTTAAGGTTAGGGTAAAGCCAATAAGCACCTGAAATTCATAAACAGGCTACATCCATGTTTTTTTTCAAGGCTACATCCCGGAGCGCTACGACCCACCAGCTTTGCCTGCAAAGGACGGCATCGGGCAGAGCCATTGAGGTCAAATCCACGGTAAATTGGAGGTTATTTATAGCTAAGAAGACCATCTATACATGGAGTAAGTGAGAGTTTTTTCACTCCATTTTTTGTGACAGCTTAAAGATTACATAAGATGACCAAACGGGCTGAAGGTTTGAGTTATAGTCTTGGACCATTTTCCATCACGCAGTTGACCATCTCTGAAAGCTGATAACTCTTGCAATCAAACCTTAAAGCTGGATAAAGCTGGCTGATGGATCCCCAAGTCACCATGGGTTTCAATAGTAAAATGGTCTAATGACTTGGATGATTTGGGGTACCCCCCTTTTCAGGAAACCTCCATATGTTTACATAGTTCACCAGGAAGATCTTCTTAGAAATGGTGTCTACAGTATGCCTCACCGCCTCACTGAGAGCGGTTTGTTGATAGCGGATAGCATCGAGGCAGACACCTATGGATCCAGCCGTAGCTTCGAAGCATGACTGGTTTTTTGGGAGTATGATTTAGGTGGTATGATTTATACCTTCTTAGTATGACTAAAAGTCCAGAGGGATTCTCTCCACATTTCTGGTGATAACCCAACTTATAGACCTGGGTGTCTAGTCCCAAGCAGGACAACACTTTGGGCGTGCCTTCAGAGCGTCACTGGCAGGAGGAGAAAAACCATGACAGTGGCGAAAATTTGAAGATGTGTTTTGTGTTTTGAGAGGGGCTATTAAAATTTGAAAAACTATGTTTCATCCATGAAACGGTTACTTTTGGATAAAACCACTATTTTGATTTATCTTGGACAATTGCTTTGGATGATAGGACTTCGGATTAAACTTGTGTCGAACCACAAGTCCATGGTTGGATTTGAGTAGAGCTGGCAGTGCAAAGGTCGCGTGAAATTGGCCAACCCCAAATGACGACTGGTGAATTTGAAGCATTCGTTACTTTCCATTCGACGATACGTAGAGATTAGGAGAGATAATAGATATGTGTATAAATATATATATATATACATAATGTGTATATATATATATCTACATATTATATATATATTATATTATAGGAGTTGGTCAATGTTTGTCCGTGTCATTCCAGATTTGGGATCCCATGTTCTGCCCCGAAGTCGGACCCACCAGCACGGCGGCTCTTCAGCCCGCCGTGTTTGTAGGACTGGAGCACTGCTGATATTCAGACAGCGGCCGAGGATCATGTCATGATGTCTTGGTCCAACAGCAAAGCAGTCAAGGACCGATGCCAACGGCTGCACACCATCGGGCCCACGCGCCACAAAAAGGGATTTCCAAAGATGCGGAGAATTTCCAGATGGTACAGTAGCGAAGATGATCAAAGACTATATACTATGTGGCTCTAAGGAAAAGATCATATTTGACTGGTTAAAGGGAAAATCATGGAAAATCTACAGGATATCTCAATATAATATGTTGGGTCAAAAGCTACGGCTTTCGACCAGTCCAATGAAAAGAAGAAAAACACATACAGACCATTGGTATGTAAACTTTGCAACATCAACGGATCATCAACGTGTTTCTGTCCGAGATGTCCGCGATGTTTCACCAGATACTGTACACCCTCCCCTCTGTCAATCTAGCAGATCGTCATGGAAAACCACCATGTTCTCATGTTATATAATTATATATATATATACATATATATATAT
>Ga0126342_10013732_pt1 | contig 14321 bp, 14 predicted proteins | sample Cyp1metagenome_FD_92528 | JGI IMG/M metagenome (GOLD analysis project Ga0126342, IMG submission 92528) | Coral microbial communities from Lord Howe Island, Old Settlement Bay, Australia - Cyphastrea 1 metagenome | ecosystem: Host-associated > Invertebrates > Cnidaria > Coral ...
CCATACTATTGTAGCAAGCGCCTCGAAAAGGCAAGGTGGGGGGTCAAAGAAACAAGGTGGAGGATCAAAAAATCGAGGTCCAATTTTTCCGGGGTCGGCGGCAGGGGCGGCAGCCCTTAAATAGTGGATTTACCAGGATTTACCCATTGATAGCATGGTGATGATTTTCCATAGTTTTTTGTTAGCCCGTTTACCAGAAAAAACTGAGAACTGACCAGAACTGCCTCCACCTGGGTGAGGTCTGCGCCGTCGCAGTAGCGTTGCAGGTATTCCTCACAGCGAACGAGGTGCAACAAAGAAAATCAACCATGAATGGTAACCCCAAAAAAAGATAGAAAAGTAAAAACTTACTAAAGTAGTGGCACTTTACCACTCTATCTGACTTTTGGGAGTTGCTATAGCTAGTGTCCAGTAGGAATCATTAAACCCATCAAAACTCTAAGACTCTATATAAGCGGTTGCGTTGGGTGTTGATGGGTGTGATGGGAGCCCTCCTTTGGAGCCGATATGGTTTCGAAGGACGACTGGAGGATTACGTTTGTCAGAAACTGAGAAACCGCCAACGACAACAATGACAAAAAGTATCCTTCTCCAAATCATGATACTTCTGCCGGTAGACTTCAAACACACCCGCAAACACGGACGTGCAACACCAAAAATGATGAAACACCGGAGACTTGGGTTGGTCCAAAAACGGGGCAAGGACCAGATTGTGTAGCCAATTTAAGTGAAATCATGATGAAAAACGGTGTATCTTTCTTTTTATATCTTTTTATCCCAGAAACCTATCTCATCTTGTTGGTGAAATATATATATATAAATATTATTATATCCCATAAAGTTCTCCCCAAAAAACCATGGTTGGTTTTGTAACCCCCCAGTACCCAGGCATCTGGCCTCCGATATGACCTCCTCCCAGGCTTCACCTGCCCAATTAGAAAAAAACTTTGTCGCAGGGTTTTTTAAACGGGTTTATGCAGGGTTTAGGTTTACTTTAGGGTTTCTTTAGCATCAATTCTGGTGTTTTTCTAGGGTCTTTAGGGTTTATGTAGGGTCTATTCAGGGTGTATGTAAAAAGTGACGAAAAAACGTTTTGGAGCACAGCAGATTCCCGGCAGAGGATCATCAATGACGTGGCTTGTTGGGTCAGCTAACCCAGAGACATCCAGCTCTTAGATCCCCAAATACTAGAAAGCCACAAAGTACCGTAACGGTCACCAAAAATGAGGCTTCCGACAATCATCCGGACGTTGGGGCAAAACACAAGTGCTGGCCGTAGTACTACGAGAAAAATTACTAAATGAGAAGTTGATCATAATAAAATATAATAAATATTAGTGATCATCATTGATAATAATTGTCCAGCATTGACCTTGAGGCGTTTATTTTCTGCTCCCCACTGCCTTCGGGAAATTTGGTCATCCCGAAGTGCCCAGTTGAACCAGATTTCACCCACCTTGGGGGTGACAAGGGGGGCAAGACAAAACAATCAAGCATTTGAAGGCCATAATATGATATGAGCCATGGTCAATACTCACTATATGGTTGATGGTCAACCCATCCATAATAAGGATCCTTATAATGGTTATTATAAATCCCTATGAACCATTGGATGACTAGCCCCTATTAATTGTTATTAACCATGAGTATTGACCACAGCTTATATAATATTGTCCCATTGAAATGGTCACTGGTGGCTTCAAGCTATGTGCCTTGTTGGTGATCTTCGTTCTTCGATGCTTCCCACCTTGCTGGGAATATGCGTTTGATGTCCCAACATTTCGAGATATCCCAAACATTCCCAGACCATCAGTTGCAAATCACAAAATCGAGAAGTCATTTTTGCGGCTCTTGTTGTCTTTGGACAGACGCTTATATCACGTGATGTAGATCACTGCACACCCCTGAAGGACTGACCGTCAAATGGTGGTGAGTTCGCTTGGATGCCAGTGGAGGCACTAACGCTCTTCACAACAATTGAGCAGTGTTCAAAAGCCTCTGCCATTCCGTGAAAACTGGTTGGTGAATAGGTAATCCCCAATGTAAACCAGAAAGCTTCATAACCCCCTACAATCATCAACCAATAATCATCGATCAATCATATCCCCATTTGTTTGATGTGTAAAACCCAATGAAAGCCCTACTTGTGGGGTGCAGTTGAGGTTGTAAATGGATGTATAAGTGTACAAGTGAAAAACCATAATTATAGAGCCCTATGTTTCAATTTATGGTTGGTCACAAGCCCCGTCATAGCCATTAATAACCTCAGTCCAGCCCCAAGTACAACAAGTCAACCAGGACGAACTGATCGGCTCAGTTTCTGACTCGGTGGGTGGCTGTCGGGCATCTAGCTGCGTCCAGAAGTCTCCACAGCAATCCTGGGACCGACCTATCTGTGACCCATAGTTGAACCGTACCAGGATGTTTGGGGTATGACCATTAGGTGATATTGACCAAAACCTGATTCTTTTTACAAATTGAAATAGACTGAAAATCAGGTCTACTGTACCCCACAATTTTAGTAATGAAAATTCTGGCTCAAAGCCCCAGCAATTTCTCGCACCGAGGTCTCCTCCGCCTTTCGCGCCAGATTCCCTCCTGTGCTGATCGGCGGGCATATCTCCACGGCAGGCGCGTATCTGTGTTTTTTTTTCCACGTAAGGCGTAAGCACAAATTCTGTTTCGACAAACCATTTGGAATTTGGGTGGTATAAAAGCCATGTTGGTAAAACCATCATAAACCATCCCCCAGTTATCACCATGTTTAGAGGTGCTATACTTTTTTCCATTCCCAGTCATGGCTGGTTTATAACATTGTTTTAACCACAGTATATCACATTATAAATATTCTGGTTGGTGGTTTGAACCCCTCTCAAAAATATTAGTCAGTTGGGATTATTATTCCCAATACATGGAAAAATAAAAAATGTTCCAAACCACCAACCAGTATTGGTTAGTTCATAATCCCCAAGCCCAAAAAATCCTCCCTCACCTCGGCATGGAAGTCCCTTGGGCTTCGGTTTCTCGGGCGCCCTGGGTTGCAGCCTGAGCTTGCGGAGGGGCACTCCGGGTACTGTGGTGAGTTGTCAAAAACAAAATGGTCAGAGAAATCCTGGGAAAATGACAGATATATACAGATATGTTTTTCAGTAATTTCTGAAAGACTAAAAGATCATCACTTTTTCTTGAAACGTCTCAGTCGCGTTTTCCAGTGTTTTTCAACAATTGCTGATGGTCGCTATGCCAATCCCTGGGATCTATGGGCCTGCCAAGCCACCAGCAAAACTGCCGCGGTAAGATGTTTCAATTGCTTTCCAACTACAACTACCCTCTGGTTATGTCAAAATAGCTATTGAAAATGGCCCATAGAAATAGTGGATTTACCTATTCAAAATGGTGGATCTTTCCATAGTTTTTTGTTAACGTTTACCAGAGGCTATGCCCTAATTCCATCTAATTCCGTCCATGGTTGGCTCAAGCTTGTTGGTGAATCCCCTCTGTTTTCATGCAACTCTTGCCACCTTTGTTGTTGATCAACCCCGTTGTGGAACATCCTGGAACATCCTGGAACAATATGGGTCATGAGTTGTGAATCCCATGACTCCGAAAATTGGTTGAAAGGAAAGTTAACAGGAACACGCAAACACGAAAATTGAGGTTAAAGAGCATGGTCTCGTGTGAATATGTGTGAATTGTCTCTAAAAAAACAGTGAATGACTATAAGGCAAAATCCATCCTCTAACCATCAAATCACGTTGTGTTCTCCGACCAGTAAACCTAGGATGATGAACCCCGGACATCAACTCCTGAGCCTGCCTGAGCTCGACCGAAGTGGCAGGCGCCATAGCATAGAATCACCATGGATGCTGAGGAAATGATCTGCTTGGAATACTGGTTCCAACTCCTGATTTTCAGATTGTGATCCAACTTGATCTGGTTCCAACTGAAGTAACTTGATGATGTTCTATGATTTTCCCGAACTAAAGCTCCATGGCTAGTTCGGGGCTTTTCCAGCCACGTTGGATGACCGGGATGCGAACTTTTCACATGAATCCACAGCCATGCTGGCAAAATCCGCAGCGATCAGATTCATCACCGATGGGTTTCTCATTTCATGATACTCATCCCAGGTTGCCAGGTTGGTTCATTTTTTGTTTGCGAAATATCCATGAAAAACAAATGATGCGTTTCTCGGCCATTGGTTTCCCCTGTAAGAGCCATCATTCGGACTATGGGCATCCTTTTGCTGAAGCGTGAGTCCTCAAAGAAGCACGTAACACGTAGAGGATAATTACGAAGTGTTTTCTTTTCCCGCACATGTTAACATCGCTAGTTTGACAGTAGATACCCTGCATGTTGCTTCGTATTTCTATTTTTCTAGTGTATCCCAAAGCCAACTTAGATTTTCGGCTCTGAAAAGATGTATCCCTTCAATTCCATTGGGTTTATCATATGGCAGTGTGTCAAAACCAATAGTACCCCTGTAGTTCACATCAAAATAGCTGGGTTAAAATGGATGTTCATCCCACTAAAAATGGTATTAATAGGCATTGATCCATACCCATATGTTTTCTCTAAAAACACTCAACTTATACCCGTCACATCACCACATCACCCCACGACCTTGGAACGCTGCACAGGAAGATGCTCTGAAAGCGCTGGGCCAAGGCCATGAAGTCAGCCTGCGGTGGAATCGCCACGGTGAAAAACGCGGTGTTTGACGTTTTTGGTTTTGATGCATATGTATCATATACGTATATGTTTATATCATATATCTATTTATGTAGGTATAATAGTATAATAGATGTATATGTATATATATATTTATATATAGTTATATAATGTTATATATATAAATATATATTATACATTAGTATTACATAGCTATATATATATACTTATATATTTCCTTCAAGCACAGTTGTAGACACCGTTCAGCTGCCATCCTTTTTCCCCATCATCTCAGCGCCGGAGCTATGCAAACGGCACCCCCGTTCCACTTGGCATCGGGAGATCCCAGGGTCCCAGCGGCCGATGCCCGGCCGTAGCCGAATGGCTGATATCATCCAGGTCGTCTGGAGGACTTTTTCAGCAATAAACATGTTTTACCCCCATTTCGGAGCAGAGACTTAGTAGCCCATTTTCAGACAAAGCCACCTCGAAGACTTCCAAAATCGATCTCCACCCCAGATCCTCCGCAAAGCTTCGCGAAAAAGCCGCGAAAATGCTTCAAAGATGAATCGCCGTGATCTCGGACATGTGATGCGTTTCAAGTCGATGAAGTCGGAAATCTCTGGCAAAACTCTCCTGGTAGTTTTTTGCTGCTTGCGCCAAGCCGGCACATCTTGGCCACGAAGGAAACGTTGAAAGCACCATATTTGCATAAGTGCCGACTGTTCATCACAAGAGATGCCACTTTGGGCACTGCTCTACCAGTCTCATTTGCCGTCCAAAGTAAAGCTGCGGAAAGTGAATCGATAGCAACCGACATGGCTTCTGATTTAACAGTGGGCTTCCATGTTCCACAAAATGTCAGGTCGTTCCGAGTCATTCCGAAAAAAATATCCAAGAAAACAAGTGTCCAACAAGTATCCAACAAGTACTTTCCAATATCCATTCCTTCCAGGTTCTTCTGAACAATGTCCAACAGTTGTATCTCACAAAACATCCTTCATCTTTGATCCCCATGGATATCTCACCGAACTCGGGGTTTCTTGTAACTCCGCGAACATCGCCATGAGCGAACTTTGAATTAATTCCATCCCCAAGAAATCAAACACCCAAGAAGTCATGTTTTTCTTAGTTGGGATTTACACGCAAGGATCATAGACGATCATAGAATCGGGCTGTTTCATATTTTCACCGGGGACACGATTCACCTCCAAATCTTTAGTGAAGCGTCTCTTCATGGCTTACATCAAGCAAAAATCTCCCATGATACCCTCTGGCAATCACCATGCTATTCATGGGTAAATCAACTATTTCTGTGGCCATGTTCAATAGCAAACTGTTAGTTTACCAGGGTATCCCTAGGAAAATCCTAGGACAAACCCGAGCTAAACCAGCTGAACCAGCTTTCGGTCGCCTCCCCACGGTCTCCGCCACACAGCTCCGCAAAGTCCAAGAAACACGCGGAGCCTATGCTCCGAGTGGTGATTTTGCCCACCAAAAAATTGGAAAAATTGCGGTTGAACCATGAAAAATCGTATTTTTTAAGCATGAAAAGTTGGAAAAATTATGGTTTGACCATGAAAACTTATGACCGGTGAATATAATGGTTGGGATAGAATGGGATAAACTGCGATATAAGATGATATAAGGAGATATAATATTACCCAATTTACGGCGATTCCAATAGGGAAAATGATGATTGACCCAATTCTTCAGACAAACCCATATAGCAAACAAATGGGGCATGTAGCCGGTACTCCCAAGAAAAACATGATTTCCACCATCTCCAGTTTTTTTCCGCAGCGGGAGAGTGATGCAGCTATGCTGGTGGCCAAAGACCCTGGTTGAGCATCCAAAACTTCTGGCGGCTGGGTTGCTCATGGCACCCAGAGCCATGACTCCCCATTTAGGATCTTTAAAGGTCCTTGATGAGAGCTGCCAGCATCAACAAGCACCATTTTGTGCCTTGCCTTTTCTGGTCCAAAAATCTGTGCCCGTGGAGAGATGGGATGTATTGTGGCTGCACCGGAGGGTAGTTGCACTGTTTATTACCCCTGGTATTCAAACATGGCTCGCTGGAAATTCCCCCAGAATTCGATGTGTTTCCCAAAGTTCACAGACTAGCCCTAGCCCTGTTTGACAGTTGGAGCTGTTCATACCGTGATACCGTGATACCGTGATAGCCTTTTCCACCATGGGTCCCCATAGTTCGTCAATGACCCCTGAACCTTGGGAAAGCCCAAGCGGAAGCGGCACCTGAAGCCCTGCGGATCAGGAAGCGCCGACCTTTTCAGAGAGATGACTGGGTTTCCACCCGTGGGGAAACCCAGCCGTTTGGAAAATGATCTCGAAATGCTGGTCTTTCACGGTGTTTCCAGATCGAATTCACAGATTTCACAGAGAAAATTACTGAGTTCTGGATGTTTTGGACCTGGAAATCCTGGAAATCCACGGTGGTTTCAGATGATCCAGGGTCTCTATGACTACGAGCCGGCACTGTTCGTTTCATGCAGCCAGCAGAAGTTCAGGCTGCCCTCGCCAAAGTTCGGGAAGGGTGATTGTGATTGTCCGCCGTGCCGTGAATCTCAAAGAAATCCCAAGGTCAACAACTGCATTGAGCTCACCATGTATATCAATGTGTATGCACTACATACCCTATTTTTTTTACATACATACAGTTACATAATTACATGTAGAGTCATAGTTAATGCCAGTTAATGCTATTAATTATTATTGTTGCTGTATGGATAAATTACAAGAACTATGCAAGGCCATTTGGGGATAGTCACCTGCTACCCAATCCATTCACCATCATCATCGCAGCATCGGTCTGTTTGAGGTGCAAAAAGCCACGGGGATTGTGGCTGAAATTACCATGGAGGTTTTACGTGCGAAAAGAGGTGATTTTAATCAGTGAAAACCTGGAATTCAAGGTATTCAAGTGGTTTAAGCGTTTTTTGAGAATGGATAAACCATGACTGATAAACGTCAGTATAATTATTTCTGAAACCCCTACCCCTTGGCTGAAAATGTCCGTCCTCCCCATCTGTCGCGATCAGCGCACCCATTGGAAGCTCGACGAAGACTTCCTCTTCAGGTCCCGCCTGAGGCCAGGCAGTGGATAAGTTTTGCACAGGATTCATGGTCCCTTCACCTTCCAGGAATCTACTGTGGATGGTTGCGAAATCCCGCACCAGTTGAATCAGAAATCCTACACCAGTTGAACCAGTTGATAGGTGGTAATATCAACCCCCATTGTTTCACTGGCTTTCAACATCTTTCAACCATCCTTCGGGTGGTGCAGGATTTCGCAACCATCCACAGTATCAGTATCATCTCACATGAAATCTGCCTCCTAGATAAAATATCGCACGTCGAAAAAGGATCCACATCATTTCAACATCCACAAGGATGCAGCAATCAATTCAATTAAAGATCAAATCAATGAATAAATGAGTCACCTGAGGTTTTACTGACCATTCTTGAAAGTCAATAATGTCGACTTCGACTTCCCTAAAATTGAATCTAGAGATGTTGCAAAAACTGAGCCAAATGACCTGGCTAGTTGTAGTAAGAACCCACCAATTTGGAAGAAAGAATCGGAAAGAATCGGAAAGAATCGGAAAGAACCATCACTTTTGTGCTTCGGCCACCATTCCCACCTGCTTCAGCCATTCCTGCCATCTGGACTCCAATTCTTGGTTGCCCTCTTCGCCCACCAAAAAGCTATCTCAGCGTGCTGATCAGCCCTCCAGATCTGAAAAATCTGACGTATTCTGACATTGGACCCTGGTGCGTTTTACGTAGGGAATCTTTGGGAATGATCCACAATAGCTATGGAATAAATCCCAGCAACCCCCAGCAACCCATCCATTCCCTACGTTTAGCACCAGTAAGTGACATATTCTGTAATCACAGCAGCCCAGTTGATGGTTGCAGGTAACCCAACAGCTAATAATCACAAGGAAGGCGACACATTCTTTGAGGCCGGGGCCCAGAACGTCGGAGGACTGCAACTGGCAGGGAGGGTCAATAGGGACGTCCAATGCCCAGCATTCACATTTCATCCCGAAATCCGAGAATGATCTTTGATGATGCCTTCATCGGTGTGATATGTATATATAATATATACACATACATAGATAGATACACATATACTCCATATATACACACTGGCGCCAGTGTCTCCCCAGTTTCTGGGCCTCCTCTGCTTCGGCTTTTCGGCGATAATCCACCTGGAAAGCCGTCGCCATTGCCGGTGCTTCAAGGCCGTTGCTGGTTTCACTTCCAACAAATTCCAACAAACACCAAAACAAAAGTAGAAAACTGGGGAAAGCCCTTTGGAAAATGATCTGCAGATAGTGACTATAGTGGCTTTGCCTCAAACTGTCAATTTACCAGCTAGACTGAGGAGTTTTCGAATGGAGATTTCGGACCAAGTCACCAAGTGACGACCTGACCAGCCATCAAACGGATGGCTGAATGGTTTCCCTTTTTAAAGGAAAACGTCAAATCAATATTCATCAAGTGAGTTCTCAATCAGGAATGTCCCTTTGGGAAAAAAATAGCGGATAGTTTGGTGTACAATTATATCTTCGTTCACCCAGAATGCCTGTGAAAAATTGGTGGAACCCTCATCCAAGTTTTTTTTGGTCGTCACCAGGGTAGCCATATGGCTTATGACCCAGTTGTACTGGGGGAATGGCTAAGAATCAATATGGCCTGTCAATTGTTGTATCAAACTCACTTCTTTGTTATTGATCACCAGTTACCCTCTGGTAACATAGTTTTGGCCATTCGTGTTTTTCCACAAGAAACTGCTAAATTACTAGAGTCTACTAGAGGGTACGATCAAAACGAGTCATTGAGTAATATAAGATTATATAGTGTGACTATAAATAAACAATCAATTCATCATAGTTATTATGTCAATTACCACCTATCAATCACCAGATCTTAGTCATATTCTCATATGTATATGTTCTATTCGCCCACATTGATATTACCTATGTTACCTACCATAGTTAGAGAGGTGCCTAGTAGTTATTAGTTTTATTGCTAGGTATTACTACTTGAAAGTCATGAAAATCATCGCCATAAGGAGGTACCCAGCCAAGCCATGGCCATGTTGATTCCGATGATTCGATTTGATGATTTTACCATCACCGGTAGCATCACCAGATCACCCAAGGCTATAGCACGAACATAAAATCGTCAGTACACCATTAATGGTTGGAGATGGTAACCAGATGAACTGGTATACACCATTCAATCACCATTCAATCACCATTCAATCACCATTCAATGTCAGCCATATTTTTCTCAATGAACTCACCAAAAAAAGTCACCATTTTTCCTGGTTGAATCCCATCTTTTCAAACCAAGGCTTCAAGGACTCCCTCGCCACAAGTGGTTCACCAGGTGTCCGGACCGACTTGGCGCCCAGGCCCAGCACGGTACAGTGATCTCCCTGGAGAGGATTCAAGAAAAACAACCGTAGACATATGGGGGTTTCCATAGTCATGGGGGTACCCCAAGCTCGCTGGATGGTAAAAAGTTCATGGAAAATCCGAACATCAAATGGATGAGAACTGGGGGTAGCGCTATGTTAGGAAATCACCATACATGTGAAATACAAAAAAATGGCCAACAATTTGACAATCAGAACCGTTCCAGCAAAAAGCTCTGGTTTAGTGCTAAATCTATTCATTTTGAGTTTGTTTTTGGGGTGTATTTCATGAGTTTCACTGGATTGGTTCTTGGGGGAAATCGGGACCGGAAACCCAGTAGGCTGAAAACCGGTTTTCCCCATCGTTTATCTAGAGGTTTCCTGAAAATGTCCCCTTAAAACCAATCCAATAAATGTATCCAAGTCCGAACTTCCCATTACTATCCCATTAAAAATACCATGACATTCTGGTTGGTGGTTTGAACCTACCCCTCTGAAAAATATGACTGACTTCGTCAGTTGTCAGTTGGGATGATGAAATTCGATTTTCCATTCCCAACTATATATGGAAAGTCATAATCCAGTCCATGGTTCCAGTCACCAGCTTTTTCAATCACCAGTCCCTTGGATCCCTTGGGCCCGTGCGACGAGGCGGACGAAGGCAGGCAGGTGAACGTGTCGATTCAGCCCGCCTGACATCCCACTGGGGGACAGCTTTCCGAGGCATCCAACAAGGTATCCCACGGGTCCTGCTGATGGCACTGGGAGCAAAGCATAAACAAAAAAAAAAACACCCGGTTCACTCCGGTGACGCAAATTGATGTATTGAATGTTTTGAATGTATTGGGTATTGATATGTAGTGATGATTCTTAGGTTTACCATGGTTTACCACGCCATAGTTCGACTTGGCCAATGGTCGCAGACCCGTTGATGGTGGCTTGATACATCAAATCCAGGGCGCATCTCGAACAAGGGAAGGCGTGGCCCATGGCCGCCGTGGCCAAGGAAAATCTTGGGAAAGGGTAAAAATATGTAAAAATGGCAAAAAGCCGAGAGTTTTTCTTTGTTCATACAGATATATTCCAATATATTCCAATGAACTTAGAAGATCCAGTACTTGGGGAGTGCAGTTGAGGTTATAAGTGGATATAGAACCACAATTATAGGGGCCCTGTATCCCAACCCATGGGGGTTAGAGCCCCATAGTTTTACCCATTCACGACCGTGATTAACCACTATTTACCATTATATACTCATGATGAATCATGACTAATCCCTATGAAACGTCATGATTACTCATTTTTTTTCCCCTATCATTATAATTAACCATCATTAACCATTACTAAACCACTATTAAACACTATTAACCACTAATAACCGTTACTCACTATTAAATACTAAACGTTATGATGATCGATTGATAAGCTCCAACAAAAGATCCCGCTGATCAATCCCGGTCTCACCGCTGTAGAGCAGCTGTGGCGCCGTGTTGGAGGTCATGACCTGGGTAGCGGTTAATAGGGGTTAATAGGGGTTAATAATGGTTTAGTAATGGTTAATAATGGTTAATAATGGTTGATAATGGTTATAGTGATAGGGATTAATCATGAATCATCATAACACTGGGGGGTTTACCCAATCAGAATCGAACACTTACTTGCATGATTTCTACGGTAGATAGGACTTTGGCATCCTGCTATCAGTTTTTCAACTTCAACACCAATCAGAATCGATAGCCTCTGCTGATTTCTTAGCGGAAAATGGATGAAAGTCCGATTCCAATGACTTGGATGACAAAACGGAAACCAAAAAAATATTGACCATGTGGCATGAAGTATATTTAAGAAAGAATTGATGTTGGAAAATAAACCATACCTGTCCCTTACATCTAGTTTACCGCATAAATAATAAATCCAATAAGAAATGGGTTAATGCCAATAATTGTATGGTAAATCCAATGATAAACAACTATAAACAGTAACAATTCAGTACAATTCATATATCCCCTGTTTGGATTTTTTTGGTGGTAAAGCTATGTTCATAAACCATCCCCAATATTACCGTGGCATAGCCCAGCTTTCGCCTGGGGCTGCTGCCACCGTAACACCGCGCAGGAAAAGGATCTGGTCGGAACGGGAGGAATTTCATGGGCTTATGCTGTTGGTTCGCTGTTCTGTTCTTTCTGTTGCTTTTTCGGTACGAGGTAGGTGATCTGTAGGTGATCCAGGCCTGGCTGGAATCAATCCTTTTGATCTCATAGCCATGGTCCGCAATGATAGCGATGGCCCATGGTACATCGATCCAAAGTCTGAACTGAAAAAACCAGGCCGTTTTTTTTATCGCATCAAGCCCCTTTTACCGCTGGACCCTTTTATGGAATCCCCATGGTTCAATGAATGCTGCTGTATCTATTTTTAATGAAGTAAAGCGAGCTGTCTTTCAAATTTGAAACTAAGTTGATGCAAATGTCATCCTTAGATTCTGCAAGCCTGAATGGTCAAGACATCTCTGTTCGATCTAATTCAGGATGATTTTGAGTCTCTAAATCTACTGTGTATAAGTGTATGTGTATATATATACTGTATAACAAAACAGAATACATTATCTAATACTCTAAACCCAATGCCGATGTTTAAAATCCGACCCATTTCAAGCAGTGGGAATAGTTTATGGGGTCTACCCTCTCGTCATTTTTATTATAAATTTCGTCTACGGTCCTTGCTATGAGAATTATCATAGAATTATCACTATGATCATGCAATATTATCACTAGTATCAAAAAGTGATCATCCCTATTTTATCGCGTTATCATATCATTATTATCATTAATTATCAGGATTATCATATTATTATCACGTTTTTAATCATTATCACTTAATATCACTTATCACTATATGGCAGTGTGTCAAAACCAATAGTACCCCTGTAGTTCACATCAAAATAGCTGGGATTCATGGATGTTCATCCCATTAAAAATGGTATTAATAGGTATTGATCCATAGCCATATCATCACAATTCCAAGCCTCAAAGAGTCGAGGAAGGATGGTGGCGTCCTGATCTAACCGTTGAAAGCGGTGGTAAACATGGCAGCAATCGGTGGTTTTTACCAAGCGGAAAGTGGCCATAGGTGAAAAAAACCTATGAAAAGTGCTCATGTTCCATCGTTTGTTTGTTTTCTGGAGGGTTTTGAGTTTCGAACATACTGTGTACAGACTCAGTTTCGCAACGATCTCACCATGAAAATCAGTAAATTACAGCATCCCAACCTGTTGGTGAATCCATCCCCATTCTGATCCATTGTTATCTGGGTAAATTATAATATTTCACTAACCTGAATGGTTCGGCCATTTGGGGATGATTCCCCTTACTAACCATGATTTCCAGTGAGGGAGAACAGTGAGGTCGTTATAATTTACCCAGATGTTATGATGCCTGTGTCCCTCCCTTCACATCTACATCTCCGGATCAAAAAAAATCGCTAAATCCTAAACTTCCTAAACCATTCCTCTCCACCCGGCCAAAGTCTACAACCCAAAAACGACTAAGTGATTAAAAACCAAAATCCCAAACCACCAAAAAATGGGGTATGATTCGCCTTGCGCCTTGCATCATTCATGGCTTAGGCTGTCTTGCCCACCTGAATGTCGGTGATTTGAAACTCGTCAAAGCACAAGACGTCCAGGTCGTCACTTAGCGAATTGGCCGCCACCTCACGTGCAGGGCAAATCCAGGGACAAATAAAATACGACCGTGCCTTTTTTTTCATGGAAGGGGTCCCTAAAGGAATGATGAATCATGATAATTTCCCATGAAAGTCTTTATGTGCATCATACATCATGAATGATAAAATATGATAAAATGATAAAATCCCAGCATCAAGCCTTAATATGACAGTTTAGTGACCCCCTTATTTGATGGTTCCACGGGTGGCACAGAGGTACCTCCACGGGCCGCTCTTCTTGGATCTGGTGGATCTGTTGATGGAGACCTGCGCGTGACAGAGATCTTGAGGTTGATGATGATGATGATGATGATGGTGGTGGTGATGATGATAGCGATGATGGCGATGATAGCGATGATAGCGATGATGGCGATGATAGCGATGATGGCGATGATAGCGATGATAGCGATGATAGCGATGATGGCGATGATAGCGATGATGGCGATGATAGCGATGATAGCGATGATAGCGATGATAG
>Ga0126342_10013733_pt1 | contig 14320 bp, 8 predicted proteins | sample Cyp1metagenome_FD_92528 | JGI IMG/M metagenome (GOLD analysis project Ga0126342, IMG submission 92528) | Coral microbial communities from Lord Howe Island, Old Settlement Bay, Australia - Cyphastrea 1 metagenome | ecosystem: Host-associated > Invertebrates > Cnidaria > Coral ...
AAAAAAAAAAAAAAAAAAAAAAAAAAAAAAAAAAAAAAAAAAAAAAAAAAAAAAAAAAAAAAAAAAAAAAAAAAAAAACAACGGAGAAGCAAAGAAGCGGAAAAGCAGACAAGCAAAGAAGCATAGAAGCAAAGAAGCAGAAAAGCACAGAAGCAAAGAAGCAGAGAGGCAAAGAAGCAGAAAAGCAGAAGAAGCAGAGAAGCAAAGAAGCAGAGAGGCAAATAAGCAGAAAAGCAGAAGAAGCAGAGAAGCAAAGAAGCAGAAAAACAGGAGAAGCAGAAGAAGCAGAAGACGCAAAAAAGAAGAAAAGCAGAAAAGCAAAAAAAGCAGAAAAGCAAAAAAAGCAGAAAAGCAAAGAAGCAAAGAAGCAAAGAAAAAAGAAAAACAGAAGAAGCAGAAGAAGCAGAAGAAGCAAAAGAAGCAGAAGAAGCAAAAAAGAAGAAAAGCAGAGAAGCAAAAAAAGCAGGAAAGCAAAAAAGCAGAGAAGCAAAGAAGCAAAGAAAAAGAATTGAAGCAGAAAAAATAAAGCAAAAAAAAACCTCAAAGGCACCCAAAAGCAGAAAGCAATGGAAGGTGTGACAAAAAGGACGAAAAAATATCCCCAAAAGTTGGGAGATGGGTCCCCTAGAACTCTTTGTTTCGGATAAGTTGGGATGAAACTTGGATGATTCACAGGATCACATCACCATGACATACGGAGGGATCTATATCATGGAACAAACTTTGATGACCAGGACATTGATATGGGGCTCTTTACATGTAAAATCACCTCATGATGATATTCTTGTGGGATCTAAATGGATCTAGTGGGATCTAATTTCTATATGTATATATATATACACATACATATGATAATATATATATATATATATATTATATACATATAAACATTATACATAACTATAGAATGTATATATATATAACAAGAAGGTTGGGACATGTTCATGTTGAGGAGAAACACCACTAGCTTTTCCCGGCAAGTGCCATGACGACAGGTCACGTTAACGCCCAATGCATAGAGGCAGCATAGGACGTTCCAAAGCCAGCCTTGGCCACGCACAAACTTGGCACCAGCTGAATTCAGATCTGACATTCAATATCTGGTGTGGTTATGTGTGGTTGATGTTTATCTAGTGTCTAGATATCTGATATGGTTGATGTATATCCATCTCGATTCTAGATATTTCTAGAGCAAGTCTGGAAGGTCAAATCTTTGACTGTCAGGATATATAGTTTCAAAATGTTTCAAATAGGAACTGCAGGTGGTTCCATTGCTATGCCTGTTTTGAATGTGGACGGATGAATCTGCACTGTAGGTTTGATGGTCGGCTGAAACCCATTCCCGCTGTCGACATGAAAACAGAGTAAACGTACAGCGCAAAGTACCAAGGCAATCAGTCAGTAATTTGATGGGTAGAAAGTCCATTCAGTAAGCGCAGGTGTAGTTTCTTATGATGACTCGAGTTTTAGGATTCCTGGTGCAATTTGGGTTGCAAATCCAACTGTTTTGTGCTCTTTGGTCAAAGCCAAACTCTTGGTTCCCGAAAAATACCTAAAATCTAAAAATACAAGGTTCATCCATTTTCAGGGTGCAGACTGAGCAAAATACTCTGATTCATCCAATGATGATTCGAAGACTTTACCAAAACAGTAAAACGGTGCCCCCAGTTATCAGCTTTTAAACCCTTCACTATTATGTAACAGCGTCTATGTCCAGCTGCGGCAAAGCACCGTTCGGAAACTGAGATCCCTGACGCGTTCCAAGCCCATGGATGCGACCCAATTGTCATCTTCCGCTCTCCTTCGCTCCGCTTCATGCTCGAAATCCAACGGCCGATGTTCCACGTCAAACTCACCGTTTTTTCTAAGTGCTTCATCACTGTTCATTGGAAATACCCTCTGGTAAACTAACATAGCTATTGAAAATGACCATTAATAGTGGATTTTCCCATTAAACATGGTGATTTTCCATAGCTATGTTAGTTTACCAGAGGGTACAAATCATAAATCTTCACACATAGTAAAACATATTCACATTTTCCACACAAAATCACCATCTTAGCACATGATCATCTTGGGCTATACCCACTCTATGGGAACCAACAGGACACAATTGTTTTGATAATATAAGGATATAAGGAATCACATTTCAACACAACCCAACAATGATAACCATGTCTATTAGGAATATCTTCATTGGGCCTGCGCAAGGTCAGGTTGTTCAAGTGGTAACTTCAAGGAGGTATATCTTATGTACCAGTCAAATTAGGTACCCAATAAATATGAGGTGGTTCAGTTGACCCATTTGACCAATCTCTGTAGCAATCTGAATCCCATTTCAGCCTGCTAGACTCCAGCCCGTGATCTGTTTTGGTAGTTTTAGTTTTGATATCCCAATTTTTATGGCTTGAACGATGAAACAATTCCATGGTTGGTTTTGAGTAAGTCCTGTTGCACTCTGATTACAAAATAAGGCCTACGAGTACAAGATTTTACAAGACCCATAAGATTGCAAGAATAACTTTTGGAATGTTAAAACAAAGACTTAAACTTGTAAAATTGAATTATAATGATTGTGTGCGTATATAAATATATACGATTGTTGAAAATCTGAAGATAGTTTCTTGTTTAACAAATCTTAACATGACTTAAATCATGAACCTCTAAGTCACTTTTTTGACCCCCCCCTTGACGGCAGTCATGGAAGCAAGACCGTACCAAACGCAGGCGACCAAATGGTTCATAGCAATCATCATACCTGCAGATGGGTGAATCGGGAGGGAATTTCACATAGATTTAGGATGTGTCATGCTATAAGTACCATAAACCATAGTTATTGGAGCTATAAACCAACTTAGCTATCTTGGGGGCCTCAAATTGTGGGAAATTTCATTGAACATGCGGAATACCCTTCAAGTAAGATATGAACTATCAATTTCAATGGGACATGTAAGGATTAACCAACTTTGGGATAATTAGTGGGAATACTATACTGGTTGGTGGTTTCAAGCCATCTGAAAAATATGAAAGTCAGCTGGGGTTATTATTCCCAATATATGGAAATTCATAAAAAATGTTCCAAACCACCAACCAGACTATATTTGTTCAGATTCTCAAATGAATATTGGGATGTGGGGATGTAATACGAAATTGTCGATGATTTGATAGGAATGTTCACGGGATTTTTACCCATGAATATGAGGATATAAAGATAAATTAATCATTGATTTGCTGTGAATGTTCAATGAACATGGGGATTGATGGGGACAAAAACCGGGAAATTTGCTGTGAACAATTTTGGGAAGAGGTCAAATACGGACGCTGAATGGGGGCGACAACTCATTTCTCCTTGTTTCCATGGAGTGCTCCCTGGGACAAACCGTCGTTGGGTCGCTGGTTGTAACAACCAATGCATGGTTTGAAACCAACTGGTTGGTGGTTTCAATCCCTCTGAAAAATATGAAAGTCAGTTGGGATGATTATTCACAATATATGGAAAAATAACAAATGTTCCAAACCACCAACCAGATGTGGAACCAATCACGCTTTGGGATGTTTTGTATTACTTCAGTCCCGAGGATGGAGGTGTCCCTGACCCTGCTGCTGGGATGCCTCCGGCAGGACCGAGAACTCATGAGGTGGCCATGCCATGTTTCCGATATGGGCCATATGGGTTTTCTTTTCCCACAAACCTTCATATCAATCTTCTGGCTGCATCCGACCAAATTCACCATACATTTCAATGTTGGGTCATATGGTGATGTTGGTGTACTTCAACCAGACTTTATTTGGTAACAGCCAATGACACTAAATCATTAAATCATAAACCATCCCCAACAACGGTTCAATCCCAGCAATCCCACTTTTGATGCTGGAAAAAAAGAACTACTAGGCCCGAATGTATCATCTATTCATCATACGTAGAAAATGACTAGGCCCGAAATGAAGCGCTGTAAACCTTGGTTTTCGAACTGAATCATGCAAGATTATCATGAATATTGGCATATGCTTCTTATGAACCAGAGATCATAACATATCATAACTATCATTGTGTTTTAAACCAAGCACACACACACACACACCCCGCGACAAAATCGAGCGACCAAGTCCGGCCACAATTTTCATCACCTGAAGCGCAAGGCCAACCCAAAACGATATCAACCTGGGAATCAAAGGATTGCAACTACAGAGACTTAAGCAACAAGAAAGACATGGTTGCTCATGTATGATGATTATTATTCTGGTTGGTGGTTGACTAAACCATCTTGAAAAATATGAGTTCGTCAATGGGAAGGATGACAACCCATATATTATGGAAAATAAAAAATATTTGAAACCACCAACCAGTATCAACCAGTTATTATTACTATCCTACCCCCATTAATGGATAGTATCTCATATGAGCCATGACATAAGTCATATTCATCTGGGTATAATGTTTCACCAACCTGAAATGTTCGGCTATATTGGGATACTTCCCCTTACTAATCATCATGGCAGTGAGGTCGGAGTTACGCCGTTACAATTCATCCAGAGACATGGATGCAAATGGATGCACAGGGATGTTCTTCATCAATTGATGATAGCTTTCAGTTGGTTTATAATGCTAATGATTGGAATTATATGGATTTATGGACAGGTATGTAGGATAATGTAGGCTGCCCAAAAATAACCCCCCCTATTTTTTAAAGGGGGGGTTAGCATTCCAATAGTAAATTCCTGGAACCCAATAGTAAGCTCTTCTTGGAATCTGTCTGGATACTATACCATGCCCTCTGGACAAGGTCAGAACATGAGTTTTTTGGCAATACTAAAAGAAAAATTAGGCTAATTGACTTTTCGTATTGGAGACAAAACTGGAGTTGGGAAACAAGTTTCTACTATTGACAAGGTATCATTATTGGCTAGACAACATTATTGTAGCATAACCATGCATAACTATACATACATTTTGTGGGTCTCTGGAATAGTTATGTATGTAGGTTCATCTTACCCTGTCTAACTCTGGATCAATCTTCCCCCTACCATCGCTTGGGAGTCCCTTCCTGCATCCTCGAAATATCTCCTCATCTGAATTTCCAAGGGAGCATGTCAAAAAGTTGGGAAAAAGGGAACTGATATACAGATATACATACCAAAATATCTAGGCATACTAAACATGTATATTATACTATATGTTCATGTCCAGTATATCAAAAATACATACATGATCGTACATGTGTTAATATGTAAATGTACATGGTATGGAAAAAAATATCATGTTTAATAGGTAAATCAACGATCTAAATGTGCCATTTTCAATGGCAAACTGTTAGTCATTACTAGAGGGTATCCTGGGGTCCCTGGCCATAAAGGCGTGGGTGGAAAGGAAGCGATTGGCCAACAAAGTCAGCCTTGGGCGCGGGCTTTGCCCCGAAGCCATTCGCGGAGCGGGCTCTGGAGGAGAAGTTTTGGGTGATTGTACAGTTATGGCCCGAAATACCAGTTCCAAGTACTTATAACTCTTATAACCCCATTTATAGCATGTATAATACCAGGTACAACCAGTTATAATAAATGGCCACAACTGTAGGCCAGCAACAACCCGGTCAAAACTATGGTGAAACTATGCCAATAAATAGGGATTTTCACCAAGATCCATGGGAATATCCTGTGATTATCTAAGTGTGAATATCTTAACTATGGTTTATGGTAGATATAACATGATTTAACTATAGTTAACGGGGTTTATATCCATATATATATATATACATATCTGGTTGGTGGTATACCTACCCCTCTGAAAAATATGAGTTCGTCAAGTGGGATGATGACATTCCCAACTGTTTCTGGAAAGTCATAATCCATTCCATGGTTCCAGTCACCACCAACCAGTAATAATATGTCTGGGATTGTCGTATTATATCTGTGTAAATTATAATATTTCACTAACCTGAATTAAGGCCATTTGGGGATGATTCCCCTTACTAACCATGATTCCAGCGAGGTCGCAGTGAGGTCGTTATAATTTACCCAGATTATATATGTCACTAACCAAAAAAATAGTTCGGCCATAAAAGGGGATGATTTCCCTATAAAAACCATGATTTCCAGGGCTCGGGAGAACAGGGCTCGGTGGTGAAATTGACCCAGGTCGTCTTACTAAGAAAGTCTCCATTCAACATGGGAATACAATGGGTACCATCTGGTTATTTAATAGCCATGGAAAATCACCATGCTATTAATAGGTAAACCATGGAAAATCACCATTTTTAATAGGTAAACCATGGAAAATCACCATTTTTAATAGGTAAACCATGGAAAATCACCATTTTTAATAGGTAAACCATGGAAAATCACCATGCTATTAATAGGTAAACCATGGAAAATCACCATTTTTTAATATATAGGTAAACCATCTATTTCTATGGGCCATCTATACCATGGCAAACTGTTAGTCATAACCAGAGGGTATTATGATGAAGATGCAAAACCAACCAACCCAACCAATATCTAGAGCTGGAATGAGATAATCATATACAAAACAAGATTGAACATACTTTCATGGTCAATCTGTGGTAGTTCACAAAAATGGTTATATGCCATTTATAGCAAAACAAACTGAACGATTAAAGTACCTATCCAAGGTTGGCCATGTAACCAACAATATTGAGCCCGAAAAATGTGATTGTTGTGTCAAACAATCAACAAATGCCACTCATTTTATGCCATTTTCATAGGGATAAGGAGGTGATTAACTCATGGATTCAGGGGTACTCTATTTTCAGACAAACCCACTGTCATCAGAATTCACCTAACCTGATTTGTTTTCCGCCGTTTGGGAATGCTTCCCCCAATCCTAACCATGATCTATGGTAAGTATATAGGACCATTTCATCCTGGATGTCCTGTCACAACCAGCGAGTTTTCAGACATTTCAAACAAGAATGACCTAATTGTTCACAAGCTGTTGTACAAAATCGTGCTGCAATATGAACAAGAAAAGACAAAACTGGAAACAAAATGGTTTGGCTTTGCTTTCAATTTATCTTAAAAGATGAGTTAGTCAACGGGGGATGTCATAATCCCACATAATTTTCGGGAAAATTCACACATGATCCAAATCATCAGCCCCATTTGTACCCACGGTCACTTTCTACCTCTTTTTGTCGCCTTTTCTTGAGGTTTCAACATGTTCAAATGTATGTCATATTTATATAGGTTCAAAACAAGCACAGGAAAAAAAAAAACAGTATGTTCTCACCAATCTTGATAACTGATGTCATATTTATGAAAAAAAAAACCTATTGTAAGTATTATGAAGTAATAATATGACATTAATATAACATATATATATATATTATCATATTATGATACCATAGTTATATTATATGACATTACTTTCCCAGACGAAGTTCGGCATTTCTTTCCTATCCAGGACTACACCGCCGACAGGCCACTCGCGCGTCAATTTGATCACTCGCAACAAGCGCGCCAGGCGCAGCAAGCGCAAGATACGCAGATACCTTCCGAGGGTCACCGGAAATCGAAAGGGTTTTGGGATGGGGATTGATGGGAGAAATTCATGGGGAAACCATACAAAACTATAAAACTACGTATATAAAACCAATCATTTGATGGAATATCTATGAATATCTTATGCATCTATGGGATCTAATGAATCTAATGGATGATCAATGATCTGTGCCCCCGAGAATCTTCCAGTTACCTCTCAGATCTAACCCTCAAAAATCGGGAAAATCATCCCGGTTACCTATCTCAGAGGGAACTGGAACGTTCGCCGGGAAGGTAATCGGGGTATCAATCCACCCATAATGAGCTGGTTGGTGGTTTCAACCCCTCTGAAAAATATGAAAGTCAATGGGAAGGATTATCCCATATGGAAAAAAAAAATGTTCCAAACCACCAACCAGATGAGGATATTTTATGGGATCTAATGCACGCGAAAAATCTTGACAGCTAGTGCATTGTTGTCGTCGAGATGAAGCGTATTGGCTTCCCCACTCCCGCTCGCAAGGGGCCGAAGAATTTAATGACAGTTTTCCAATTCCGAGTTCTTTGAAGCCAAGATCCAAATCAAAAGAATACATGTGTTCTAATCCTGGACCTTCCAAATCCTGCTGTTTTTGTCAAAAAGATCAACGACGAGAAATCTGAATTGGGTCCAGGATTAGTAATTAGAGGAAGATACAAAAAATCCGCGGCAATTGGAGACCTTGGCATGGTGCTGACCATTCATAGTGGAATTCTCAGGGTGTCATCTGTGTAAATTGAACAGACGTTGATGCTGAGCACCTCAGTTACTCTCGTTTGATCGTTGGTGGTCTGTCTCTACGGCTTCATATATCAATATAATGATGTATAGTTAGATAAAATATAAATGTAATATTTATATATTACATCAATATATATATATATATACTAATCCATACATGCTGATGACGATCTCCACATTGCCCGTTTCGCCTGGCAGAACGGATCATGGATCCTTCCATGCCATTGGTGAGAACCGCTTCCAAGATGAAAACGAAGATGTCGATCAGCACGACCAACCTGGATTTCACAACCGCCTGGATTTGAAGCCAAGTTTCTGGTGAATTTCACTCGTCAATTTATGTGGATTTAAGATGATTTGGGGATGGGTCAAAACCCTGGCACCTAGTGAACTTCAAAATAGCTGGTAAATGGATGTTCATCCCCCTAAAAATGGTATTAATAGGTATTGATCCATACCCATATCTACACTAACCCATTTTAAGCAGTAACAATGACACATATTTCAATATTGGACCCATAGATCATGGAGGCTTCCAACCTTGTTTGCATGAAAATGGACTGAAAGTAGCTGACTATCAGCAGGTCGCCGCGATTGGTAGTGCGGTCAACGCTGCGGATCAGTTTTTCATAGCTGTTATCATACTTGGGGGTGTATCCCAGTTATTACATGGTGATCATAACCCATCTATAGTCCATGTAAGTGATGATTTTTTCTGTCCATGACTGTAGCTGGCTTTTTTTCTAGAGTCTAGAGTTATTGCCCTCTGGTAAACTAACATAACTATGGAAAATCACCATTTATAGTGGATTTTCCCATGAAAAATGGTGATTTTCCATAGTTTTTTGTATGTTTACCAGTGGGTACCCACTTAGTAATGGACATTTTTGGATCATAACCCATCCCCCCGCTGGGTGCACCCACCCATCATGGGCCCCGTGGGCCAAAGTTAAGCGGTTTTCAGGAGAAGATGAGCTTGGAAGATGAGCGTTATCTATGGGAAAGAGATAAATGTATGCGTTTGTTTGTTTCCATGGATATGATATGACATGACATGATATGAAATGATATGAAATGATATATATATATATATACATATTAATATATTAATACACTTATACTACATATATCTATAGATGTTTCCAGAGAGAGAATAGCGATGGGTGGTACATCATGTTACATCATGTTACATCCATGTCTTTGTCTATTGTGATGCCTGGTGTCCCACAACGTGGAGGATCTGTACCCGGCATCTGGGATCTGCCCTGAGACCCCGGTGATTTCTCCAAGTAGCACATCTAAGGCGAACCATGAACCTACAGCGGCGAGCACGGGGCTTCTCACGGGGATTCAATGATTGGTTAGCAAAAAATGCCACGGAATGAATCTATGATTTGGTAACTTAGTTTTGAACTGGAAAATTTAAAATAACACATTCAGTTATGGGGTATATATGGCCATGATATACCCAAAGTATACACAATTTTTTTGGTATAACCAGCTCATAACTGGAAGGTCATTTCCATCACTCTGAGGATTGATCACCATGTGGCCCATTTCGTCCTCAAAACTTGGGATTTGTTGAAAGAGTCCCAGAAAAAAACGTATCTTCGGATACATATTCCCTATAGATTTCCCATATTCCATCGTCCCTTTCCGATCTTTCCGATTTCCCAGTTCGGATTCGTCCAAGTCCGGGGGTATCAACTACCAGGCGACGAAGATAGATCTGAGCCAACTTTTTGGGACGCAGTTCCAGCGTTCCTTCGAGTTGGATGCCGAAGATGAAGTGCAACGGGATGTCCTCATCGGCCGATGTCAAAGAATGTCAAACAATAAGAAATCCCAATTGCTGATGGTGATAAATGGTGAAAAATCATGTTAATTCAGTTAATTCCTCCATTTTTTTAAAGATTTTTTCTCATGGTTAATCCTTCTGGTTTCTCGTGAAGCCCAAGATGAAGTGAAGAGATCCGATCGCTAGATGGCACCAGATCGCATCAAGATGGAGCTGTCCTCATAATACCGATACCACCAGATCTAAAACAATTGGGTCCTTTATTTTACGCACCAATAAACCGTGGAATCTTCCTTTAAAAAGGTGGCCATATACCGGCCATATACCCGTGCAAAATTTGTTCAGTGAAACCCCGAAGGGATTTACCCACGTGAATTCCCATAGGGGGAGAATGAACAACCGGGACTACCCTCTGGTTGTGTCAACAGTTTGCTATTGAAAATGGCCATAGAAATAGTGGATTTTCCCAGCTATAAAATGGTGATTTTCCATCGTTTTTTGTATGTTTACCAGAGGGTACAAGCCATTTTGATCTTCATAAGATGCTTGTTAAGAAACACTTAAAAAAATCCACATGTACGAATCTTGGACAAACATCTAGCAGTAGAGCAATTTTTGTTTAATGTAAACCAAGGCTCTGTGGCTATGAGTTCTTTCTTCCAAGGTCAATTTCACAACTTGTCCACATACAGGGACATGTAAATCAATGAGGCCCCCATTCATGGGGTATAGTTGGTTAGCTATCTCTATTTGTTGATGTTATTAGTTATAGTCCATTGCCATTGGTTTCACTGGTGAGATATAAGTCTAGAGTTGGTTGGATATCTCTAGTTCTTGCTGATCTCATTATATTATTTATATTATAGTAATCCATCATCATTTTTTTTCATTGGTGTCACTGGTGATAGATCTCAATGTATGTTTGGTATACACATGCCTTGGCCTGCGCCCCGTTTAAACCGTTGCTCGGTGGGGATCCAGGAACTCGGTATATGATAGAACAGCTACCCCCAAACTAGTGATATGGTGGATGGTTGCGACATCCTGCACCAGTTGATAAATAGTTTACCCTCTGGTAAACTAACATAGCTATTGAAAATGGCCATTTATAGTGGATTTACCCATTAAACATGGTGATTTTCCATGGTTATGTTAGTTTACCAGATGGTATCCCATGATTCATAGGGCTTCAACCATCCGTTTGGTGGCGCAGGATTTCTGAACCATCCACAGCATATCACTATCACTATACTAAAACCTACGGTTTGACACATGTTGACACCACCCATTTCTTGGAAAATATTGGAGATGGTTTATTGGGTTTACCAGAGGGTTTACCAATGTTTACCACAGTATTCACCTACCTACCCTTTGGTAAACTAACGTAGCTATCGAAAATCACAATGTGCTGTTAAATCATCTACAATAATAGCCATTTTCCATAGCTATCTTATATAGTCTACTGAATGCTAATCGTAGGCTGGTCGTTGGTATCTTCACCCTCGTGCCATCTTTTTCGCCGCTTCAGCCAAGGTTCCAAAGTCCAAAATGCAAAGGTGACAATGCCAGCCACATCCAGCCTGGGTTAAAAACAGCTGTGCCAGGTCTACCAAAACTTTTTTTAATGTTTTTTTCATTGGTGAAATGTTTGACTTTGAACTGTACGCTCTGGTAAACATACAAAAAACGATGGAAAATCACACCATTTTATAGCTGGGTAAATCCACTATTTCTATTATTTCTATGGTAATTTTCAATGGTTTTTTCTATGTTTACCAGAGATTATCATCCCATATCCCAGTATTCTCCCAGTATTATCCCATGATTATCCCCTGATTATCCCATGAGTTAACCGTTATCATTTCATGAAGTAACAATCCTCATCCCAGGCCGGGTAACTCAGTGCAAATTTGCCCAAATTTTCCGTCGGGTAAAAGGATGTGAAGTCCCCATTGACCGGGCCATGAGGGGTCAACCCCCGGCGAATTAGGATCCAATGAATTAGACGGTTAAGGTCATCATATGTCATCATTTCATGAATTTAATCCCATGATTATGATGCGCCCCCGTTCGATAGCGTTCAGTTGGTGCGTTTATAACTCCAATTTCACTATGGTTTATGGTACGCAAATAACTATAGTTAATGGGGTTTATAAACCAACTTACAACTGGGGGGCCCCACATTGCATGATCATGATTTGATTCCATCATTGTCCCATTCAAATCATCGTATGATCATAAATGATCATTGAAACCATTTTGAGCATAATGTACGTGATTTAATATATACACGTGGTTTAAAGTCATTTAATTCCATCATAAAATCGCGATGATTTGCACAAACAACTTTCACATTTTTTGCGATGGCTGGCTGCCCTAAAATTGGCTACCCCAAAAATGGTCCAGTCGTTAGTCACCTAGGCTACTCCCAAATTTGATGATTAATCATATTATGTTTTTTTTTGCCAAAAAAAGCTGGTCTACACCATTTTTGAGACACACTCAAATCCAATATTCATTAGGTCAATCGCATTTTTTTTGTTTATATATTTTATATAAATATGTTTATATAAATCCATTTTAATCCCTATTGCTGATGGTTAAATCCTCCAGTTGTCCGGCTGAAATTCCCAATTGTGTCCGAGGTACACCTGCATCAGCCATGACACGTTAAACATCTCCAGTGGCATCGTGATCCTTGAGGGAAAAAATGAGTGGATTCAAACGACTAAAACTGATTATAAATCAATGGTCATTCCAGGATCCTAAAATGGAGGTACGTTAGTACCATATAAGGCCATATTCTGGAGGTATATCCCCTTACATAGGCCTGAAAAATAGGCCTTATATATGGTAGGTACCTCCAATCAATCGGTTCCTGAGATGGCCAGTGAATAAATACTAACAGACTTGGCAAACTAGATCGGGACAATGAACTTTTTGAAGAACTGGTGGTACTAAACTATAACCATGGGAAACCATGGGGAAATGTGGGTTTAATGGGATTTATAGCTGATTCATGATAGCTAATAGCTGGCTGAATTATATATCTGGTTGGTGGTTGAGCCCTACACGTCTGAAAAATGATGGAGTTCGTCAGTTGGGATGATGAGATTCCCAACATATGGAAAGTCATAAAATTCATGTTCCAAACCCCCAACCAGGTAATAAACTATAAAGAACTGGTGGTACAGGGATGTGAATGATCGTGAATGGGGATATACAGTACATAAATGTACATAAATTGGAAACATTATCCAAGTAAGTTATCCAGGTAACATTACTTAATGGTCCTAAGTGTTTGTTTCCTGGATTTTTTCTAGCGGTTCCTCCGCTTGTCTTGTATGATTATTATGATTCCACGCCACAACAAAGTCCTTTCCAACTATTGAGCACCCTTCACTACGGGACCGCAGAATAGATCCAATACTGAACCCGGATGTTGTTTCGGAGAAAATTCTGCATACCCTCTGGTAAACTAACACAGCTATGGAAAATCACCATTTTCAATTCGTAAATCAACTGTTAATGAGCCATTTTCAATAGCTATTTTGGCATAATCACAGGGTAAGGGGCATGCGACTATCACCATCTTACGTACCCCCACGCGCCAGGCTGGCCAGCTGGCCACCCTGAAAAAACTCAGGTTCTTACTGCATTCACCCATTTATCCCAAAGAGAAGCACATGAAACAACAGGTAAACACTATACATATATATATGTATGTACATATGTGTATGTATGCATATGTACAATGTATATACATGTATATGTATATATATATATATATTATACAATATACATAATATCATAAATGGATAAAAATAGTATCTCTATATATATATATTCTCCATATATATGTATATAGTTATTATTATTATTATATATACTACATATGTATATATATATATATATCTCTTCGGATTCTCCGTCCAGTGATGGCCCAGCTTTGTTTTCGCGGTAAGCGTCACATCCCACAGGATAAAAACGCAGGCAAGCATGGACCACGCGAGCTGCCTTGGGGTGTCTGTTTTTTGGTGGGGAAGATGATGATTTATAAAAACATATAGTCGTAAACTAACATATTATAAATCTATACATACATACATACATACATACATTACATTACATTACATACAATTACATTACATACAATTACATTACATACAATTACATTACATACAATTACATTACATACAATTACATTACATACAATTACATTACATACAATTACATTACATACAATT
>Ga0126342_10013734_pt1 | contig 14320 bp, 11 predicted proteins | sample Cyp1metagenome_FD_92528 | JGI IMG/M metagenome (GOLD analysis project Ga0126342, IMG submission 92528) | Coral microbial communities from Lord Howe Island, Old Settlement Bay, Australia - Cyphastrea 1 metagenome | ecosystem: Host-associated > Invertebrates > Cnidaria > Coral ...
ACCAAACCCCCACCAAACCCCCACCGACATTCCCAGATTTGGGCTCACCCCCATCAAACCACCAAACCCCCATGCTATGCCCATAAATTGCACATTCAAAATGGAAAAAGGGGTGATGGGGTGAACATAAGCGTCACCTGGTAAGGAACACCTTCCAGGAACACCATTTCTTTTTCTGGCTGGCGTGTCCCCCCACGAAGATGGGGGGTTGATCCACAAGGGCAGTGGCCTGCCAATCACAAATGTCATCAAAAGCCCATAGAACTCCCATCAAAGACCCATGCAAGCCCTAGGAAATCTGAAGGGGAAACAAAGGGTTTGTGTAGGGTTTCCATGCAGTTTTGGTAGGTGCCATGATGCACGCCTGAATTTGTGGGCATAGGGTTTGGACCCAAAATGAGGAAAAAAAAGAGAGAGAGAGAATAGCTAAAGGAAACTGAGATTTCCAAGATGTGGAAGCAGCCAACCTGAAACACCCTGACACTGAGCGATGATAATGCCTCATGCGGATGAGAAAAACAAATAAAAACCGTGTATGAACTGGCACATGAATGAATCAGCACCCATAATTGCGCAGCAGTCTACATATTTTGATGTGGAAACTATCGTGGAACCCCATTGAATACCAAGATTTGGATCCATAGCCATATCTACACGGGTTGGAAGATGTTTTATGGAATGCAACTGTCCATCTCTGTCCTCAATGCCTTGCAAGATGCATGATGTTTATGAGTTATCACTCATCCCATGTCATCCGTCCAATTATTGCATTGGCAGGGCCTCACTTCAAAAAACACACACACACATTTCATGTTGCATGTACTCTCAATCAGCCTTTCCTCGAGTTTTTTTGAAATTCCGTGTTCTAGGAATTTCTAACATTGATTTCCCAGTCATATTAAGCCATATTAAGCCATATTAAGCCATGGCCATGGTGTATCTTCTTGCGGCAGGGCGCTGGGCTCAGGCGTGGGGGAGAACAGCGAATTCAGCATCTCCTCTTGGGCGCCTCAAATGGGGGATATTCGATGGGGATATGAATGGATATATTGGATAAAATGTGCAAGATAATGTGGACTCATGAATGAATATCCAATATATGATGAGATAATATGACAATGTGCACTCACCATGAAGGGATATGAATTATATGATAATGTTGACAATGTGGACTTAGATAATTCATGGTGATATTCATGAATAAGTAAGGCTAGTGGGTTCAATCCTTCTCAATGCGGGTGTTTCCCAAATGTGACACTCAAACCTTGGTTTCCGTGGAAATATCTTAACTTTGCTGATAGATTGGGGTCTCCAATAAGGATCCTTCATTTGTCGGTCCTTTTATGTCCTCTTGATACCTTGGGGCCCAGGGTCCAAGGGGTGAAACCTTGAAGATCCTGGGGGGCATCGTCCAAAAACGGAAGGTACCCAGCTTTGACCAAAAGCCGCTCGGTTTGGCAACTTGAGGCAAGCAAAAATACTCCAGTCATAGTCCCAATCCACGAAGGCTTTTTTTTGGGGGGCCATTGAAGGTCGCCCTGGTGGATTTTCACCCAAGATTGATCATAGTGATTGAGGGCCCTGCAGCTGGTGTCCTGTTCGAACATACATAGACCAGGGTCCGGGATGTGAAGCAACATATTTCAAACATCCCGCAGCTGATGAAAAATCTAACATTTTGGTGAGATATATTTCAATATATTTCAGAGATATGAATATCCATGCGAGACCGGCCAATGAGCTCCCAACACCCCAGCCAGATCATCACAGGATATGTGAAGAATGAGTATGAAAACTTTCTGATGGATATCATTTTTTTTGGAACTCCAACATATTCTGCCATTTGAATTTGAATGAATTAAAATCTAGATCAGCAATGATAGTAATGGAGGCCATTGCTGTTCAATCCCCACAAGAAGTCATTTTTCTTTACCAACGCGACTCAAGTTTGACACCAACATGTGCATGCTTGTGTGGGTGCACAATCTTTGTACATTAAAAACTACCCTGCCTTTCGTCCGCCCCTTTGTCAATCAAGTCATTGCTCTCACCACCTTTCATTTGCCAAGTGACACCACTCATGGATATCCTGACATGAGCCACTCCCAGTGGCTCAACAGTGTAAACCCTGAAAGACCATCCTTAGCCTCTGGTAATCCCCTATGAAGGGGGATAGCCCCCAACTACATGGAGCTTTACATGGGAAAAATCCTCTATCAACATGCTGGATTTTTCAATGGCCAACTTTGATTACCGGATGCCACCCCATTTTGTCATCTGTTCGGCGGCGTTTACACGAACTTGGTATATCACCCGTTTCGATGTCGATCACCCAGCATGGGTTCAACATGGATGGCTCCTTACTTTTCTTGAATTTGTTCGAGGCCCCCAAGATATTCACTAATCCCTTAATATTAAATGCCCCCCTATGGCGTCATATGGTCCCAAAACCTGAACAAATCCAGAACTGTTATATACTGGACCAGGGCCCTTGGTAGTATTTGATATTAGGGTGGAAGGGATTGGGATTGTTCATCAATATCCTCTTGTAATCACATATAATTTTAGCCTACAATATCCCCAAAGTATTCCCGTAACATTCACCCACATTCCCAAATTTGTGAGATTTTCCGTTCCATTTTACCATTCAAATCCCACCATACCCAAAAAAAATATTCACATCTTCTTCCCAAAACTGATGGACATTATTCCCCAAAAACTATTGTGTCCATAATCTTCCCCATTCCCATGATGCCCCAGACTCTTCCCATACTATTCCGAAACTATAGTTATATCTACCATAAACCATTGTTAAGCCACTTATAAACCAACTTAGCTATCTTGGGGGCCCCATCCTGGGAAAATCACCTATTCTTCCCAAAAAGGGGAGATGCCGTCCGACGTGAAAAACATTGCCGGTCCTGGGTGCAGAACTGATCCACGATCTCTTTGGAACTGGTCCCAAGATCTTGGCGCTGGATCGATCTGGGATGGTGCACAGTGCACCGGGGTCTAACCACCCAAAAAAAAGGGCTGTATAGACAAAGCAAGATTTTACCAACAAGAATTGGGGAAACATAGGTATTTATAGTTGATATAGTTGATTCATGAATTGGGAAGGGAAGAATGACAAAAAACTCCTGTATCTAATTGACAAGTATGTCCATTTCTTCCTGGACGGGAGGCAGTGATTTTCCTGAACCAAAGACTTCTGAACTCAAGTGCATTTCGTGTTGATGAACAGGGTTGCTATGCATATATGAAGCATATACATATATATACATAAACTAAATATGATACGGTCCAGAACAGTTTCCTGTCGTATCAACGGTCATGGAGCTTCCATTTTGATTGGGAGGGCCGCTGCTGAACAACCATTTCAAGTGATGTTCAACACCTATAAGTGTCAGATGTGTAGATGGAAAATAATGCCGTCAATGTTAAATTTTCTTTCTTGGTTAAATCACTTCAATATCTTCAACCATCCTCAACTCATGACCATGTCGAACCTATGTTGAATCCCCAAACAGTTTGCTGCACCAGTTCTGAGACCCTGACCCATGGGATGCGCCTCCAGTGGGTCAAACAACTGGAGTATTTAACTCTGACAGGAACGCCCAAACATATCCACACATGTTCTTCCAATCAAAAAAACAAACCAAATTTAATGTTGAACCACACATAACAAAACTCTATATGGTTTCCTTTGCGTTCAGGATTTGATTCTGGTGTCCACCGGACCCAAATGTGCAGCCCAAAGACAACATTGAAATTTAGGCTGCGGAGGTGGCAACAGAAAGTCTTTGATTTCCTCATCCATCTGCAGTAGTGCTTGTTTGATATACTTGTGTATATAAATAAATATATATATATATGTTATATGTATATATATATAATATATATATATACATATATGCAATATTGATAATTTATTTATTACTGTAGGGTTACTCCAAACGCATCTATGCCTTCTTCTCCCGAGTCTCGTGAACAATTTGATGCCATGAGGCCATCCCGAAACAAGTCTGGCGGCAGCCCGGGTTCTTTTCAATGGTTTTCAATGAATTCCCCATCATAACTATGGAAAACTCACTATTATTAATGGGAAATCAATGATTTCTATGTGCAATCAATAGCTATGTTCAATTATCAGAGGGTACCCCTTGAACAATCAAACATGACAATGGACACGACAACTTTTGGAACAGTAAAATCCATAAACTGGTGGGATTCCCATTGCTTCGTGCTGATTCCCAAAGTGGAAACCATTCAACAACCTTCACTAACCCAACAAAGGTGTACCCATGATATGTAGCTTTTGAAGTTATTTTACTGTTTTGGTTAGCTCAATGGCCATTTCAGGAACTAAAATTGGAGGAACCTAGCTTATATAAGGCCTGTGTTTGAAGGAATATAAGGGAATATCCCGTTCAACATATGGCCTTTTTCTGGGTAATTACACTACCTCCATATACCTCCTTTTTAGGGTCCTGAAATTCTAACCACTTGGTTAACCTGCACATTTTTCATGGCCCATCGACACACAGGTCAACCTCGCCAGACATCCAGGGTAGAGGCACCTCAGCCGAGCGGACATCCCGTTTTGCAGAAACAAAACGGAAAAGTGTAACATGTGTAACTGGTAAGCCGGTAAGCAATCTTCATTGATATGCCGATGGCTACTTCCAAAACTTCTGGTGACCGAAGTTTGTGACTCGCACTGACTCACAGTTTCCGCGAAGCTTTGCCATGCTGAGCAGCCCAGAGTTAACTGTGCTTCAAGCAACAGCTGCTTGGGCAACGCAACTTCGACCATGCCACTGGGACCCCATGGCCCTGGGCATTCGGGTTTGGTCGCCCTCGAATTTCTATGTCACATGCCAAGCCTGCTAAGCTGAAACGGCAGTCATGACAGGTGTCCCAGTTTTCTTGGGCAAATCATTTTTATCATTTGTTAAGCCAAAATGAAACATGTTGTTTTTGTTGGGATATGTTCACTTTATATTCTTTGGGCCGATGAGATTGCTACGGTCTCCTTTGTCAAGCCTGCCCAAAGACTCATACGTGGGTCATTTCACCCAATCCGAAAATTTGGTGGCTCATGCAAGAACTGTATGATCTGGAAAAATGATAAATCTAATTAATTAATCTAATTATGATATTGTAAATGGGATCAGGATGGTGATCATCCACTTCTAATTTTGGCTGCAACTTGGATCAACTTGCATAAAGTGTGGCAAAAATTACATTATTCCACTACAACTACATTATATACTGTATTATATACACAGTTCATGATAATTCAACGTGCATTACTCAACTTTGGTTAAAGCCACTGTAACTTTGTGAGACCCTCGCAGGCCCTCGCATGGTGGGCATGCACCACCTGAGATGTCGCACTCACAGCTTACTCACCTTGTCATTGGGTCGCTGGTGGGCAGGCAATCCCCGGTCCTTTCCGAAGCCTCGCATTTGGGCGCCGGCGCAGGGATTAGGACCTAATGTCCAGCGGGACCATGATTGTCATTCATATTGGCATCCTTTTGATCACCTGTCTGACCTTGACATAGCTTGACAACATGCCCAACTCCGTTTCCTTGATTGCACCCACAGTGTCCCAGATTAGATGACAAAATCTCTGCAGCTTTTGATGCTTGGTGATTTAAAACCCCGTCAATTTGGCTCCCGGAATGTCGCCTCCCAAAATCAGGGAGCTGAACGCAGAATAAACATCTGATTGCTCAATGTTGCTCATAAATGTCAAACCCAGACACATGAACCCCAGAGGGCCGCACCCAAAACAATGAACAGCTATGTATGATAAAATTAAATGAAGTCCTCCAGTAAAATGTCAGCCAGGGGTTTGGATATATACAACCGCTTCCATCTAAGAATAAACACTCCGAAGAAGTGTTAGTTTGGTATTGGATCTGTTCATTCCGGGGGCCCACATGCCTGCAGGGCCCTATCCTGTTGCCATCAGAGCTGCATCTTTGGGCTCTTTATTCCTTTTGGGGATATGTGGAGGGTGCGGGTATGAATGAAAACCCTAATGCCCTGAAAGGGAATACTGAGCCGCAAAAACGGGTATTGTCGAATTTTCTTCAGGGCCCCTTCCCCCAAAGAATCAAGATCCCGTAAATAGTAGACATTGGTAGGCCAACCAATGGTAAAATACGCGTGTCTTGACAACTGTTCACTGGGTTTAGCCCAGCATAGTCTATATTGTAAGATTTCTTTGACATTGTTTGACTCTAGTCAGGCAACAAAGAATCAACATAAACCTATCCGCTACCATGTGGTTGGGATGTGGTTGGGAGTCCTACCAGCTCCCGGCTAATCACAGGATCGTTCACCACATTCAGGATACCCTTTGGATCCCTCTGACAATCAAACATGGCTGGCGGGAAAATACCACATTTATGGACGAATTTCCGATTGCCACTCCGATTTACTTCGCGAACTTTCCAAGCCAACAATATTTGATTATCTGAAATTCGATTAAATTAAATCCCCTTAAATCATCTTAAATCCGTTAAATCTATGCACATGCCATCAAATCCCACTATAAAACCCACGAATGTCGCATGAAATCCCTATCTGTGAATGATGAGACGACCAAGCCACGGATCAGCCCTTCCTGTGAACAGCTCACCACCTGGCGCGTTTCAAAAAAAACGTGTGGTGTTTGTTGGTTTCACCAGGTTCATAACCATAGATGTTTAGTGATTCTAAGATAATATTATATATATATATATATTGTAGAGTTGTAGAGTGACTATGGCCATCAGTCTTAGGTTAGAATAACCACCATCATACCACATCAAAGTATACGCTGGTAATGAACATGATCATACATGATCACTATTAACATCTACAAACCCTCTAGTTGTATTTGTTAAACACCAACTGCGCCACAGCAACCTGGGGCACACCCCGGCCGTTTCCCCCAAAATCGGCGCACCAGCCAACCGTCGCGCGTAAAGATGTGCCCATGCGACAAGCCGCGTGCACCCGTGAGCCGGGGGGAATACATCACCTCGGGCCACGGCAAAAGGATACCACCAACTGAAAAAGTGTCCTGGTTGGTGGCTTTAACCATCTTGAAAAATATTAGTCAATGGGAAGGATTATCCCATACATTATGGAAAAAAAAAAAATGGAACCACCAACCAGTGCCAATTCAGTGAGGGAAAATGGTGATTTTATGGTGATTCGTACCAAAAATTGTAATTTAATGTTGATTTATGGTTTCATGAGATGTACCTTCTGGTTTCTGTGACATGGCTATGGAACATCACCATTTTCAATCGGTAAATCATAATGATTTATCATCAATAAATAGGCAATTTCCATAGCTATGTTGCATAACAGGAAGGTAGCCCAACCATAATTGGGATATTGGTGGAAAACTAATGGTGGTATTAATAGGGATGTAACCACCAATATATGATCCATGTAGCCAACGGTGCTACCGAAACAGCAAAGTAACCTCTGTTGACTTGATGACTCCGATGGTTCCAATCCTTGTCGGGAATCTTATGGTTCTAAACCACCAACCCAAAGCAATTCGAAGCAAACCACCGTGTTTTCCTTCCGAAAGGCGGGAGTGTAGGCATATAAATAACATCAGTTATAGGTATATAATGATATATAATTATACAATGGTACTATATGTTCATACAAAAACAATACAAGAACATACAAGAACTAGAGGGTCATAGCTCAACCAAAACAAGCCATCCATGGCTCTCCGCTCTCCAACCACCTGTCTGGAGCTGCATAGAACCAAAACGTTGAATGAATTCATATCGCACGGTGGTGCAACCCGCTTTTGAGTTCGTTTATGCACACTATAAGTCACTATATATATATCCAGTTGTATAACCCACCATTTACCATAAACCCTATAACCTAATTATGAACCAACTTATCTAGCTATATGGGGGTATACCACTTGTATGTAACATCAATCTCTCATGAAGTGTAGATCGCCAATCAGCTTCAGAACATGCAAAGCTCTGTAGCAATCAACTGGCGTCACAATGTCGCAGCTCTGGAAGAACAATTGAACATATTCACATGGAAAACAGCACATCGCAACACATCTCATTCTGTTTTCCTCTGCTACTCTTAAAGTCTTAAAGTCTTGTGAGATACCCCCTTCCTAGTCTGAAAGCACCATAAATTAGCATATACATCATCATAATCATCACACTTGCCCTTGGATTTGATTATGATGCCGCATGATGTTGACTAGCATCATGTTCATCTTGGATTTGTTTATAATACATTATAATCACAATTTGCAGGTGGATTTGGTTGCCCTTCAGACCCCTTCAAACCCCAACCATCACTGCCATCGCTCGCTTGACCCATTCCGAGGGACATACAGCAGCCAATCATCGGCTCGCCAGCGAGGGAACGGATGATGAAACCACATCGCCTCAGGAGTTGTTCACCATTCACCGGATTGATATGCCATCCTAGTATGAAAACCGATGAATGTTAAAAATAAGGATTTGGTGGGGATATAATGGGATATATATATATATATATATATACCTAAGGAACCTATTATGATTGTGATGTTTGAGTGTGTCTGAAATGGGGTCTACCTCCAAAATGGTTATGTACATGAGGCTAATGGATGATAAACCGCGGGATTTTGGGGTATCTAATTTTCAGAGAAACTTCAGCAATCCTAGTTTTGCCCTAGGCTCCTTGTGTAGCGGCTACAATGAAACCACTGTATAGGAACCTACTGCATTAACTTCGGGCGCTGGATTGGTGGATTCAACTCTGTCTATCGGCTAGTTGAAATGAGAACCGTAAGGTGGCCCGGAATTCTGGCCATTAGTTCTTATTTACCTTGCCGAGGTTTACTTTGGTGGTGGTTATTTTGAAAAAATGCATTCCTGGAACAGATGAAGATATACGCCACCAAACAAAAACTTATGTCTGATCTATTAATCCGTTAACAGATATATTGTGTTGGTGCTTCTGATTCTGCAGCTTATCTTCCACCTGGCCAGGGCTGCCAAAACAGAGGGGCAAAGATGATGATTAGCGCGGACAAAAGCAATAAATGGCATTCTAATCATCCGGCTTGGCCAGAACAAACGGATTTATGCGCCCAAATTCATAAACTGTCATTATAAATCCCATGGCTCCCTTTATAAATCCTATTAAAAATCCATTAATCCATGATAAATTAAACCATGATTCATCCATGATAATGGCTTAGTGGGCCATGATTATTCAGTGATCTTCCACAGGGCCACCTCCCCCGTGCCGTGCCACGTGATCCAAGGAGGCCATCATCGGTCGGGCCGACCAAAAGGACCGCCATGGCAACTCTACGCGCGCTGTACCTGCGGCTGAGCATCACAAAACCCGAGCCCCAAAAACAACAACGACAGACGGTCAATTCCTTGACATTTGAAGTAAGCGGACGTATATTTCTCTGTGTGTATTGTACGTGCATACAATATAACCTCTCTTTCTCTCTCATACCTCTCTGAATAAAACCACTTAACGGGCAATCAGTACTGAGCCATTGTGCTATAACCTGTTGTAGAATGATACGCATAGGATTGTCATGGGATAATATGAGAAATTATGGGACCCATGCAGTAAAACGATACCAATTGGGCGGGGTTGATTCTTGGTATACTGCATGTACCCTACTTGGGGATGATGTTTTTGATGACTCCCAAATGGTTGGTTCCTGGGATGGATTGTGGCATTGACGAATGCCCGCAGTTCCGTTCTGATACCATGACTGAATTTTATGTCCCAACTTTGATCATCCGTGTTTATGTTTTGGGGCCTCAAGAGTATGGCATTGCCGGGCTTAGAAACCCTGCACAGATAGGTTTAGCCAACCTTACGATTTACATCAAAATGTATGGCGAAAATCGAAGCACACAACTAGTGTCTCCATCCAAAATATCCAAGGCTTCTCCAGAGGGGATGGGATGCCACCGGCAGGCGGAAGTTCCCCAGGCAGCAAAGGTGCTAAGAAGTTCCGCGTCACTCTGGTAGGCCAGCACCGAGTGATGGACATGCTCCTGGGGCTATGTCTCTCTGTGGCTTTTTCAACGACCAGTGAGTAAGGCCACTTGTGACCGCCCGCCAGATGCAGGTCAGTTTCACCGCACCAATTTCATTATTTTTCATTCTTCGCACCCCAGGTTTGATAATGATACATCTTTGATTCACCATCTTAACAAAACATTTTGCAGCCACTCATTTGGTGAATTTCAAATCTTCATGTTTGTTGAAATGTATTTGTTGGCCGTAGCAATTGGCAATCCAATCCACACCTTAATACATTTTAAAGATGTTCCCATTAAAACCTTCATTCATAAGATATTCAATTGCCACGTTTGAAAACCGAATGGCAGTGCTCATTTCCGGTGAGCATCCTATCAGTTCACAACCCTCCAGCCCAAGCGTTGGTCATCGCCAGGCATCGTCGTCGGGCAAGCGCTCACGCACACGAAACCAAAGCATCTGTGACGGCATGCCCAGGCCGCTGAGTGCCTTGCCGCAGGTGCCCCCATAAAGGGTGCCTATGCAGAAGATAAACTTTCCTAATGTGCTGGGTAGGTGGTGGTCACTCCGAATTTTCCAGGGTTTCGCCTGTTCTATCGGCTTTTAGTTGTGCTGTAGTCAATGTGGGTTATCATTTCAGGGTTGGTCATTGAATTTGAACCCCTGTTCATTGCTGTAGACATCAGAGGAATCGTCAGAAGTCTAAGTCTGCCGTTAATGCAAGAAAACCACGGATCATTAGCGTAAAAAAACAGCATATAACTCCCCAAACAAGTCTGAACCATAAAATGCGGACATGAAGCACTGGTCAAAAGATCCCCCAAAAAAATACTCAATTTATTCCGCCAATCTTTGCAAGTAGGGATGGAAAAATACCAACAAACTAATCATTGGTTGCTGGCCCTCGCGTGTTCTACTCAAATCGCACTAGTTGTTGGAAATTGTTGGTTGGCTACTTGGCGGTTAATCTCAGGAAAACTGGTTGTGGGTTAGTAATAGAACGAACCAACTTGCTGTCCAAGGGTTCGCGCCTTTAGCATCCCTGGGCCCTAGATGGGTAATTTCTATTGAAAGGGCTTAAACTTAGGGTGGTTACATCGAAGTGATTAGATACGGTGATAGGCCAACTGAAAACGGGGGGGCCAAACTTAGCCCAGTCGTTTCTGCGGCTCAAGCTGCGTACTTTTCACGTTTCTTCCGTGCCTCCTCTGTGTTCCTTAGAAGACAAGCCACGCGAAAACAAGCATGCTATCGTCAAAGTTGGGAGGACCTTTCAAGTTGGGCCGCTTAGCCAATCATTGTGAAAGATGTTCCAACTGATTTTTGACATTGATCAATGATAACCTAATTTGCACATGCGCCAGGCCTGGGGCTCCATAGCGTTGCAAGTAAAAATTACATTGATGTTTCTCTGTGACTGAAACTGATTTATAACAAACATCTGATTCGAACACATCACTTATAAATACACCGGAAAGAGGCCCCAAACAGTGTGGGGGGGGGGTAGGAAGCCAATATACCAGATATAAGCAACAGTAGCTATTGTCGAAAACTGCAGCAGCAGGACCTTCTATATAAATCTATATAGAGGATCGCACAGGGTCTTCAGAGAAGAGCTTCGTAGGAGCTTCTCAAGATCTTCATGCAAGCGCCTCTTGAGGAGGATTTCAACAGGATCTTGACAAGATCTTCTCACAAGGACCTGTAACAGATCATGTAAGGACACCCAGAGAGTTTCACAAAGACCTCCTCAAGAGCTTCTCACAAAGGATCTGTGCAAGATCATGGCCACTAGGATCTCCACAAGATCTTCTCACAAGCATTTGTAAAAGACCTTGACCAAGATCTTCATGCCAGGACCCCTAAGAAAATTTCACAAGATCGTCACAAAAGGACATGCTGCTGCTGGAGATGATCTCACAAAATCTTGATACAAGAAGCTCCCAAAAGCATCGCAGAAGAGCTTTCATACAAGCACGTCTAAGACATGGCATCTGCAAGATCTTCAGGCAATGACGGCAATGACCTCTTAGAGAGGATCTGACCAGGATCTCAGGATCATGCAAGGACCTCTTACAGAGGAAATTTATCATAACTCACCAGGATCTCCACAAGATCTTCTTCTAAGGACCTGTTCCAGATCATGCAAGGACCTATTAGAGGATGCTAACCAGATCTTCACAAGATCTTCTAAGAAGGACCTGTACAAGACCTTCACGAGCCGAAATGTACATGGACATGTCACAAGATCCATTCCATGCGAGAATTTGCGGGGAAAATGCTGGGGACCAAGATCGGGACGCAAAGTCTGTGCGAGCCTGCGCAATGGAAATGCATATGGACATGTCACAAGTGACAGGAGCCATATTATGCCAAAAAACAAGTGATAGGTACCCACGTTTTGCACGAGCCTGCGCGGTCGAAATGCACATGGACATCTAAGACGAACCATTTTATGCGAGATACAAATTTGGTATGCATGAATGACTCTTGGTTTTCATGGCTTCTGCAATTTCTTTCTAAGTCTCAAAACTCAAGCCCAGGCAAGGGGGTTTACCAAAAAGATAAGGGACTGAAAGACCAGACCGGTATGTTGTTCCCGCGTCTTTTCATTCGGGTTTGAAATTGGACCCCTGTACAAAACCACCAGTCATGCAGCCCCTCTCCCTCTCTCTCCCGCCCCCATCGTCGCTCAAGTAGGTCAGAAGAGGAAACATGACAAAGGAATAGGCCCTGAATAATTTCCAATACACAGCATAATGTTGGAACTTGGAACCAGCTGCTTGGGCACTTCAACGTAGGTGGGGCATTGAAAAATAGAACGCGCACACACACATCATAATAATAACAATAACAATAATTAATTCAAATAACAATAATAATGATAATGACAATGACAATAATAATCATAATATATATATATACAGTATATGGTTTTAAAAAAACAGGTGATGGCGATTTCCCAAATGGTAAAATAGCCATTCCCCATCAAAACCCAGGTAACGAAAGCTTCAACAGGCGTGAATCGTTTGACTGCCAAGCTGCCAATTCAACGAGTCCAAAATAACTCGGACATCGATCGGGTGGTTCTCCCGCCTACAGCCAAGCTGCACGAGTGTTCAACAAGATGGTGGCATAGGGTCGAGTCCAAGGTGTTTTTTCCCGTTGATGAGTGTGATGGTGCTAAGAGATGCTGATGGTGATGGTAATTATGCTAGGGAGGAGGCGGATGAGGATGAGGATGGCAAGAAAGGGCGAGGGAATGGCAATCAAAATCAGACAGCCATGTCGAGCACCAGGAGAAAACACTATATAAGTTAATCTAAGCATTGCTGATCCCCCTGCAAAACCAACGTGATTCCCTGGTTGGATTAATATAACTATATTTTATAGATATATGATACAATATGTTATATATATATATGTTTAGATATATAAACCACCCATCACATGTTATTCTGTTGTTGTACACATGTACCAAAAAAAGGCGTTCGCCTGTTTTCTTGAAGTAGTCAAATTGTTTATGAAAACCCAGGCCACAGTTGTTATTTTTCAAAAAAAAGGGACTTGAACATCCCTGCTGAAATTAACAAACATGGGAAGATCAATGATTATGACCAGCAAAAAATGTTGGCATTGCACACATCTTTCAATCATCATCTTGGTGTCCTACTGAGTTTGCCGCTTACCACCTGAAGCCATGTTTGTTGCATCCAAGCGCGATGATCCCGGGGAATGGCCATCTGGGTCTCTAGGTAGTTAGTCTTCCCAGCAAAAAAAAAAAACTATTGAATTTGGAAAAATATGATGGTGATTTTGACAAATTTCCCGTCAATTTTCAGGTGTCAAAGCCATATCTATATCAACAACATTTTCACTTGAAGCGCCGGTGCAGTAAGTCCTGCAAACTTTGGACACATGAGCTGAGAAACAAGAGCAACAGTTGTCAGGCATGTAACAAAACATTAACGAAATAAAAAGCAGTTCTCAATGAAATTCTTCAAAATGATGTTTCCGAAGCCAAACTGGAACTATAGGCAGGACTGCGGCAGGACTGTGGGAGGCAGCAGGCCGATATTGCTTTGATTGTTGCAGCTGATCTGCGACAGAAATCTTTGAAATTGGATGAAATTGGAATGGGTGTGAAATAGTTTTAGGATTTTTTTTTTGAGCAGGTTTGGGAATTTTTTTGGGATTTCTTGGCTGGTACCATTTGCCTAGTGTTTGCAACGGTTTGGAACTTGAATTTGTCATTTTGCAT
>Ga0126342_10013735_pt1 | contig 14319 bp, 11 predicted proteins | sample Cyp1metagenome_FD_92528 | JGI IMG/M metagenome (GOLD analysis project Ga0126342, IMG submission 92528) | Coral microbial communities from Lord Howe Island, Old Settlement Bay, Australia - Cyphastrea 1 metagenome | ecosystem: Host-associated > Invertebrates > Cnidaria > Coral ...
AAAAATTTCCCAAAAAAAAAAAAAAAAACGATTACTGATTAGTTGGTGTTTTTTACAGCATATCCTAAAATTAACCGCCGAACCATGTGTTGGTCAGCCTCGGGCGGCTCCAGCATACAGCGGTCCTAAGTTTGTTGCCTTCGGTACAAAAGAAAACCAGGGAAACCATTGGTTTTCATGGGTTTTCCATATGGCAGTGTGTCAAGACCTGGTACCCCTGGTGAACATCAAAATAGTTGGTAAATGGATGTTCATTCCCCTAAAAATGGTATCTATAGGTATTGACCCATACCCATATTCATGGCAACTGAACATTTTATAGAACTGGTGTTTTTTATGCGGAAAATCATTGAACAAAAGAGTCACGTTTTAGAGGCATTTTCCAGCATTTTCCATGTTTGAATACCGGAGTTTAGTCCCCATTCCCATGATCCACGAACAGCCACCTTCTTCGGCATGACACCACGGAGGACCCGTTTTGGATCCTCTTGGCGCCCTTAGTGCTGGTGGCATCTGTGAGGTCTGGAGCTGGAAGGAAGACTTCCCATCACGACCAACAAACATATAAGGGCGACTCCAACAACCGACAACAACAACAACAACAACAACCATCTACGATTGGGGGTCACCAACCAACATGAACAATCTGCTAGTCAGCTAGTCAGCTAGTCAGGGTCTACTGCCTAGAAAAAACAATTTTATTCGGCGTATATAAATCCCCAATCAGGGATGCTCCCAACTGGGTAGATAAGCAGGTAGAATGACTAGTTCCCTCCCTTGTGGCTATCCTTTACCTATCATGGATTGGACAATCCTGCCAGTTCTTCATGTTTTTGTCAGAAAACGAAAACATTGGTGATTTATATAGATATACAACTATACAGATATGCATAGTTTGAAATATATATATATATAGATAGATATTGGTGTTTTAAACCTCAAGTTTCCGATCCCCCAAAGTCACCACCTCTCCCCAAAAAAAAACGCCGCATGACGTAGCGTGATCTGCTTCTCCAGGCCGTTCTCCGCCACCAGCTGCGCGGCGTGCTGCAGCGCCACAGCGTCGATGTCGCTGGCAATGAAGCGCCAGGCGTATTCCCGGGCGCCCAACAAACTGTAGATGCAGCTGGCACCTGGAGTAGATATATCTATAGATATTACATAAGGAAACATTTCTCATGATATTATCAGGAGACATCTATATTTTACATATATTAGCATCCGTAAAAATCATGAAACATATGATTTGATATCAGGATACATTATAGATATGTTTCATATAGATGTGTAGACATGTATAATACGTATGATATTGTATAATATCTGATGATATCGAATTATTTAGGTCATTTTCAGATGTACATGTTTCATGATATCTGGTGATATATCGATTATAAGAGATAATATAGACGAGATATGTTAAAATACTCATGTATATGTTATATATTGTATATATAGTAGTCATCGTGTTTATTATGCTGAATTTATATTCATACAATAGATAATTACATCCCGGCGGACTGGAAACCGTGCTCGTAAAAACAACGTTTTCCAAAATTGTCATTTTAGCCATAGTCGACATTTCTGGAAGCCGAATTGTGCCAAATTCTCGCGCGAGAATTTGGCAAAATTCGCGTTTCGTGTGGGTTTTGGATTCATTTCATTGAAGCATATTGACAGGCTGTTTCTTTCTTTTCAAAGCAGGGGCTTCAGCCTTGCAATTGTTTTTTTGCTGGAGATGGGTATGCAGATTCACATATCTCCACTGCCAGCACTTCACATAGAGGAGAAGATCTTTGCTCTTTGTTACCATGCCCACCCCACCCCACCCCTTCATGTATACAGCGAAGCAACACTACCAAACATCTGTGCAGCGTAGCAACATGTAGCGGAAGAAGTACAAGGAACGTTAACATGGCCCCCCCCCACCCCGCCCCGCCCCTTCATGACCTGCGAACACACGCTAGCAAAAACGCGCGTTTTACGGAAGAGAGAGAGAGAGAGAGAAAAGTATGCTTGGATGGTCATCTGTTGGACTTCAGGCGGGTCCAATGGTGGATTCACTGGTTGACTCCCAAGACGTGACCTTGGGCGAAAATTGGGGACGCTACCACCATGTACCACCTAAGATTAGATGCTGAAACACTGAAGACTGTGAAAAGCTGGGTTTCCCTGGGCCTTTTGACCTATACTACCAAGTTTCAGCCTATTATGATACATGTTGTTTCACTGCCTGCCTGGTGGTCGAAATCGGACCCACTCGTAGTCATCCCAAAACCACCAGAAAAATACCACCATTGATATCGCCATCATCATCATCATCATCATCACCATCATCACCATCATCATCCCGATCCCAATACTTGCATGTTTGAACCCACCAAGAAATAATTTGGATCAGCCTCGTTGCAATACATATGTGTATATATATTATACACATATTATTTAAGACATATTCACCTTGCAACCTTTTGCATCCTTTTGCACTCATCCTCCACCCCTACACCATGCCCCACGGTTAGGTTCGACAAGTTGGTTCAGATTCGTCAATTAACTAGGGGGGTGTGGCAGACATATTGGACTGGTCAATTGGCTTTATGAACCAACTTCTAAGCGGCACCACAGGCGGCACCTGTTCCTATGTCCAGGCCGCACAGGCCCTGGGGTATTTGCGTTTCTTGCTTGCCCTCTGGGCCCTCTGGGTCCTCTGGGCCTTCCGTCCCTTCAGCCGGCTTCAGGGTATCCCTCAACAAATCGGCCATGATGTGCAGGTAGTCCACACGTTGAGGCACCGGTGGACATAAGTAGCCTCACCAGGCGTTGCCCCATGGCCATTGAAAAATGATGATGTATACCCCGAAAAGATGGAAAAGCAAATCCCTACTAGAATATTGATAATTGATAGTTGACTGGAATATTGATAGTTGACCCCAATTACTAGTCTACTATCAAATATTGGTAATTCACTTGTCTATTTTGATAGTTGACTGGATTTCAAAGTGCCCCATGTTCGCAAACGAACCAGGTCTAGGTGGGACAGATGTCCCAACTGGTTCTCAGGGGTCAAGTCAATGAGCAGCTATGTAAGCTATGGATGAACATGGTACATTTGTAAAGGTGATGTCCCCATGTCCCTATTAGAAATGGTGATGTGGTGATCTTCAATAAGCAAATTGTGACCAGAGGCTACCTCATATAGACATTGGATTATCAACACTGATATACTGATTCCCAATGGTTTTTCCGACTTTCACCCATCCCCATCTTGGCGGGGGAACTGGCAGGTGCCCCAAGCACAACCATCCCAAAGTCGAAAAACTTGAGGCAAACATCTCCATCTCCATCCCGTAAAAAGTCAACAACATAATACGAAATCGTCATCAGATGCCGAGGCTCCTGCAGGAAGGTTCCAGTGTTGAATCTGGTAGAATTCTGCCAGCAAACTCCGTGTCAATTCCTCCAAGGCTTCGGGGTCTGAGTAGTCAATAGAAGCTCCACCCCACTGATTCTCGTAGACGAAGCGACGGAGCCCTTTCTGTTTCCTGAAAAAAAGGAGGTGAGACAGGTATCATTTTTAGAAGTGGTTGAATGGTTGAAGGATGTTGAAGGGAAATAAAGATAATTAAGCAATACCGCTATACATACATAGTATATATGTATATATTAACAGTTTATATCTCTATGTATGTATAATTGGATGATATCAAAGTTGCGGCTGGCTTGTTTTTCCCAAACAAAAAAGGATCGCCCTGCGGGAAGACCACAGAAACTATGGATGTACAATGTACCCTGGGTAGCTTCCAGTCATGTCCAAGGGAAACAACCATGGATTTCCAGAGATTATGCTAGGAGGGTGCTCCGGTTTCTCTTTAGTCTCAAGCCGGATATGTCTTTTTTCAAAATCCTCATGAACGAAGGAGTGTTTTGACCCGACATTTGCTTTGATCCCCATCGGCCAACAGTAGTGTTTTGTAAACATTGTTTGAATCTTCCCCTCCCCAGTCATAGAGGTTATGATTATGACCTAACCGGCATAACCGGCACAACCGGCATAACCCCTAGAGATTTTCGATGATGGCCATATCATGACCCCCATGGTTGGTTTATGGGATGGTGACTACGGCATTCCAAGGCGCTTGGCGAGGTCGCGGTAGTCCAAATACTCCCGATGCTTGTTCCGCGGGTGCATGGCGAAGAGGAGCGAAAAATTTCGAAATGTCGTAACATGAATATCATATGATGTAGTATTATTTCATTCGGTATGTATGCATTTATGTACTAAAGGCGTGTATATATATATATATACATATTATATGTGTATGTATTATGTATTCATGATATATTATACAAGTATAAGATATGACTTCATCAAGTGGCCATCTCCTAGGACTGAGTGCACTTTCGCAAAAGTCACAGATCCCGGGTGGACTACAAAGCGAAACGTCCTGGGCCGCGCTAAGCAAAGTTTACCATCATGCCAATCTTGGATACTCGGCAAAAGATACATGAGGTTTAGCTGCAAAGTATAATATATATATAGATACATGTATACATAATATATATATACATAATTAATATATATATACATACACACCCTCTGGTAAGCTGTCCCATGACTATGGAAAATCACTATTTTCGATAAATCAACTATTTCTGTGGCCATGTTCAATAGCTATGTTAGTTTACCAGAGGGTACATACATCCTGATAAGACGAATCAAAGGAGAAGGGCCAAGGTCGACCCAGGTGGGGAGCAGCACCGGGAGCACTGATCGATTTATTAAATGTGAGTATTCCCACACCATGATTTTGTGGTGAGACAAACATAAAATATGATAAAATCAAGAATCAAGTAGAGGACTCCTGGAAAAACTTCAGGTGTGGCTAAATTCTTTCAGACAAAATATCTAAATAATTCATATAATAATTCGCTCATCAACATTACGGTAAGGCCACCTTACCTTAACCCAAATGAACACGCTTTTTAAAATCTGGCCAGATCGCTGATCCATCCCTAGAATAACGGAGAGCTCCCGGCGGGTTTCCTTCGGAAACGGGAGCCAACGCGTCATGGAGATAGATACTTTCAAAAGGCGAAACGCCAAGGTTTCGCAAGCAGAGTCGGACTGTTGTTGAACAGACCTCGGGTGCCTCGTTTTGAAAGATTTATATGTAGCTTTCACTATGTATGTAAATTGTATAACTGTGCATCTATATGTGTATATCTGTATGAATACAACCATTTTTTTCATATTCTATCATTTTCACAAGGTATCAATTAGGATTAATGATTGATTAATGCTTACTAAGATAAGGTTTCATGATTCAAATCTTACTAAGATGACCTTTCTCGCCGCTAGGGTGGCCGGCTTCAGCCATTCTTGTACTTGGCCAAGGCCACTAACTTGGCTGGCCTCGGTGCCCGGGGGAGTCCGTCCGAGGCAAGCCGTCACAAGCGACGAAAAAAACGGTCCATTAGTAACGGTAAATAATGGTTGGTATAACCAGAAAATTGTATATAACCATATAATCTTACTTATATATATATGGGGTAAATCATGGTCATAAAATAATTAATCATTCAGAAACCGGAAATAATACCATTTGGGGATAGCTACTGGTAGCTATCCCTAACAATCACCCTAGCGACATCGCGGTGCCGTTTGAAGCCACAAAAATTGGTCTTGATCATCCCAGATTGGCAAAGATATCGCAGCTATTTCAAATTGCCAATTGAGGACATCTCATTTTTCTTGCAGAAACTTTATTGCAGAATCAGTACAGTTATGGCCATTTATCAGTTATAAGTACTAAGTCACCCCATTTATAGAATGTATAATCCCATTTATAACCAGTTATAACTGGTAAATGGCCATAACTGTAGAATCCCTCACTTTGGGTGCAGTCTCCACGTTGGCCAAATCCTGGCCTTGGTCACCCAATCATGGCCAAATTTGACAAAACCGAGTGGCAGCTCGTACTTCTCCGCACTGGTGTTTGAGAAGGGATCTTGAGTATAATTCGACTTGGCCTCACGGCGCGGGAACTATCTCCAGTATTAGCTCCACATCTGAAAACTCGACAATCCAATGCTTGAAAATGGGGCGAAGCTAAATCCAATGGTTTGAAATTGGCAAACCACTTGGGGTATCAATCATACCATAATTGGATATGATAACTATATGAATCCAATGGTTTAATCCATTTTTAGACACTGAAATAGATCCCCCCATCTGTTCCAATAAAATGAAGGACATTGGAGCGGTGAAGAAAAAGTGTCTTCGAAAGGAAACAAACAGGTGGGATGTAAGAATGCAATGCAAATAGTCATCATACATCACATATATCTCATATATCCCCCCAAAAGTATCCAAAGTTAGGCATAGAAAACCAAAAATCATGTTTTTTTCCGTTGTAGTCCAACAAATTGTTATATTCTTGTTCAGGCCTGTCAGAGGAGGTGCCAGGTGACCTTCAACCCCAATTCTTCACTTTGTCTGGAGATGTTTTTCTTTCACAATTCACTCGCCTAAATCATGATAGTCATGGTGAAATGTCTGATATAGTTGTTTCCTAGGAAAACATCGTAAAACGGAGAGATCTTTTTACACTTCATTCACCTAGATCATGGAGACATATCCCAATTGTATCCAATCGTTTTTTAGCAAAAGCAACAAAGGCAACAAACCTAATGGTCTTAGTGTTTATTCCGTGCTTATTTTCTGTTATTTGGTAGTTGTTATTTATTAAATAACATACCCTCTAGTAAAGTAACATAGACCCTGCCATGAGTTGGAGTTGGAAGATTAAATTCCACTAAGAAGATGTTATTTTCAGGGTCGGTTTATTTTCCACTAGAAATTGGTGATTTTCCACTACAGATTAGTTATGTTCCACTACAAATTGGTGAATTCACCAGATGCTAATGCTTGCTGTTTTCCCTGGCTCTCCACTTTCCCCACGAAGAATTTTAAGCGTCGACAAAAGCGCCTCGCTCTTCCAGGTGTTAGACTTGGCACCGGCGGCCTTGGAACTGGAGGGATATTGTTGGGATGTCCATCTGTCCATCCCATGAAATAGGAACATGTTGGGATATATAACTGGTTGGTGGTGCAATAACCATGTTTTAACCATAGAAATAGTGGATTTACATTGATAGCATGGTGATTTGCCCATTGGATAATGGATAATAAGGTGAATAACTGGTTGCTGGTGCAATGTGCCCATCTTGAAAAATGATGGAGTTCGTCAATTGGGAAGGATGACATCCCATATATTGTGGAAAAATAAAAGCCATGTTCCAAACCACGAACCAGATAATATATATATATATATATTATGACATATAGGGATGGTAACCTCGGGATTTATGATGAAGCTGATCCTAAATGTAAAATTGCTATAATAATTGTATTTTTTTAGGGATTTACAGTGTAATAAGTTTGGAAAACCCTGGGATTTATAGAGGGTAAAAGGTATATAATTGGGATAGTAATTGACAATAACTGGGATAGAATCCCCTTTTGATGTAATGGGATGCTATTTCCAGCACGCCACGTTTGATTAACGGAAGGAAACATAAAGATTATAAACGGTGGTTTTAGTGGCAGATCATCATGATTTATCTGATGATTATAAATGGTGGTTTTCATCATGGTACATAATTGTTCAATATGATATGAATAACCTCCTGTAATAATGGAGGTCTAACCAAGGCAGGTTCTGTGGGATTCACGGATGGTCCAAAACCATATGGTCCGTGGTTGGAGATCCGTTCGGAAAGATCTACACATAATTAGTGGATGAAGTTCTACACATGGTGGAGATTCTGTTCGTGATTTTTGCATAATCTCCCTTAGTTCAAATGGGTAAATGAAGTGAAATGGGGGGTTGACCATCAGATTCTTTTGTTACACACCCCATTTTATTGCCTCCTTTCTGCCGTCACAAGGTTGGTGAAATGGCGTATTGCGATATCATCCGACCAGAAAAGGAAAAACCTATCTATCTACTGTATATATATATGATTATATATATATGATTATATATATATATATATATGATTATATATATATGATTATATGTTAATATATATATATATATGTGGGTTTTATTATTATCTATAATATGTATGTTGTGTATGTAATGTAATGTAATCGAAATGTAAATGTAAATGTACATGTAAATGTAATGTAATGTAGTTGTAATTGTAAATGCAATGTATGTATGTATGTATGTATGTATGTATGGATGGATGGATGGATGGATGTATGGATGGATGGATGGATGTATGTATGTATGGATGGATGGATGTATGTATCTACATATATATGATATGTATATGTACATCAACAACCATAATCATAACAACCATCTGTTTTGAATGTCACCAAGCCACAAAGGTGGCCTTGGCCTCACCCTCGCCCGTCAAGACCGTGGCCAAGGCGTGCAAGTTGCCCTGCGATGATGTACCGATTTGTGGGCAATTTATGGGAGCAATATATATATATATAGATATGATGGTTGTAGATTGATATAGATTGATATAGATTGATGTATGGTGATATAGATATAGATTGATATAGACATAGAGTTGTAGATATATGATTCTTATAGATGGTTATCTAGATATAACTATATATATACATACGTATATATATATATATATATGCATGTCTACAAATAATCCCAATAATAAGTTACAAAGTCACTGGATATTACCAGCGAATATTACTGCGATTTTGGAATGCATTTACCAAATTTACAGTACCGCTAAAGGGTGAATATACCCACCGTTGTGGCATCAAAATCCCATGGAATCCATGGGTTCTCACCAGCTGGTTGAGCTGGATGTCTATTCCCCAAATTGCATTTAAAGGTAGAGATCCATAGCCACAAGGGCTTGGTCTAAAGGGAAAACAATACGGTTGAAACCTGCAGCTTTTTGCTGTCAACTTGTCCATCAATTCTTGGAATGTGGGGAGAAGGAGACCTAATTTTACAATTCTATCTCGAGTAGTTGGAGAATCACTGGTGTCAACAATACATGAACTTGATATAGCTTGATATAGCTTGATATAGCTTGATATAGCTTGATATAGCTTGATATAGCTTCAAGATATATATATATATATACTAATATATACTTGTTTTTTTTTCGTTGTTTGGTGTTAGAACATGTTAGATCTTCATATAACTTGATGGCTTTGGGTCAAGTTCGACAAGCACAGCCTCGGCTGGTCACCTTGCAGGAAACCCGTTGCGGATGTGTCGCGTCACCTGTAAGGGGCCGAAGTCCTTCTGCATGTAAGAGCCATCTTTATTCTGCTCCTGCAATGTTTGGCGAGAAACTATCTACTTATCAAGTGTCTAACTAATTGCTGGGCTATATGTCCAATTACAAATAAAGCCGTATACCATCCAAAATGATCCTGGAAAATTGCGAGCTGGAAGGAAAATGATGATCAAGCCTGGGATTTGGGGGTACCCTATTCATAGACAAACACACTGAAAGCATGGCTTTTTGATATGCTTCTGATATCAATGAACTCTTCTCTTTGAGTAGTTACACTTGATTTTATATAATCCTAATTTTGAAAAACCGTTTTACCCGAGTTGTGGGTGGCCATAACCAACGAATCATGTTGAATTTCTCCAAGAATGGGGTACATACGCCCTTAAATCCACTCATCATTCTCCCATTTTCCCCATTAAAACTGTTACTTTGGAAGGTCCGCTTACGTGAAAAAAAACACAGCCACCCCCGTCCTCCATGCTACGAGCCTTGCAGATCATGGCCCAGTAGTTGACCTAAACTGCAACAGCTTGGGTCATACTTAGACCCTATGGGATAAATGTTCCCATAAATGTTGGGAATGAAATATGAAATGTTTCTGAAATGTTTGGGATACTTGTGGGATAAACAGTGTTAACCTAACAGCTTGGGTCATTTCCCAAACATGTTTTGGGTTTTCACATCTTTTCACTCCCAATTTCCAGGCAGCGGACCCCGGTTGCCCATCGCCTCGCCTGTCGATCTGCCTTGCGTTGCTCTTGTCGCAGCTCTTCGGGTCCCAATGCGACCACTTGTTGCGGCTTCAGCTCCTCATGGTGCTGGGAAGATCCCAGAACTGTTGAGGTTTTCGCTGGAAAAGTCATCCAAACTAAATGAGATGTTCCGTTGATATGTTTCATTGATCGATGTACCCTCTGGTAAACTAACGTGGCTATGGAAAATCACCATTTTTAATGGGTAAATCCACTATAAATAGCCATTTTCAATAGCTATGTTAAATTACCAGAGGGTATATCGATTTGTTTTGTTTCTTGTGAAGCATTGTTTATAGATTCATCGTCTCTATCGGAAACCATGTTTGTTGCTATATCTTACCATGGATTTTCCGGTCAACTGCTTGGATGAAATCAACCAATTCGTCCACCTCAGTCAGCAATGCCCAAAGGGGCCTATGAGTTGGATGATATTTGTTTCCATTGAGGGTTTCCACCTCAACTAATCGACCAGTTTCGCGTCGGCGTCTCCTGAGACTTTTGGTAGGACTCTCGCCCGAAGTGGAGGAAGGCATCCGAATATGTGGTTGCCTCGGCAGAGATCTGCCATCTCGAATATATGTATGTATATATATACATATACATATATATATATACATATACATATATATATATACATATACATATATATAATATTATATATATACACACACATATGAATATAATCATCATTAGTGTTACTGCATATATTTATGTTTATCATTTGAGTGCATTGACAAACATTCCTGAATTGCTGCCAAATTCAGTGCAGAATTTTCCAGATTGATACCACATGGCTGATCTACGGCAATGCCTGGCCAAGAATTGACCCATTCCTACCATTCCCCTAGCAGTTGACTTATGTATGTTTCCAAGGTTCACCCACCATGACGTTCGTTACCTCAACCCCGATGTTTGATGGATGAAATTCCCATCGTTTCGGGTGAAATGCCGGATGTTGATGCCTTGATCTCCATGCTTGATGGTTTTTTGATGCCTTAAGTTTTTACCTGTGATAGATATATATATATAGTAATACCATTTGATAGTACCCATATAGTAATAACCATGTTCCATATATACCTTTACTAAATACCCATTTAAGTGAAGGCTAGATGCAACCTTCACTGTCTTCACTTACCACCCGTCGGGCAAAACATGGCAAAACCAGCATAAGGTCCCAGCATAGTCGCGACGCCGATGCTTGTTTCTCACCTCCAAGGGGTATGGGGAAGAAGTGTTGCATCTTCTTTGATCCATATAGTATATATATATATTGTATATATGTATATTTATACATAAATGTCATATATTTAATTGTATCTTTGTATATATGCATATATATATATACATTGCATATATATATATTGTATACCATACTACATAGATATGTATAGTATACCAATACTGCAGATAATGTAGATATACGTGTGTATATACACAGACATGATATGTGCATCTGCGAATACAAATAGACCGTTACCTTATCTACGTATGTTGTGAGGTAATGTGATGCGATGTGAGGAGATGTGACGTAATGATTATGTGATATATTGATTTTGTGATGTAATGATTGTGTGTTTTCGTGAATCATTATGTGATGTAATGATTATATCATGTAATGACTATGTGATGTAGTCATTATGTAATTCAAGGATTATGCTATGTAATGATTATGCAGTGTAGTCTAATGCGATGAAGCTGAGGTAATGTAATGTACTGAAGCGTAGTGTAGTGTAGTGCAGAGTATGCACACGTATAAATATATGTATATATTATGTATATACTTGTGGTAGAAGTATATTTTCATGTACTTGTTCAACATGTGGTGATGTGTATGTATGTATGTATGTACGTACGTACGTATGTATGTATGTACGTACGTACGTATGTATGTACGTACGTACGTATGTATGTATATACAGTACAAAATAGTGATTCCAAGAAAAAACACAGAAAAAAGTACCAGTAATTCGTCACCACTTTTTTGAGGGGATGCACTTGATTTGTGATGTTTGCAACACGAATAGACCTATCTCCAGCAGAACTCTGTCGTCCAATTCCATTTACTCAACAATAGTACAAAATATTAATAAACAATATATAATAAACATATGTATTATATATATATTATATACCACATATATATATATATACATATCACATACGTAAAAAGATGTAAAAGATATGAGTCTTCGTTTTGAAGGTAGATAGATTCAGGATAGACCGTGACCTGCTTGAGATGCCCAGCAGAGCTACTCCTGGCAGCCAGCATTTTCTGGTTGTGTCTGGAAATGGTGAATGTTAATGGTTAATGTATGGTAAATAATGGTTTATCATGGTGGTATAACTATAACCATATATATATATATATATAATCTGAATAAATGAGAATGATTCACAAACCTGAAAAATCTGAGCATGTGGGGAGAGTTACCGCAAAGAAAACCCATCATCATACGGCGTCGCAGTGAGGTCGGTCTAATTCAGCCAGAATGATGATAAACAATGGGATTGGGGGGATCTTTCGCTAAATTTTCAGACAAACTCTAATATGCAAACCTCTCAGAATGGAAAGAATGCGGGAGGTTTTGTGGCAAAACTCTAGACTTGATGATTTCAGATCTTTTTTTAACGGCAATAGGACAATTCATATCTGGACTTGTTTCACAATATCTGGAAACCACGGGTTGCCTGTGTATCATCCAAAGCTCTATTCACTTAAACTATATAATATACAGTAAATACAGTGTAGCTACAGTATGTAGTATGGAAATCCTGCAGAGAAGAATACAGGAAGGAATACATCTGTAAACTGTACTGTAGTATTCATCACCCAACCAATCTGATGATATCTCATGAAGATAGCTAGCTGTGTGAGCCTGCCGTTGCAGAAGGAGAGTAAGAAAATGGGCTAGTACATCAAACATCAAGTCGAGCGAGCTGGAACATGTACCATTGATGATATCATTATCATTGTAATATCAAAATTACTGATAATGCTGAAACCAGTATGATACCGGAATATGTACTCAATCAAAATGCTGGCTGTCTGAAAATTGATGGTACGCCTAATTCCATTGACATCAATTGACATCCATGATCACTATCCCCATTGACTAGTGGCCATTCAGACACGACAGGTATCGACAGGGTATCGTCCTGGGTGGCTGTGGCCCATGGTGTTTGAAGGCTTCATTGTAGGTCGTCCTGGGCGATATTTCTACCAGGTTAAAGGCCCCATAGTCACTACCAGAGTTTATGGCTTTATGGTGATGATCAAACGGTAAAAGAAGGATCCTAAATATCCTAAATAACCATCTAAGTGACACCACCTTGTAGATTGCTTAAAAAACTGGCTAACGATTGGATTTCATGTGGATAGATAGATCTACAGTCAGTTGGATGGGTTTATAGAGCGATTTATAAGTTGACTCCATTTTGAGGGCCATGGCTTCTCAGATGGAAGTCTCTTTCTGGAAACGTCTGGAGACCCCCTTCATGTGAGACTATCCCAGGTGTTTGTTCGGTTTAAGGGAAACCAAATGTTATGAACAAATGTCAGAAACCACATAGGTTTTCAAAACCAAACAGCTTTTCTGAAATGTTGGTAATCACAATGTTATATGTTTTTACAATTTCTGGTAATGTTCCGTGAACATATATATATTATATATAACCAACGAATGAATATAACAATGTTCAATGCATGTAATATGTTATATATATATATCATATATTATAATACATATACCCTCTGGTAATTTAACGTAGCTATTGAAAATGACCATTAATAGTAAGTTTTCCAATTAAAAATGGTGGATCTTTCAATAGCTATGTTAGTTTACCAGAGGGTATATATTCATGGTTCATGTCTGTTGTATATAAAGGTATCACCAAAAATGTCATCCCCAAAGCCCAACGTCTTTTTTTCGTCCCACCTGGAGGTGGATGCCTCCAAACGAGCCAAGGCCTCCGTTTCTTTTTCGATATCCCAGGGATGATCTGTATGGGACCCATATGGAATATATATATATATATAGTTGATATATTAAATAGATATAAAACATCTATGGTTCTGGTTAGCATGGTTGATATGTTAGTTGATGTATAGTTGATCTTTGTTATATATATATAACATCAACTGTATTAGCTATGGTTGATTTATATATATATACATATATATATATATACATATATATATATAGTTAAATTTATCTAAGATATCTCCGGGATGTATTAATGATGTATAGATATGTGAATATATATATAT
>Ga0126342_10013736_pt1 | contig 14319 bp, 15 predicted proteins | sample Cyp1metagenome_FD_92528 | JGI IMG/M metagenome (GOLD analysis project Ga0126342, IMG submission 92528) | Coral microbial communities from Lord Howe Island, Old Settlement Bay, Australia - Cyphastrea 1 metagenome | ecosystem: Host-associated > Invertebrates > Cnidaria > Coral ...
CGTCAAAATTATTTTGAGGGGGGGGTAACCCATCAAAATAATTTCCAACCAGAAATTATTTTGGTGATGGTTAGAGTCTATAAATCTATACATCCAACATGTTAGATTTTTGAAATTATTTTGAAAAAATATTTTGGAGGGTACCCCCCCTGAAATAATTTCATTAAGGTAGGAGGGATGATTTACCCATTAAAAAAGGTGATTTTCCATAGCTTTTTGTATGTTTACCAGAGGGTAACTGTTGGGTGGACCTGGCGGATCTTCCCCGTCCTGCACTTGCCAGAAGAGCGTGCCCTGCATTCGGATCTTCACATTATCGCTGGTGCGCACCTCAACGTTGTAAAACCTCAGCGATCGGAGGAATATATCCCATATATATCCCATATATATATCCCATATATATCCCATTAGTCCATGATAAAACCCCCAACAAGATTTACCAAAGGAGTCGTGGCCAGCGGGTTCCGGCATGGGTTAGCATTTCATCAAGGCCTTGGCGGCCAAGGCCGTCCCGTCTGCTTGACGCGGCTGATGTTTCCAGCACCCTGGACTGAACGGAGCATCTGGATTGAACGTGCCCAACTGGAAATCTCTGAAGCAAGCAAATACTTTGCCATACAAGGAAGTGTATGCTTCCTTGCTATAGGTAAGAACCGATTTGTCTCCTGGTTTCACATGGTGCCCCAGGGTCCTTCTGCCCTGCTGTTGGGAGAACTCTTCCTTGTACTTTTACTCCAGGCCTCTCACTCAAGTCGCCTTCTTTGGCCTCCAGTCTGGCATACTGTGGCCGCAAAAACTCGCAATTGGTAAGCACTGCTTCCCGACGTCGGCCACAGTACTGCCAAAGCATCGCTGATCACCGGTTTTTTCCAGATAGAAAAGGAATCAACCTGCAAATATGTCCCAGATTTTCTCAGTTCCAGCCTTTTTTGGAAGTTACTTCAATACGATTCAGCAGTGCAAATATGTGCATCACAGCAGTGCCGGTGAACCCAGCATGGCGAGGGATGTCACCATTCAAAAGTCATCCCATAGAGAAAGTTAACCACAAGGTGGCGCCCCGGAATCGCTAACATGGGGTGCAAATAGCTCCAATTTCAGGTGTATGAATGTTTATTACCCATTTATCGACCTGGTTAAGAGGTGTTATAAACAAACTTTAAATTTTCTACTTGGGGAGTAGGGTAAGGGTTTCAAATTACGGCCAGCAGGAATACTGATTTTCTGATATAAACCAACAAACATGTGTGGAAACTTAAGCCATAGTCGCCATATTTGCCAAGATTGATCAATCGTTCCCAGCAAACATCTGGACTAATTCAAAATCATCTAGTTCCTGTTTTGGGATATATATATGATATCCCAATATATCCCAATCATATTCCAATCATATTAGCCTAAATCAATCGTTGAACATGACAAAACAACAAGAAAAAACATCCAGTTCCGACAGAACCCCGACGCAATCCCGTAATTTGTGGCAGTGCTTCGCCTGTCATATCCTAGCGAAGAATTAGACAACGGTGAGAGTTAGTAAACCGTAGCATTTCATGGGGGTTAAACCAATAAATAATTGAAGGGACAGTCACTTCACCAAGCATGGGGACTTAACATGGTTTAACCTTCATGAAATGGGATTATACATAGCCAAGCTCTGATATAATATGATACCAGTACTGTAGATAGATGGCTGGATTATAGCCTCAAATTTAGATGGGTAAACACGATTGATACCTTTGAAAATAAATGTTTATCAACAAATAACGATGCAGCAATGTTGGTTTGTGTGTTTCTTCAGGGTTACTTCAGATTGGTTCGGATTAAACACAATTTTTCTGGTTGGTGGTTTCAATCCCTCTGAAAAATATGAAAGTCAGTTGGGGTGATTCTTCCCAACTGAATGGAAAAAATCATGTTCCAAACCACCAACAATTTTTTGTTGCCTAAATTAATATTACATTTTTTTTATGGATATGGTATCATGGGTAAATCACTGGAATTCAACATGAGGATTTGATTTGGAACCCATGAAAACTGCTCAAGATAGGTTGGTACCCCCATCAATTAGCATACATCCACTTAAAAATACCAGTATTTATTGTTAATTCATATTATTTATCCCATGAATGAACACACATCTCTGAGAAAGCAACAATAATTCCGTCCCCACAAATCCCAAGTAGGTCCTTATCAACTCACGATAAATCCATCTAAGTCACCATAAATCATCATGAAACCCCCATGAATCCATGGCAACCATGAATCCATGATAAATCCCACTAAATCCTGGGTACATCCACATAAATCCCATAGTAAATCATCATCGTTCACGGTAAATCATCACTTTTCATGGTCAATTCATCACTTTTCATGGCGAATCCCCATAAATCCCATGGCAAACCACCAGAAATCCCTGGTTTTTTCATGCTGAAAAGTTTTCATCTCAGAAGTTATCCCTTGAATCCACCGGCGCAACGGTCGATCGAGCCGCTGCTGCTGTGCTCGAAGGTCGATCATTGTCACTGGCTCTTTGGGCACGGGGTCCTTCATGGGAAAAACGGTGGATGAATGGGATGAATGGATGTTCTGATATTTGGATGTGTATATATATATACACATACATATATATATACAGATTGATATAGATACATAGATCATATTTAATCATGATATATATATATATATAATAATATGTATATATATATAATTATACGTATATATATATGGATATATATATATATGGATATATATATACATATATATATATACATATTGTATTTATTCATGGGAGATACTCCATTTCTATAGTTTATGGATGTTTATGGTGGCCTGGTCCGTCGGTGATAATCATAACTAGTTCATCCAATTTCATAAAATCAATTGCGAACCACAAACTTCCCGAGGTGAACGGCACTTACTAGGACTTTTCTTACGAACATGTTGATTCAACCGTGAAAAAAATGGTGAGTTAACAAACCAAAACGGGTTTTACTTGGGGGCCAGCAGCTAGGAAGCTAGGAATCAAAAGTGGGGGTTTACAACCAACCCTAGTGGAAAGATGATAGATTCATGGGATGTAATGATATTTACAAACATACTCGGGAGTGCAACGGTGCAGTTGAGGTGATTTCTATGGGTAAAACTACCCATAGAAATCACCTCCAGAAGTTGGATACCCCAATCTTGGTCGTTTGTTGATCTTACGCTACAACTTTGCCATTGGGTCATCTGGTAAATCTATGTAAATCTGTCAACTCCAAAAGCATTGGTTCGCCCACACTCAAACAACACATCCAAACAATAGTTTATACTTATCACCAGAGGATGAATGAAAACACTGGCTATATGCAGTGATTTTGACTTTAAGTGTTCAGGATTTAGGGTTTTAATTTAGGGTTTAGGGTTTTAGGTTTTAGGGTTTTACGTTTTAGGGTTTTGGTGTTTGTTGTTTTGGAAAGCAACAAACTTAAACCCTACGCAGGGATTTGAGCATGTCAAAGGATATGCGGGATTGGCCGCGGGCAAACCTAGGGTTGCAGCGAACATGTTTAATGGGAAAACAAGGTGTTAAACATCAAAAACTGGGGTAGCTTGTTTTGAGACTGGCCGTCTACACACTGGGGCCGGACACGTGTCCATGCCTTGGACCCAGGATATGCCGCAGCATTTTGGATCCTTCGCAGGCCAGTGCTCTCGACCCATACAGGCCTCGTCCGGATGCCCTGCGTTGCTGGAAACGGTAAAAACGGGGTCTCCGTTTGCTGGCGAAACTTGGGAGTCACCCGAGGCTTGCTGGCGCCGAAGCCGGCACATACGCCATTCCAAACTGCAAAGTACCAGGAAACCTCGAAGGAGATCGGTGGAACACAACCTGGAAAATTGGTTTGTCTGAAGATCAGGTATGCCCCGAAAAAAGGATATATGTATATATATATATGTATGGATGTATTGTATTGTATTGTATTGTATTGCATTGCATTGCATTGCATTGCATGCATCCATGCATGTATGTATGTATGTATATTATGTAAAATAAATAAATAAACAAACAAATAAATACGCAAGTAAACAAATAAATAAACATATCTAAATAGCATATGGATGCAATATGGAATAGGGAGATGATGATAAACAATTAAAATTGAGGGCACATGAGGGCACCCTTCCAGACAAAACCCAAATCACCCACCAGTTCTGTTGGTTTAGTCTCATCCTACGAGGTGCTCATCCAACGAGTTCATGGGGCAACAAAAACCAAGAAACATCAGCCTGGGGAGCACCACCCTGTTACTATAGTTATCTCATGTTATATCCCTCGGATTTCAACCCAGTATTTCAACAAGTTGTGTTTGTCAACTGAGCGATGTTTACTGATGTTTACTGGGGCCTCACCTTGCAAAAACTTATACATCACTGTGAAACTTCCAAACATGACTGGGAGATCACCAGGAACGTTTTCCATTAAGACTTGGGAATCAAATTGCAAGCTGGACCAAAAAAAATCACTGATGCATATCCTAATGATTGATGGTTTTGACCCCCCTATGATTGCTGGTTTATACTGACATCCTAATCTATTGTTAAAGATTAAGTGTACTAAACAACCAACTGTCCATCCACAAGGTTCCCAACTTTTGATTGATAAGAAACTTGCTGAAAATCAATTTCCACCATCCAAACCCAGAGTCACGGACCGTCTTTGGCAATCATTGCTACAAGGTGAGCCCCCCCGCAAATACTAGCTAAATTAACTTATAACTTGGTGCACCAGGGTTTCTTTGTGGATATAACATGATATAACTATAGTCAGCTGACTATGGATTGATTCTCCAATCATAATCATCAACTATATGGGCTTTATTAATGGGCTGAAAATCCATATGGCATTCATGGGCTTTAAAAACTAACATCCCTGGGGGCATCGCTTTCAAGGTCCTGGGAATCGGGACCATACACGGACCACTGCATCTGCACCAGCTCCTCCGGACAGTCGCCGGGTATCCGGTGTCGTCATGGCAATGGACAAGAACACACCATTTCTAGATGATTTTCCATTTAAAGACCTCCATTTCTACCGCAGGGTAACTTGCGGACAGTCATGGGAATTCGATGGAATTTGGCTACGGATCAATACTTTTGATATCAGATTTGGGGAAAATGAGCACATTTGAGCACAATTTTTGCGGTTTACCAAGAGTACGAGGGTTTTGACTCATAACCCACAGCCATTGAAGGAGTTACTATGGAGTTGCCACCTGAAGAGTTTGACATAAAATGAGGACTTGGCCGGCAAACATACAAATGGCAAGCCACCACTTTGAGAACTTACACTGCAAAGGTGGCTGTTATCACCAATCATTGACTTATACCGATTTTTCGTTGATAAAGACTTCATGTTTGTTGGTCAGATCCTCTAGAATCCCAAACTTTGAAACAGTTTGCGCATGTTTTCAAGAGTTCTTTGGAATTTCCATGTTTTTTCCCCATTTTGTATCATTTTGTCATATACTCCATGGTTTTCCTAAGTTTTCAAGGGTTTTCCCATGTTTTTCGACCATTGTTCGGTGGTGATCGTGGCACGCCGCGATCGCCTCGTAGGGCTGCAAGAAGAAGGCGGTGCTACCCAGGGCGCCGCTGATCATGCGCAAGGTGCCTCCGCAACGCAACGCGACATGTTCAATGGAGGATGAATGGTTAATGAATGCATGATAACCATGGATACAATGGTTAATTAATGGTTAATTATGTAATGGTTACTTAATGGTTAATTAATGGTTAATTAATGGTTAATTAATGGTTAATTAATGGTTAATTAGTGGTTAATTAATGGTTAATTAATGGTTAATTAATGGTTAATTAATGGTTACTCTATTCATTAATGAAGAAAATGAATGGTTATTTAATGAATGGAGTAAACACATTCAATTTTTGAAGAACCATGAATAAACCATCAATGTTAATTAATGGATATTAATCCATTGATGGTTAATTAATGGTTATTCAAAAAATTGAACGGATTAATGGAAAATGATCATCTATGAATATAAGCGATTTATAATTGGATGATGAATTACGGTTAGTAATAGGTTAATTTTATGAGTCCAACAACACAGAGAATATAGGGTTTGACAAAAAAATTAAAAAAACAAAAAAACAAAACCACAGCAAATAAAAGAAACAAACTAGAAACCAAAACCAAGGAAAAAACAAGGAAAAAAACAAAAAAAACAAAAAAACTGCGGAACATGCTGGTTTGTTTTTTTTTTGCTTTTTTCTTGTTTTTTTTGTTTCTTCTGGTGATTCTTCCTGTCGATTTGTTTTTTTGGTGATTCTGCTTTTTTTTATTTCTTTTTATTTTTTTTGCTAAAATCCACTTTCTCTGTTCTCACGGGGTCATAAGGTTAATTGTTAATGGTTAATGCTTCTAATCCATTGATGGGGTAATTAATCATGGTTATTAAAGGTTATTCATGGGTGATTGTGACTAATGGTTATTAGTGATAATGGGTAATGGTTATTCATGGGTGATTATAATCTCTTTACCACTGGTTCTTAATGATCTATTAATGGATCATTAATGGTTATCAATGATACCCCAAAATTGCTAACCTCAAGGATTATTCCGCTGATCATCCAACTTGATCAATATATATATATATATACATATGTATATATATATATAGTTGACGATAGGTGTTCTTCAATACAATTGAGAATAGACCAATTTTTAGTGGAAATTAATCTTCCAACCCGTAAAAATTGCAGGGTCTATGCTAATTTATTGAGCTTTTTGCCTTTGCCTTTGCCACGTGGTGCTTTGGATTTCGATTTCCTCTGACGGGAGGCATTGTCTGCAGAGTCCTTCTTCTTTCCAGGACGTCGTTTGGAGCCGCTTGCCCTAAGGGTTGGAACAATAGGGCTCTCAATTGGTCTTCCATCTGAGCGATGGTTGAATCCAATGTGTAGACGAGCGCTTCCATCTTCGCGACCCTGCGGGCCAAGGTCACCACAGCAGAACTAACTGATGTCAGCCAATAGTGGTTTGGTAACCGCTACTTATCAAGGTGATCAATGTTGACCACCAGTAGCCATTATTAGTGTTAGACTGATGCAACCTAATTTTAATACAGTGGAATTCATAGTGGTTACTAAACAACCGTCCAGTCGGATCGTGGTTAGTTGGTTAAAAGTGGCTATGATTGTGCCGGTGATTATCCAATATCTATGGGTAAATAACATGAGCTAATCATCGATGGGTACAGTAAGTCAATTGTTATTTGTAGATATTTGATCTATGAATTCGTGGCTATGATATCTTAGTTTCTAGTTTCTAGTTGTTTGAAGAAAATAGATTACCCAATAACAATGACGACAGATTGACTTGGCTGCCACCCCATGCGTACTTCAGAATGGTCGTTGGCTAATGATGTTATTTTCACATGTACCCTCCTGTCAACTAACATGGATGTGGAAAACCCGTGGCTTCCCAAAGAAGCTGATTTGCAAACAGTGGGTTTTCCACATCTATATAAGTTAGTTTGGCCTAGGCTAGTAGTGCTAAAAATGCCATGCATAGACAGTTGGCTACAGTGGTTCATCCACCAGTTGCTCAAAGTGCTTAATAAGCACGGGTCATTCCAGTATAGGTTCTTCAACCCGGCGGGTGGGTAATTGAACGTGGCGGCGTTGCGTCTTTGATGTTTGTGGATTCTGTATCGTGTTGCATTTTTTGTCACATTTCCATTGGTTGTCACGGTTTTCTGTGCACAAGCCAAAAAAAAATCATTTTATCTACAGAAAACAATTTTATTTCTGGGGGTCATGTCACAAAGTGATAGTGGGGCATAGTGGGGCCATTGTTTCGGCACATCAAAGCGGTCCCAGTTTTTTGCAGAGCCGATGACACCAGTTTGGTTACATCTGTGCCAAGGTCTTGTCAGTAAGAGACATAAGGAAATCTCCGTGCTTGGAAAATTCCCAGCGCCATTGCGAGGAGCGGACATATATCCAGATGGCTTTGTTGAGCTCTTTGGAACTGCAAAAAGACGACGGAATTGTGGATGTCCACATTCTGCCGTCCATTAACACGAAGCCGCATTTTCTTCTGCGGTCAAAGTCATCTTTGCGATGACTCACGAACTCATGCCTCAAGTCGTTCTCTTTGCACAGGGGAGGATAGCACTTCGCTCCGTCGGAGATCACCAATGTGTTCTGTCGGCCAAACACATATTGTTGGATGCACCCCACCTCACCCCAAGTTGTGCCTTAGCACATGCGTGGCGTAGCAAGTCGCTTGCGTAGCACATGCAACGTACGTCAGCACCCCACCCCACCCCACCGCACCCCAAGTTGTCACGTAGCACATCCGTGGCGTAGCCCCCCCACTCGTAAAAATAGTGACAACTACACGTTCGGTTGTCCACCCGTAGGCTTATTCAACTTTAGTTTGTAGGAATTGATAAAGTGCTTGTTCAAGTGCTTGTTCAAACACCTACTGGACCTACTTTCATTCTTGATCATTTTTGGGTGGTTGGGTAGATTACTACCGTTTAGTGCAACAATTTATGGTGACCCAAGTGGGTTCCTCATGGAAGGGGCACTGAATAACCCAAAGTGTGGTTGATCATGACTAAAGCAAGGATCTTTCCAAATCGAAGCTGCAAATTTACACTACAATCACCAGGGTTGGAGAAACAACAAGTAGGGTTCATTCACCAACAATCGCTGGGAAAGAACTCGCAACATAATGCTCCCCACAGACTAACTACCTCGACTTGATCCCCACAGACTACCCCGGTGACCGCCTGCCGGATCGCGGGTTACGGCCGCCTGTGAGTTGCTTGAAGTAGAGCATGAAATCACTGGGAAAAACGATGGCTTTTCATGGCTTTTAAATATGTTTTATGCCACCTTGAGGTGAAACATTTTCTTGATGTGAACTTATTGGACGGTACTAAATTTGGTTGAGGAAAGAAACAGTTCCAATATTCAATATGGGGAATGACTTATACATACAAATTGGATATTTTAAGCTTGGCTCTGACTCACCATCGATTTGCAGAGCACATAAGAATTCACCGCCAAAAATTGAAACGTACCACCAAAAACCAGAGGATTTAAGCACCAACAAGAAGCAATCAAAAAATACATCCTTAACCAAACCCTCTGGTAAACTAACAGTTAGCTATTGAAAATTACCATTTATATAGTTCGTTGATTTACCTATTATTTTAACGGTGGTCTTCCATAGTTTTTGTAAACATTTACCAAAGGGCATGTTTTTTTTTTTCGACCATCAAATTAGCGAGCTCCTCCATCTAGATCCATCCAAGTGTTGGGCCACATATTCTGACTGTCTGCGTTTCATATCCGTCCCAGTTGGTAGGCCACCACCTCCATGGGGTTCTGGCCTGGTGGGACAGGACCAAATATTTGCTCCGAACCTGACGTGGCGTTTCGGAAAAATCCATCTTTGCTTTAAAAAATTGGAAAACCCCGCTGTAAGATTTTGGACACTTGGTTTAGACTGTCGAACTTTGGAACAATGCCCGTTTGGAACGCCTGGTTTAGATTCTTGGGGCGTATGGTATAGGGTAAATTCATATCATGGGGACTAATGGGGGCTACTTAAAGATTGCCAATCTTTTGGGGAAGTGCAATCTGCTTGGTCAACAACAGCCCATGTATATAGTGGCTATAACCATCTATAACCCCTGGGTTGCTTACCGCTGCCAAACAGCCATGAGTACCACTACCTATGGTTTTTACTCCTTTTAGCCCCGTACAATCTTTTTCCAGCAGTACTAAACACCACCCTTGAAACCCATGGCTGGCATGAATTTGATGAAACTGGGTAGCGGGTTCAGCCTTGAAGGCACGGCACTTGTTTGTACAGACGTTCGTGAAAGGACTCCAAGGGTTGAAATGCCATCAACATTTTTTTGATTGAGAGGTCAGACGTCTTGTGAGACTATACTTGCACAAATCCCCCAGCTATGTGATACTCGGCGGATCTTCCTCGTTTGATGAGCCTTTTCCTAAACAAATTGATTTACTTCGAGTGATCCCCACCCTGACACTTATCTGGCATAGTTTCTGACATATCATCTGTGTATATATATATATATTATATCTGGTATAATCTTCTGACATTCTTTTCTGGCATTCTATCTGGCATTCTATCTGACATTCTATTCTGGCATTGTATCTGGCATCTATTCTGACATCCTGTCTGGCATCCTTTGTGGCATCTATACTGACATTTTATCTGGCATTCTATCTGGCATTTTTTCTTCCATACGTTCTGGCATGCTATCTGGCATTCTATCTGACATTCTATTCTAGTATTCTATCTAGCATCTATTCTGACATTCTTTTCTGACATTCTATCTGCTATATCTTCGAAGATCCTTTGTGGTCGAGGTCCGGCTGGGAACACTCTGATCCTGTGCTGCGCTTGCTGTTCGGGTCCGGTGGGGAACACTGCGATCTAGCGCTTGCAGTTGAGGTCTGCCTGGGAACACTCTGATCCTGTGCTGGATGTTCGGGTCCGGGAGGAGGGAACACTTCGATCTAGAGCATGCAGTTGCCGTCCGGCGGAGGAAGGAGGAGGAGGATGAGGAGAAGAAGGAGGAGGAGAAGGAGAATGAGGCGGGACAGCTGACATAGAATCTAACAACCCTCACCTGACAGGTGGGGAAAAAACATGAAAAAACTGCAGGTGGTATGGTACATTTCATTTGGATCACTGACTCTGCATTTTAATCTTTCCATTCTTTTCAGGAAGGCCTTAAACCATCCACCCTGCTTTCCCCTGCCAGAGAGTAGTGTTTTTAGTGACACAGATCGGCCTGAAATTAACTTTGTACGTTTCGAAACCGTGGGTTCCCCCAGCCACGCCATTTCAATGGAGATATATGGAGATCTGTCATTTGCGGCCGCATCATCTGTACCTTAGAATCCATTAGAAAGACCAACCCATTGCCTGCGATACTTGGGGGCTAGCATCAAACAGAGGAATGGCATGATTTACCATCCAGTAAACTAGCCTGGATACAGTCTATGCTCCATAAACCTAGTCAAACAAATTATGAACCAACGTAGCTACCTGGAGGCCCCACCTTGTAGCTAGGTATCATGTGATTTGATAACATTATCATGGGTCTACCAAATATTTTTTACTTAAACGCACAATTTGATTGAACTCCCGCTTTTTGTGGATAAATCACAATTCCACTATGCCTTCACACTGAAATCATCGTGCTTGTTGGTTAAATCAACATATTTTGTTCATTTTTGTTCGTTGGAGAAATCATGTTTAATGCTGGATAGACACCAGTTAAGTTGTTGAAATCCCATCACACGGGCCGGTTCATAGGGGTTCCAATAATGTGCTATGATAACCTATACAAATAGGTTGTAAAACCTGTATGTTATTGCAGAAGTATAGCCAGTATAACAACCATTCAATATATACCAAGGCTGAAGTTCGAGTACCGCTCAAGGTTGAGGGTCGAAGAGTGATCAGGCTTGAAGTGATAGAGACCGCACTTGAGCACAAGCTGCCACTCGCCACTGCTGTCCCCAGCAACGCTGACGCGCTTCACAGTGAAGTAGCAGTGTCTCTTGCCAGTGATCTGCAGTGTAGCAGGTCTGATGAGGCGGCTGAACATCTGCCAGACAGGTTCAAGAAGTTCAGCGTGCCTTGCGACGTAGTCGACAGAATGCAACGTGAAAGCATCAAGCCCATCGAAGAGCACAGCATCAGGTGGAGGTAACAGTTGACTTGAGAACATGCTGCATGAAGTCAGCAACGCTGATCTCAAGTGTGTGAGTTGACCTCAAGCCAGCAGCAACGGCACTGGAGTAGACTGTGGGTTGGCTCGTGTCTGCACGAAGGCTAGCACAGTAGTGGCTGCCAGCAAGATGTGGGTACTTGCGCAAGATGTACGCAGCAGTCCCACCAGGATCACCAGCAAGATCCCAGACAACGGTTCCAGGCGCGCCATCAGCAAGAGGGTGGCTGTCAACTGTGTTGAAGACCTCAATAAACTTCTGCCAAGTGTAGCCCCCAGAGCCATCATCAGGTTCCCAAGGCAAAAACATATACCACATTTCATTTAAAGAGCCTGGTAATAAACATAAAGTAGTATACGTATATACAAATATATGTATATGTGTGTGTATATACATAAACATAAATAATTATGTATATATATATATATGTATATACTATGTAAAATTCAACCCTATTCCTACCCGAGATAATTAGCTAGTAAAATACCTTACATTGGCAGGGCCCACCTTCCATGACCATGCCACCAGGATCCAGGAATCCATCCAGGAATCCACCATGCCTCCATGACGCGTTCATAGGCTCCTGGGATGAGAACCCCATTGGTAGTTTCCAGGCGACGTTGCCCTGTAGTCCTGGTCGTTTCACTAGACGGTCCCCGTGGGAAAAAAAATCTGGGGATGGGCTGTTAGAAAAAATTGGATGAGTATGACATATAAATGTTGAATGGGGGTATCGTGTATTGTTGCAATACATATGCATGGAATACTACTGGAATATTAGTGGAATACCAATGGAATATCGGATAGTACCATTGGCAATCAAACATGGCTAGCTGGAAAATCCGCTTTTTTTACTGGCAAAGAAACAGGAACATCATCGACAAACATAGGATGATCCATATGGTAGAGATTGGACTTGTATAGGAATTGAAATATGTAATTTCATGGGTGTCTCCCATTTTTGAACACACCCTTCAAATCTCCGAACTAGATTACCATTTATTACTGGGAAAATCATCTTTTGATTTTGGATGGACAACTATTTAAACATATTTAAACAAAGACCAACAGTTGTAGCTTCGGGAGTGGCCCAAGGAGCTGACGCGCTAAGTTGGTGCAAATAGCTCCAATAACTTGACACTAAGGTTTCTGGTAGATATATGTAGATATACATCGAACATTATCGAACTAGTTATCCGCTGACCCCACCGGAAAAGCGCGTCAGAGGACAAGGGTTGGCAAAAACTTCCCCTAGATCAGCGGTGCAAACCCATTGGTGATGACGTTTGGTGTTTTGGCGTGGCCAAGCCAATCTTTGGAAGCTGCCTGCGTGGCCCACCCTGATGATTGGGACAGGCCAGGTGCGGGGCATGTGGGCGTGGCGAGGCAGGCTTTAGGTGCTTGGCTAGACATTTCTACAGTGTTTTGACGATTGGACTGGGCAGGCGCGGGGAAAGCCATGCTTGAGGAGCTGCGTGTTTGCAACGAGGGTGTGGGTGATCTATTAGGCTTGTTGAGCTGTTAATTCGCTTTGCAGTGTCACACGTGCCAGCTTTCGCGTGAACAGGCTTTACCTTTCGGCGTTTTGCTGCCCTGCTTGGCTCAACAGCTTCTTTTCTACACGGTTCAGGAAAGCAACGTTTGACCCTGACGATTGGGCCTGGCCAGGCGGGTTTGGGCGTGGCAAGGCCAGGCGTTAGCAGCTGCCTGTTTGGCTCGGCAGCTTGGGGGGTGGTGTTTAGGCGTGGCGAGGCCAGCCAAGTTCACATCTGTCTGGCTGGCTCCAACCCGCACCGTAGTTCCAGTTACACCACTTCACTGCTTGGCTTGCAGGTAGCTTCCTTGATGTGGAAGAGACCTTCGACATTGTCCACGGTCAACCACGCAAAGCCATCCCGACCATCAGCTTGACTCAAAGCGCTTATTGGCCTTTTCGCTTCACTGTCTCAGACATCAGCCCCGTCTTAGACTCAGCTTCGGCGATCTTGCCCTCTTGCATCTGCTCGAGACATCAGCCGGATTTGCCTTCTGCTGCCTGATTGTCTTGCAATCCTCCGATCCCTGCTTCATGAGGTAGTGAGCATCAGCCTTCAAAACTTTGGTCTCATTCTCTTCAAAACAAAGCAATAACAACAGCAACAGCACACCAACAGCAACAGCACACCAACAGCAACAGCAACACCACCGCCCACACCACCACCACCAACAACACCACCACCAACAACACCACCGACAACAACAGCGACAACAACATCGACAACAACAGCGACAACAACATCGACAACAACAGGGACAACAACAGTGACGACAACAGCGACAGCAAAAGCGACAGCAACAGCGACAACAACAGTGACAACAACAACAACAACAACAACAACAACAACAACCACAACCACAACCACAACAACAACAACAACAACAACAACAACAACAACAACAACAACAACAACCAACAACCAACAACCAACAACCAACAAACAACAAACAACAAACAACAAACAACAAACAACAAACAACAAACAA
>Ga0126342_10013737_pt1 | contig 14319 bp, 23 predicted proteins | sample Cyp1metagenome_FD_92528 | JGI IMG/M metagenome (GOLD analysis project Ga0126342, IMG submission 92528) | Coral microbial communities from Lord Howe Island, Old Settlement Bay, Australia - Cyphastrea 1 metagenome | ecosystem: Host-associated > Invertebrates > Cnidaria > Coral ...
AAGGCCCTGGACCAGGAGAGGCTCCATTTCACTTTAGTAGGTTTGTTTGCTGGGTTCACTATTGCAGCAAGCTGTGCCAGAGCAGCCCCTGGAAGCCCAGAAGGGAAGCAAGCCATTTCCAAATTGCCAAATTCAAACTGCAATCGGCAAAAAACTTCATCGGCAAAAAAAACAATAGTAATTAGATTTCAATTGTAGCCAATTGAAATCCTTACTTAATTGAGGATATGTTTTTCTTTTGGGAATATTTTTTTTGACTTTCTACTTTAAAGAGAGTCCAGATATAGTTTGGGGGGGGCCACACACTAATCAGGAACCAACATTAAGTTCCATAGGTTTTGATACATCATGTCCAGTCGGCCTTCATCCCTATGAGACCATAAAAAGGGGAAAATGGGGACACCATGGCCATGGCCGTTTGAAGGAACCTGATGATAAGCCAATTGATTTTGAGATACTGTTCAGACATTTGACGACTCATAATCTTCATAACATTTCATCATAATCCCCAATAAACGAGGCATGTAGTAGGAAAAAGCTACATAAACCCCCAAGGACAACTCTGAGCCATGTTCAGCCAGGATTTTGCTCAACGCCCAATTCATTATCAGAGGAGTGCCAAGTTTAGTACCCTCTGGTAAACATACAAAAAACTATGGAAAGATCCACCATTTTTAATGGGAAAATCCACTATTTCTATGGCCATGTTCAATAGCTTTTTGTATGTTTACCAGGCCGGGTATGTTGATCACTTTTTATGAGGTTAATCCCCCAGATTGTGGTCATGGTGTGTGAAAAAAGGGGGTGGCACTTGCCCAAAATGGGCATGCTGAAAAAGTGTGTCAAGCCGCGTTTGTAGCTTGACAAAAATGCTGATCAAGACCAACCATAACCACCATAACCGTTATAACCCAACTCATCCAATATCTAGTCAAAAATCTGCGAGTTCTCATCCACACCCCATTTGTTGCTGTCATCTGTCCCCAAAAAAAAAACGGAAACTCCAAGGTATCCCTGGCCTCCAACCATTCCAGCCAGAAGGATTCGGGCAAAGCCACCTGTGCTTTGCAAGCGGAACTCGTCCGCAACAAGGGAAATATCTGGATTCACTCCCACAATTTTCCCATAGTTGGCATGTCTCAATATTTACTTTTGTACATATATGATTTGTATATATTTGTATTGATTATATCTGTATATATAGAGTATTCTTATATATCCGTTTTCATTGATCCCATTTTCGCTTGGCTTCAACCCCATCCTTGCTTTGAAGCCCATGTCTTAGCACGGCTAATCCTAGATGACCTACAACAAAGTAGTGTCTTCGCTGGTTAAGTTAATATATGGCAATGCCAATTTTTACAGCAAAAAATGGAGATGATTACAGAATAGTAAAGTACCCATCCAAAGATTGACCCAATTAAGTAAGCATGGGCCACTCCTTGACTAGAATTGATTATTATGTATATATATATATATAAATACAATTCAATGATGGTTTGATAAATTGTGTTTACCCACGTTATGTATCAGAAACCACTGTCACGTGGTGCCCATTCTTTTTAAAGTTGGTTCGTTGACCCCATTAACTATAGATTTATCCATCAACCATAGAATTCACCTTTTTGAACCAACTGAGCTAAGTAGAGGGAAGCAGCTTGCAGGAATTCACATTGCTTTCACCAAAAAAAACATCGAATTCACCGACTTATACACCAAATTACACCAACTTAGCGATCATAGATCAGCTATAAATCCCCTGAAATCCACCATTTTTCCAATAAGTTTTGTTTACATTGGCTGATTCCATGAAATCCCATGAAATCCCATGAAATCCCCATGTTTCCCATGGTTTCAATGCCTTAAAGCACCAACCAACTCGCTGCCACAGCAGCGCCTGCCGCCAAGGCGCCAGTGCCGCCGCTTCCTCCCGCGCGGCACGCAGCTTCTGCAGCGACGCTGTCTCTCGGTGGGCGCTGACTAAGGCGAAGTGGAGCTCTTGGTCGTAGGGATTTTTCTGCAAATCCTCGAGAAATAGATCAGAATTCATGGGATCATAGTTAACTTATGTTAACTTAAGGGGATTCTCGGATTTTTGATGGATGGGAATATCATAGAGTTGACTTGGGGATCAGAATGAATCATGGGAATATCATGATGTTGGATGGATTTTTGTTGAGAAGGATTCTTGAGTGATGCTGTGGGTTTTGGTGATCATGGGGGATAGCGATAATGGTCCCTTTAGTTAGGCTCGTTACCATTTCTTTAACTATACTTGTAATTTTAAACTGGTTTAACTTGGCTAAGTGTGATAACGTAGTAGTTTCTACTTACAGAACTTATTTTCTAGATGACATATGTATCCAGTTCGAACTATATAATTACTGCTTCCGTGGTTTTTGTTTTCGGAACGATTTTTGCGGATTTAGAAATTCCACTGACAGTATTGTGCCTATTGCAGCCTGGATTATGTCTTGGGAATTCTTGGGATAGCAATAACTTTAAAAATATGATAACTATTTGGCACATGATCGTGAAATTCAAAACGGGAACGCGGCGTGATGCGTTCGTCTATCCACAGCTTCTGGGTTCGGACAGGGAAAATGAATTGGACATGACATGAGAGACTTTATATAAATCTGTGCGTACGAAATGGAAACTGATTGGTGAACGCTGAGCAGGATACACAAGCAACAAGACTGATAATTACCATTGGGTTTTAACAGCGCCATGTACCAATCCTGTAGCTAGAACAAGTGAGACAGGCTCCTGTTTGTCCACAAATCATTTTCAAAATCAACGGTTGGAAGGTCTCCTGATCCGAATATAATATACATATGTATACATACAGTATGCATAGAATATGTATAGAATATGTATAATATTATACAAAATCATACAAAGAGAGGATATGAATGGAATTGAATGGATATGAGATGATATTACTGGTTGCTGGAGGGTTCAACCCATGCACAACATACTGGTCAGGTTTGACCATCATCACAACCAGCATTGAAACGACAATCGCAGCCCTCCCAAATGATCCTCCATCAACTGCGCGACGAAGTTTTTGCGTGTGGGCATGGGCACTTCGCCATCAAATTCCTCGAGGGAAGCGAGTTTGGAAGTCGATTCCATACTGGTTAGGTCGTAATAGTTTCCATATGTTCCGATAATGGATTATGAATGGATTATGATAATCCCCAATATCTTGGGTGGTACATAATCCCCTACAAGAATTATCAACCAACAAGGGTTTTGAACACTGCTAAAGTTGCCACAACAGTTTGGGGAAATGGATCAGAAAAGCTCTCGCAAGGGGCCCCAGATCAATGGATTAGTGGATATCCATGGGAAAATGATCACCAGAAACCATGCTTTGTCCATCTTTGTCCCATCATTTCACAGACCCTTTCCGGCTTCAAGTTTCCAACCAATCCTATGATTTCTTCCTCAAATTTGGTGGATTTAACCGTGGGTTTTCCTTCCATCTTGATCCAGGTCTCCGAGTCTTCCTCTTCCTCCTCTTCGCTCTCCATGTCGTCCACTTCCGCCATGGCCAAGCGGAACAAATGGCTTGGTTGATGCTGTCCGGATCCATGATATGATCCATACATATATATATATATATATATTATATCCATATTATATCCATATGTTTTCAACACATACTGTATATATTTTACAATTATAGATCCATGTTCTCTTGGGCTAAAAAGCGGCCCTGGGATTTAAGAGTGTGGAGATCCGTACTTGACCACTGAAAAAGTTTCGCTATGGAGCCCTTTGGGTGGCAATGGCATCCTCTGCATCCAGTGGAGGTGTTGGTTGCTGGGCAAAAATATCAGACAAGTTGGCTCCAAGTGGCCCGGGATGTTCTACATTAATATCTATGATATATATATAATATAATATAATATAATATAATATATACATGAAGATCAGGGAGGTGTACCAGCTTGATTAAAATCCATACACGTTTATATCTAAAGTTCAGCTTGAGCAACGTGTCCAAGACATCCCACACTTGGGAAATCCCGAAATAGCGAGGTGCCTTCAGGGACGCAAGGTTCAACAAGTGTGCAGGAGCAACGATTCCATTCTGCACTCCCAAGCCGTACATCGCAAGAATCATGGACAAGAAATGGCCATACCCAAGAAAAATCCAATGGTTTGTCAAACCTCACAGAATCTGCATGAAAATGGCGAGATCTTTCCGCCTATATTCTGGGTGCCTGTGAACGACCCCAAACTTGTCTTCCCCAAAAAAAAAATGTTTCCAATTCCGGTTCAAGAGGTGCTATACTGCTATACCCATTATTAGTTTTTTTTTGTCACTCTTAGTCATTATTGGTTATTATATATGAGTCACTATTAGTCATTGTTCGTCAATATAATCCCCCATTAATCCCATCCCCCAATCTAAACATCTAAATGTTAGTCCCAAAATGTTCCAAATATCGCCAGCTCCCGCCCCCAGCGCCGCGCCATGAATTTTTCGGGCCGATCAATTGACCGCGATCCCCAGAGCTTCGGCGGCTTCCTCCATGGCGGAGAGCTTGGCACCGCGCGCACCGCGCATGTGCGGTGGTGCCACCTAGGATCTCAACCCGTTTGACCCAAGAACTGGGGATATGCATACTGTACACTGTACACATAGATATAGACTCTGATATCTAGAAATATGTCACCACAAAATTATCCAACAAATCGGACTGTGGAATGACTAACCTCTGAGTCCAATGGGAGACCAAACATCTGTGATTCGCGCAGCACCCTCTCCGCCGACCTTTGCAACATGACCACCATGCTCCAAAGCTGCAGCTTTCAAGGTCTCAAATGTCCAGTCCAAAAAATCAAGCTGGCTTATATTGCTGAAAAATACATTAATATTCACATTGAAGTCTCCATTTCTTACTGATTCAACATATGACCATATGACATCATATGACATCATATCATAGAAATTATGTGGTAAACCCAACAATAAACCATCCCTAATATCACCATCTTAATGGGTGGGAGGTATCCCCATGGTAGGTTTATGACACCAAGGCACCAAAGGTTCCCCAGCAAAAACCAACTCCGCGTCTTGAAGAGCATGAACTTCCGCCTGGGCCCGCCGATGCAAAATGTTGGCTATAATGGAAAATGATAAACTAACATAAAATAACATAAAATACCATGAAATGACATAATATATGACATAATATGACATGACATAACATAACAAAACATAACAATATTCCACATCACATCACATCACATACATAATATGTACTTTAACTGACTATATCATTGGAAAATACTTACGGAGGTGCAGTTTCAGCTATAAGTGGTTGTATAACCCCAACTGCATCCCGAAGTAGGTCAAAAATCTCCCATGAAATTCCCATTCAAAAATCCCCATGGAAGTTCCATTGAATCCCATTGAATTCGCATGAAATCCCGGTCAATCACCAATTTTCGACGTTTTTTCTGGGCATCTATCGATCACCAAAACAGGTGCGCTCGTTTAGATCATCAATTTCCATGGCTCGGTTGGCTCCTCGGTCCCCACCGCACCTTCCATTGGTTGCGAGGGGCTCCACAATCCTCCAGGCCTAGTCCAGTTTTGGTGCTCAAATGGGGATGGGTCAAGTCATTAGGTACCCCAAAACCCAATGGTTTTGCTGATCATTATTCCTATTAAATGGCTATGATTGGGAATATACCCTATTTGATGGTTAATACTAAACTAGACATTCACATCTGTGGTTCCACATCGGTCTTCCATTTTGACCCATCCCCATATTGGAAATCGGTGCTTCATGATGGTATGATGGTAAGAATGATGGTAAGAATGTAGTAAACCCAATGCCAATGCCATCCTCCCATTAACGATGGTCCAATTTCATAAACCTCTACTGGGGACGGTGATTTTCCAGGCAGCTATGGTATTGATCGAGGGGTTATCCGTTCGACATATCAGTAGCTGACACAGCCTTTTTTCACATGAGTCGAATTTGTTTCATGGCATCAATAAACATCAAACAACATGTCCACACCATAAAACTGAACAATTACCCTTTGGCAATTTAACATAGTTATGGACATCTTGAAATGAGAATTAATGAATTTTAATAAAAACATATTGGACCAAGAAGAAAATCATCCATAAATGATAAATGAGCCATTTTGCATGGCTATATTAAACAACCTGAACAAAAAAGCAACAATTTATGAGTGAATATGTAACTGTGGCTTGGACACCATCAGTCATTGGGTCAATACTCATGTTCAAACTGGGATTGTTCCTTTTGGATCCTTTTGGTCAGATTGGGATGCTGCTTCCCCTCAAAGCTATCGGAGAACTTCGCTTCTCGCTTCTGGATCACCATGGAAACACCACTTCTTTTTGGGGGGTGTTTTTCTGGTGAAATGACCTGAAAAACCATGGAAAAGTCGCAAAAAACCATGCTAAACCCATGATCTGAGCCGGTTTTTTATGCGCCTCCAATTCCGAGCCGCTTTCCCATTAGAACGTGGCTTCATGAGCTCCGAGCCGCCAGATTTGACCAACGTTGGTCTTAAACGTGGCAGTTCATATTGTCTGAATATATAAAGGTTGTTACCAACACATACAAAAAACACATCCCAAAAAAACCACTTGTTGTGAAACCTCGGGTTCAAACCGTTTCTAGATGTTTCTGAATTAAGCGCCCAAGTGACTTTTGATTTCGGCTTCCACGGACTTTGCCTTGAGCAACGACTTGGACGAAAGGACCAGCTGGGGACTTGGGTGGGTCAAACAACACTCCCCTTGTGATAGAAATAGATGGCTCGGTGTGGTTTTGAAAAACCACCTATGCAATAGATTGTAATATATTGTAATAGTGTGTAAAAAATTGGCGGGTCCCCTTTTTCAATCAACTTACCAATCGTAAAAGGACAGCTATGGCTTCAAAGCATTCAAAGCGATCGGCCAGCATGTCAATGAATGTCTATGGGCCAAGCTTGGGCTGCCCTAAGAAAGAGGGCACCGATATACCCAAACTCACAAACCCCTATATACAGTACCCTTCTTCCACCGATGTCTTGAAAAATCAGCCACGCTTTCCACTTTCATCCCCCCATTTTTGCGCACATCCACCAAACATCACCTTCCTGGAGAGTGTTGTGAAAAAAAAAGAACCGACCAAAATATCCTCTCGCCATTCAACACAACTCTGGAAAACCATCATGTTTTGAAAACGGCACATCATCGACCTATGAGCCATGGCTTCGAGTTCTCCCGTTGTCGTTTCGCCTGTGCGACGTGAAGCTCCTCAAGCTCCTCATGTCTTCTCTGGCGTTTCGCATGGAAGTCCCTGCCGGGGCGGCCTGGTACCCCCACATGAGTGGCAATCGGATATTCATCACGCCCTAAATTAAAAACGAACAAGCTGCCTGTAGATTTAATGCTGCGATCTGTTTTTTTTTTCGGAAAAAAGATTTGGGGACTTCACGTCCCCAAGGTGACCCCCACAGCTATGAGGGCTTAATTAATGGTTTAATGGCTTATTAACCACAAAACAGCCACCTTTTTTGGGGTCTGAAGCATCTGTTGGCCTGTGAAGCATCAATTTCTGCTGTTCTGTTTCCAACCTCGACACGTTGAAGCAGACATTCTGTTGGGGGATTTGGGCGTACAAATAGGGGAGTTGCCCCAGAAAATGAGGTATAAAGCTAATAAAACCAACTATTCTATGATTCTATGGGGATAGCATGGGGAACTCAATGGGAGTCATAGAGCCAACAAAATGTAACCAACAATATGAGATGGTTTGTCCTCAAAAGTGGGCAGTGGGCCCCAGATTCATGATACTTTCATTGGGGAAAGTGATGGTCAACACTTGGAATTCAAATTTGGGTACTTCTTTTCGCACAAACTCATATATGCAGGTCCTAGAAATTAAGAATGTAGAAGAGTTCGGGAGCTGCTATGATAGTGAATTGCTTTTCGGGACCTTGTGACTTAAAACAGGCTGATGCGCTTCTGGTCCTTTGAAGCATTGGAATCATTGGAACATGATGTTTTTTTGGGGCTACAGGATTCCAAAACAAGGCTAGAAGCGGCTAGAATCTCCGCCAGAATGGCAGGTCAATTGATTGACCATCTACTTTGCTCAGTGATTTGCAGTAGATGGATGGTTCACCTCACCTCGTTAAAACGTGGCTCGCCGACACAGTGACAGAACCCCAACCCAGATCTGCAGCAACACGTCCCACAGCAAAATAGCGGGACTTGGGGGACTTGTGGGATACAGTATGGGTATGGTTCCCAATATTCAACCCCCAAGTTTGAAATTGGTATACCTCGGGGATTGGTTGTCAACATGTTTCCCACCAAATGCACACTTTTGGTTCAACAATGTTGAACATTGTATTTCCAATGTTCAGCCCCCATTTTGCTAAGAAGGACAAAATTGAATTTGTCTGAAAATAGCGTACTCCCCCAATGCCCAAAATCCGTTTGTTAATCATCATTACAGTATCCCTGCGAAAATTGCCATAAATGCGGGGAGGGCATACCCCATGGTCAAGCATACCCATCATCATATTGTTGGTTGTCTATCCCTAAATTATATATATATTGTATCCACCTAAAAAATCTCCATTGATGCTTGGTTGTATCCCCATTATATACCCAATTAATTACCCTCTGGTGAACTAACATAGCAATGGAAAATCACCATTTTTCATGGGAAAATCCACTATAAATGGCAATTTTCCATTGCTATGTTAGTTCACCAGAGGGTAACCACTATAGTCTGTGGTTAAACCACTATTCAGATGGCTTAAAATGCACAGTCCCCCCCATTGGCCCAGGGCTGCCGGACGCCGTTTGCAGCTCTGCACCGCGCTGCAACACCCAAGTTGCAGAGCTGGGCAACGGATCTGCACGATGCGGAAGGACGTGGTCCAGAACAGGACCCCAATGTTCATAAAGTGAGAACAAAATCATCTAAATGGTGATGGGTCAAAATTAAAGACCTGGGGACCACAGATCTTAGTCTATAGTTAGTAATAACCATCTAGTATTGGGGTAGCTAATTTTGACTCATACCCATATGGGGGGGTTCCAATCCATAGGTGTAGCCCCCATCATCCAAGTTGAACCCACGCTTTTGGGGTAGCCCCATTTTAGGAAACCACGCTTGATGACCATCTCACGATGGGTATTCAATGCAACTGTTGGTTATGGAAAATATGGGTATATGTAGCTTTGCATAGTTATATACAGTAATGCTGAACAGCTATGTACATGATAGAAAGATGGATGGATGGATGGATGGACGGATGGATGGATGGATGGATGGATAGATTATATATATATATGTAGATTATATAGATATATAGATTATACAGATATATATAGATTATATAGATGAATAGAACTATACAAATTGAAATAGTTATATATAACATTTAATGTTTGAAAATAGTTGAACATATCAAATAATACTACGTATTTGATATGTATATGCATAATATACATGTGCTCATGGGCAATGGCAATGGGAACCCCGCGCTTTTCCCACATAATTCATCACAATGGGCAGTCTTTCCCGTTTTTTTTCCGAGGTTTGATACCCGAGGGATCTGTGTCCCACATGACTACGCGATCTGTACCCTCTATACCCCAAGGTCTGGACAGTTGAATACACAAAATCCCAAATTTGTGGCGATTTATGGCTAGTTCAACTCCACTAAACCTAATTGTTTTAAAAGAAAACTAATGGTCCCATGTAAATATTATGGTGTCTTTAAAAATAGACTGCCAAAAAAAACACATGGTTTGAAAATGGTTGAAAGCAAATGTTCCTTTAATACTCTGGATGGTTCAAAATTTCCTGCACCAGTTGGTAGATTTTTGATCCCGAAAATAATACTTACAACTATTACAGTAATCCCATATTATCCGTTCATTGTGGATCCCATTATATACATTGCAATATCTTATAATTAATCCCATTATTTACAGTGTTTCATAGTTACCTAATAGTTGTCAAGCAGCTTTGCACCTGGCTCCTCCTGGAAGGACTGTTGGAGAGCCGTCAGGTAGCGCCTCACCAAAAAAAACGATGCCGATAGCCCCCATTTCAATAAAACAATTACTATAGTAAACATATCATGTATGGAGATATAACATTATATAACTTTTACACCAACGAATATTCTTATTTACCACTTAATATTCAGATGTCGGAATACAGTACTCCAAGTTTCAGACAAAACAAAAACATGGAAACACTTCCGAAAACATGTGGACCAAACCCTTGGGATCTGTTCACCGTCTGGTTTCCCGTTATTCAAAGCACTGAAACGTTACGATATGGCTACACAATCACGGCCAAAGTGGCCTGAATGAAATTGACCTGCCAATAAAAAATGTGGCACTTAATTTTACAATGAAACACTCTTGAGTCGCTCAACTCAACTGCAAAAAAACTGGGAACGAAAGCACTAATATCCTCATTATATCCCCATTATATCCCCACCAAACCACGACCATTCTTTGGTTCAAAACCCCATCATTTCAGCCAAGTCACTGCGCAGTCCGGTGCTGTTTGGCACCTGGCCCCCCAACCGTTTCGCAACGTCCCCCGGAAAGATAGCCATGGGCTGATGCCCATCGTGCCGTTGAGGGGAAAACATGTCTAATCCCTTGAAAATCTAGGGACATGGGGAGATTTTGGCCACAAAATTGCCCAAAGACAGCAGCTTTTTCGCGTCACAAAGTGGCATCTTTGAGAATCGGGATCAAGTGGCACACCCGCCGTGTGAAGCGCTGGAACGAGGGCACTGAACACGCGGCACTTTGGGCGATTAGTTCCAGGAAATTGCAGGGCTATCAGGGTATGGCTCAAAAGAACCAAAAAACATGAGGTAGCACTACAAAATACTACAAAAGCCACACCATCTGTTGTGTCTTTACACTTTCAACCATTCAATCTCTGGGATTATTTGGGCTATTTTGAGCCATACCCATCATGCTTTGCTGTGGCTACAATTCTGCTTCTTTGGTATTGGAACTGCTCACCAGGTGCTCATTCAGTTCGAAGCAAGGTTTAAGAAATTCCAAGTCCAAGCTCTCTCTGTGAAGCTTTCTAAGTTGGCTGTGGGTCAAGAAATATGATGTGAAAATCCCCTGGATCAAGCTAACGATTAAACCTGGGTGTGTCCCACAATCGTCAGCTTCAAATCTAAGACCCGGGAACCCTGAATTTTGACATATGGGATGAATGGGCCGATTGTTTGCTTGACCCACACACCAGTTCCTGAAGATGTATTCTGGCTGGTGGTTTCTAAAAATAGCATATCATCTGGATCAGCTATCCCGTATCGTCATGCGGAAAAATCAAAGAGATACATTATATGATTCTACATCATAGCATATGATGTATCATTATGTCGTATCAACTGTTATCTTCTTGTATATATGTTCTGAAATTCATATATATATATATATATTTATTTATATGGTGTATATATATATATATGGTGTATGTATATATATATGGTGTATATATATATGGTGTGTATATATATATGGTGTGTATATATATGGTGTATATATATATGGTGTATATATATATATATGTATGGTGTGTATGTATATATATATGATATGTATGGTGTATATATATATATATATATATATATGCATGGTGTATATATATATGGTGTATATATATATATATATACATACGTGTCTGCGACATATCCAGTACTTAAAACCACCAAAGCCTTTTTTCGCTGATCGATTTTACTTCAGCCGTGGTTGATTTCACCAGGCTCCAAAGAGGAAGATCGACTTCGCCGGCAACTCCTCCTGTCAAAACCAAACGCCACATCCCCATATAGCTGGTATCATCTACCCAGGTACATATATGGCTACTAGATTTATATGTAGTGATTCCAATATATAATATATATAATAATATTGGTGCTCCAACTACATAACTAATAGTGATTCAACTACTTACTTATTGTGTTTACCCTCTGATGATTCAACACTGATTTAATGGCGATTTAACTAACGACAAATTGGGTTTCAACGGTAAAAATGGGCAGTTTAAGCGACAGAAATGCATAGTGGGATTTGACCAAGGAAGATACAGAAAGTGATAGGAATGTATAACCAAACATAATGATGATATCATCGGAATTCATGGGATGTAATGATATATATATATATATACATATGTATGTATGTATGTATGTATGTATGTATCTATCTATCTATCTATCTATGTATCTATGTATCTATGTATCTATGTATCTATGTATCTATGTATCTATGTATCTATGTATCTATGTATGTATGCATGAATGTATGCATGCATGTATGTATGTATGTATAACCTTCGGTGATCAAGCATGGCTAGCTGGGAAATGTTGAACTAAATGAAAGTTTTGTTTTTGGGAAAGTCATTGAACTAAATGAGAATGTCCCCCAATCTATGGTCGTTTTGAGTGGGAAATGCGTCTGTTCATCGGGCTCAGAACAGTGGTTTTTGATGGTTTTTGCATATCATTCTGGAGTTGATAGAATATGGAGTTCGAAAATCATTGCCAAACTGATAACTATCAAACACACACACACACAAGAAAGACGCCAATTCATGAATATATTAGATCCAGTACTAAACCAGGGTTTTCGTTTGCGAGGTATTGATATTGCCGGGAAGAGATTAGATAGAATATGACTAATTACAGAATCATTACTCGGAACATCTTTTGAACAACATCTATAATACTGTATCATAATAGCCTAACTTCAGCATTACAATGGCCAATTTCTCCGTTCTTATTCCAATTGCACAACGCTCCCGATGTCCTCTGCAGGCTCATGGCACTTCTGGAAACCTTGGTCGTCTCAAGCCATGGTCGCGTGGGGTGATGGGATTCTTCTGTCCAGACTCTGATACGACTGAAACATCTTGAAACCCCTTGAAACCAGCTGTGGACATAGTGAATTGCAAGTCTCAAATTGTAAAACCACCTGCACCCGAAACCCCCCATTGGGTTACAGTAAAATCGATGTGTTCAAGTTTGAGGGCCCTTTGTGTACACCCCTTTGTGAGAGAGGAATCTTAATAAAGTCTCCATGGCAGAACATGTTCCCCTGGGCATTTAGATAAAACCCATTCTACCTTTGACAGGAATTTAGGTCAGAAACGATACTTCTCAGATGTGAAGAACATCTTCAGGCACTATGAATGAAGGGCCAAAAAGCCATTTTTACCAAACCCCAGGGTTGATCATGATCGGCAAAAAAATTCTCCCAGGTTTGATGGACAAAACAATGATATACGTGTAATACGTGGCAATTCTTGGTTCTATGCCCCATCTTGTAAACTAAAAATCCACCATCGTTGGACAAAACACATATTATTCCGTGGTCGAAACATGATATCCCACCATCACTAGGGAAAACCAGAGCCGGAATGTTCAGAGAATAGAGACCTTTTTTGGGGGCAAAAAAAAAAAACGTGCCTATACGGGCATGTGAAGCGGACCACGTGTGCATTTAGAGATGTTTCTCTTGACCTCTGTTTCTCTTGTCAGTTCTCTTCTCATCTCTTTGTTGTGACACTTTTTCTTGACATCTCATGACCTTGACTTGTCATCTCTTTTCCATTTTCCTTCTTCCTTTCTTGAGACAGTTCTTTTTCTTGGATTCTTGGCCTCTCGTTCTTTTGAGCTTTCTCTTTCTTCTGAGGTCTCTTTCTCTTGACATCTCTTGACCTTGACATCCTTGTCTCTTGGTTTGTTGTGAAAATGAGTTGTAATAAATTGCGAGATATGGAGCTGTGTGATAGTGGTTTGTTGTGAACTTTGCTTGTTTGTTTTGATTGTGAGTATGTGCAACACAGAAGTTTCTTTCCTAAACTTCCTTTGATTAACCCTTGTGATTTCATGAATGACCATTCCCTTTTTATGGGAAAGTAAACGATGTTATGTATATAATATCTAACATATAATGTGTATATATATATGATATATACATAATATATTCATAGTATATACATAATATGTACATTATATATACATAATATATACATAATATGTATATATACATAATATATACATATATAATGTATGCAAAATATATACATAATATATACATAGTATATACGTAATATGTACATAGTAAATACATATGTATATAATATACATAATATATATATATACATAATATATACATAATATGTACATAATATATATATATACATAATATATACCTAATATTAATATATACATAATATATACATAATATGTACATAATAT
>Ga0126342_10013738_pt1 | contig 14318 bp, 12 predicted proteins | sample Cyp1metagenome_FD_92528 | JGI IMG/M metagenome (GOLD analysis project Ga0126342, IMG submission 92528) | Coral microbial communities from Lord Howe Island, Old Settlement Bay, Australia - Cyphastrea 1 metagenome | ecosystem: Host-associated > Invertebrates > Cnidaria > Coral ...
ATATATATATATAAATAGGTATGTATATATACATATGTGTGTATATTAATAAACATATTTATATGTATATATATATGTATAAACATATTTATATATATATGATAAATATATATATCAATAAATATATACATACTTTAATATGTATAAGTATAATATATTTTTGTTCTATAGATATATATATATATATATATTGCAAAAAAAATATGTATATATATATTAAAATATATTTATTATTATATATAATCATGTATATATATATATATATATTAATATATTAATGTAGTAAAAAATAATATATACATATATAATAATTATTACATATAAGATCATATATTATAATATGATATGTATATAATATAGGAGCAGGATTCACCACACCTCCCCCCAGCCAGATGGTTCCCCCCCTTGTGCCCTGGGGGGTTCCCAACAACAGTCCTACATGGGCAGTCTTTGTGCAGGTGTAAGTTGATGTCCCGTTTATAGGGAATATGTGGAGAGGATATAGGGAGTTTTCAGGGAGTATTATCCGCATGTATATGGGCACGCTATGCAATGCATCGTATATAGGTACGCTATAGAACATGTGTCAGTGAAGGTAGTAACTGTAGGGTGTAAGGAGTATGTAGGTAGTGATGAAGCAATGTATATTCTACAACATTGCACATAGGTATATAATACAATATTAGTTCGGTAATGTTGAATATTCTATTTAGGTAGTGTATGTCTATTTCCATATGTATATGTATATGCATATGCATATGCATATGCATATATATATATATATTTATTTATTTATTATTATTATATATTTGTAGGTACGTGCTGCGTATATATATATATATATTTGTAGGTACTTGCTGCATCCTAGCGTGTAGTACATAGGATTATATACGTATGCATAGCTACGCTCTGAGTACAGTATGTAGTCTTTAGGTAGCAAATATGTAGCATAAAGGCATACAATGAGTGGTAAACCATGTGTGAGGTACGCTATAGGCAGTACATGAACTGGGGTGTGCTAGATTGATTTGCTAGACATATGCAGCTAGACAGGGTCCAGTGACGAGGTGGTGGCTCCCAAGTGCTGTAAATAGCTTGCAGATTTCAGGTTTGTGGGAGAGGAGGGGAGGGGACATAACATGGGAGGAGGCGGTGTGGCGATCCAGGGACCGTCATATATAGAGATAGAGATAGAGATATAAAGTGCAGCGGTAATCCGTGACTGCAGATTGCGTTGCGAACTGGCTGTGCTGAGTGCGCCGGGTGCGCTGGGTGCACTCGGGGCGTGCAGTCACTGATGGCGGTTCCAATGTATTGCATTGTATTGGTATTGTATTGTATTGTATTGTACTGTATTAGAATTTATTATATTATATCTTGCATTTGCATTTGTATTTGCATTTGAATTTGTATGTATGCATGCATGCATGCATGCATGCATGTATGTATGCATATGTGTACAATATATATATATATATGTATACGTATATATATATATATATACATTGTACACATACATGCACATGTCTGTGTGTGTGTTCTGTATGTATTGTATATATATATATACAACATGCGTATATCTATGTCAATGTGTATACTGTACTCTATATATATATGTATAGTGTATGTGTATATATATATTAATATAAACATAACTCTTTAAGTGACAAGAGATCCAATCTCACCAAGAAGAAACACAAGTTCAAAGTCCCAGCACACTAGCAATTCCCGTGGGAGCTTGGTATGTTATGAGCACAACGCCAACAAAACTCAAAGAAAGCTTCGGATGTAATTCTCTGCATGTTGAACTCACAAAATGTAGTTGATTCGATGACTATGGGACTATGGGTTAAAGTTAAATACCTATGGAATTTTAGAGTCAACTAAGAGCTAACGAAGGGTTACTGTATCGAAGTATGACATGGGTTCGCGTCAAAGTCCCTGTAGGTCCCGACCACCCCGTCTCCGTTCATCAGGCAATGCAACTCGGTGGATGAAGTTCATCAGTTGCTCGAGGCTTGGCCAAACGAAATGCTCCATCTGTCGGGTCGAGGGTCAACAATCGCCAGGTCGGTTCGTGTTCATTCCGGCATCAGAAACAGGCCAACGTTGACAAAACCAGTTGCAAGGAAGTACTCTGAGTCGTTGCAACTCGACGACAACTGAGAACACATGACGAAGCGATGGTAACTCCACCCACCTTCGAGGCTGAACTCGCAACGAAGCAGCTGAAACTATCAGCATTTTCGCACCCAAAGAGATCCTCAGCGATGGAGAGCCATGGAGAGCCATGGAATGCCATGGATGCAATGGACGCCATGCTATTTCTGGAGTTTCACAAAGCCTTTTCTTGTACTCCCAAGGTTAGACACCTTCATCCAGCTGGTGGCAGCCTGAATTCACAGATTTTGTTGATTGCTGCTGGGTGCGGAAAGTGGTCAAGATAAAACGTTTACGCATTGAAAAATGTGTTCATGTCGTATCATGTCGTGTTCATGTCAGGCAATATCGGACTGCTGACACTTGCCCTGCCTCGCGGCCTAGCGTTTGATGTTTACATCAAGGTAACACATACCTCACATACCTGTCAGCATGTGCATGGCATTCGCGGGTGTCATTGGTTCCCAATATGAACATATCCTGAAAAATGTCGACGGCAGCGACATCTGCACTTTCCAGCTGTGTGTCCACATAGCGTAGCTCAGGACACCGAGGCAAATGATCCAAGCCACCACGAAGCGCTTTGCAACCACTGAAGCACAACCATCCTCAGTGCTATTCGCAAAGTCTTAGCCTTGCCTCAATGTGCCCACTAGAATCACTATAAGTATCTATAAGTGCTGTTATTGGCCATATGGATCCATATGGGCCCTATTGGGCCCTATTGTTGATCTAAGTGATTCGGGTCATAGCCTCAACTATATGTGGAGTCCTCATCTAGGCAATCCCTGTCTCCCACAACCGCAGCAGTTTCACGCCGCAAACTCGCAGCGTAGCACTGGCCACAATGGGATTACTACTGGGATATAAACGGATACTTAGCGGTAATGCTCAAAGGAAGCTTAGAAGTCCAAACTCCGTTATGCAGAAAATATGGCAGGGAAGAAAATCAATCACCATCACATCACAACATCACCGCATCACCACATCACCTCATCACCTCGTCACCTCGTCATCACCACATCACCTCATCATCACCACATCACCACATCACCACATCCCCAAATCACCACATCCCCAAATCACCACATCACCACATCACAGTCAAATTGTTTCGTCTAGGTGATGCTGGTGAGGATGGAATCACAAGCCCTGCGGTTTTTCGCACAAAGTGCTTCCCGGCAGCGATGTGGGGAACCTGGTTTGTGCGACGGGTGCGGCCTGCGATCGCGTGTGCTCCAGTTTGCATTGGAATGGCTGCTTCAGGCGTGCAGATCGCGACGCGGATCGATGGGGATTTGCAAGGCAGTGATGGCAGATCAGTGGAATTGCTTCGTCAAGGTGATGCTGGTGGGGATGGAATCGCACGAAGCCCTGTTTTTTCGCATAAAGTATGTAAAATGCTTCCAAACGATAGGACGATGTGGGGAACCTTTTCTGTGTCAAAGCTTCTCTGTGTAAAAGCTCGCTGTGTGTAAAAGCTTTGTGTAGTACAAAGTAGTACTGGGAACTACTTTGTGCAGGCTTTGTGCACGCTTTGTAGTACAAAGCAGTACTGGGAAGTACTTGCTTGGCGCGAGTCTTGTAGTACAATGTAGATCAATGTAGTACTGGGAAGTACTTTGTGCAAGCTTTGCAGTTCGATCCACTTAGCACTTTCGTTTTTACATATATAAGTACATCTCAAGAAAAACTGAAAAATAAAAGGATGCAACAAGGTGTCAAGAAAAAACCGTGTCAACAGAATCGGATGTCAAGAGAAGAAGGTCTCAAGAAAAAAAGAGATGCCAAAAGATAGGGATATCAAGAGAAAGAGACGTTAACGGAAAGCGGCTGAAAAGAAATCGGTGTCAAGAAACAGCGATGAGATCAGAAAAAACATTGTCAGGAGAGAAGAGTGTGTCAGGTCTTGGGCTTCACAGCTGTCAACGCGAAGGGCAGTCACGATTCAGAGATGTCAAGGGCAAACCGGTTAAACCGGATCAAGAAAAGTGGTCAAGGAGAAAGAGTTCCAAGAGATGAGATGGTCAACGGCCGTGACAGCCAGGCGGTCAGGCGCCGTTCCTATAGGCTCTCCCTTTTCTTTATAGGCTTCCCCCCCTTTCGAAACTCCCGCCAGCCGGCTTGCCAGGGCTCTACTGCTGGTATATCATTAATTAATGGGACTAATACTCATGGGATGTTAATGGGTTCAATGGGATACGAATGGGATATGAATTCCCAATAATTACACAACATATATATATATATATAACTATCATAATTTATAACAACCTATTTCTTCAATCGTTGACAGGACATCCCCATGACACTTCACTACGGCGGTCGCCGACTGCCGAGTATCGCAGCGAAGGATGACCCAGTAGCCTGCCCGATGCGACGCAGAAAAGACAGTGGTACACAGAAACCATGGGATACATCCATTGAAAAGGGACAGCAGTCCAGATGTTCGCCCATCTCAGGGCGTTCCATTATTGTGCGCGTAGTGTTTATCACTATATTTCTCGTCCGCGTCTTGCACAGCCCAAGTCTGGGAACAGAAAAACCTGGAACAGCTGCCAGGGGTATCAATGGTCCTACAAAACCCTGTCAACGTATAGGTCCACCATGAGTCCCACCTCACAGGTGGAGGCCAAAGGTCTTGCTCCCCAAGTTCATCTCGCTTTCGACCCTTCAGCAGCACATCATCCTCTACCTCCTGGGCTCTGAAAAGCTTCGAACATGCACTGATAGTGCTAGATCCAACAAAGACCTGCTGGAATCCTAAATTTGGATATTTTATTATCTCATGATATTATCTTTTGATACATTTACATCTTCATACATCTCTGTACAGCTAGGACATAGCCATTGGATCCAGATGGGTCTCCTCGAGCGGCCCGACTCTCTACGCTTTGGGTTCAGTTGAAGCAACACCAATGTATGGTCATATTCACAGTACATTCATCAACATTGACAATAGGATCTCCATCGAGAAATATGTCGTTATATAATATCATAATATAAACTATCATGATTTCATGTGATATCTGTATGTGTATATGTTTTCCTATCATTGAATCATATATGTATATTTTATCATATAAGGGGGTATGAATCATGAACATAGCTGTACCATCTTCCTTTCGGCCTTGCCATGTCTGCACCATGGCACCTCCTTCTCCGGACGCAGCTTTGTGGGGCTGTCAACTCTGCCTGGACCAAAATAACAGGACCACAACTATGAACAAGACCTGGAAAGACTGGGTGAACATCTTCTCAAAGTTGCACGCAAATGAGACTTGCAAAGTTGAGAATGCGCACTAGCAAGGACGACAAAGAGATGGAAAGAAATTACGCCACTGGTTTGAACAGTCAACAGTTTATTCGGCACAAGTGCTGAGAATGTGGAGTTGAATTGCTGAGTGTGGAATAAAAAATAAGAATAAAGCAATGCCGTTGTTTGGAGAGTGTAGATAAACCACAGCGTCTTGACACAACTTTCACTGCCACTTCGCAGGACCTACACGACTGGGATGAGGACTGCGGGTCGAAATCCTCGGAGGCCAAAGCAGTTCCAATGGCGGAAGATGGTGGCACTGCGAATTTAGTTCTGGGTGGAAGAATCCCAAAACCCTGGTGACGGAAGAATGCAAAGCTACACAGCGGCATCTCAAAGGAGATGATTCAGCTCGGCCCGCACAGCCCCCAAGAACATCAGCCATCCAAGCTGCAAATAAGCCATGCGATCAGCTGGCGGATCATATCCTGAGAAACAGATTGCACTTGTTTCGTTCTTCACCGGCGAGTTTCAAGTAAAAGGTATGTTCATTCATACAAAGTGTGGTAAGACCACCGTATCCTTCACTGGCCACTGCTTTTTTGCAAACCATTTTTTGGGTCAACTGGCCAACTGAAACATAGTGGATTCACCAGCATTGACCCCAAATGGCCATGATGGCCATGGCGCCATGCCAAGGCACCCCCTCCCAGCAGCGGCGTCACGTCATGCAAGAGCTCGCAGCCGGAGAAGTCCACGGCAACCAGTTGCAACGACAAACTCAGGGCTTTGATGTTGCTCAACTTCTGACCTCGGTGTAGCCGAGGCGAGAACCACACATGAAACCAAATTGGAGAAGAAAAAAAGAAAGAAATGGCGGAAAATGTGGAAACCAGCCAAGATGTCGGACAAAAATGAATATAGCCATGATACATAAGTATCCATAAGTTTAATTCACAGTGTAGTCAGCAATAATAGTTGATTGCCACACTCAACTGGCTGCTTGGTCCATGATGTCCATGAAAGCATCCCACGCTGAGGCTCCAAGCATCCGCAGAGTCGCAGGGCTTCCAGAGACGATAAGCCCGCCAGCGCCCCCAAGCTGACCAAGTTCCTGTCCGTAAAATCGCTGTGGGATGATGGATAAAGCCCGATCACCTGTCCGATCGAGTCGATTATGATCGATTATGCGCCATTCAGCAGTTTTTTGCCCGTTGAAAAAAGATGTTGATAAATATGTTGAAATTCCTGTGTTTGTGCATGCTCTTGCTATTTGCAAAAAACTCCAAGCTGAATCCCAAAGTCTTTGGCCAGGCCATACTGGTTGCGATCTATGTCCAAACATCGCCCACCCAAGGTGACGGCCCAAGGGAGGTCCTGTTAAGGCTCAGGTCAATGCTGCGTATTCCTGCCACATCACACTGGATCAGATCACAACAAGAAGAGACCAGAAGAGAACAAAAATCATGGGAAAAGATGGGAAAAGCACCTATTCGGGTGGGGAAAGAAACTCGATGCCCTGGCGCCCCATGGCCACATGTTTGAAGCAGTGACGATGGTGTCCTTGAAAGGCCCGTAAGGAAGCTGGGACTTCTTCCAAACCCATACTGCTCAGATCGATCTGTGAGATGGCCTCAATGGGGTGAAACCAAGCGACAATGAAAGATTGTGACTTCGTCATCATAAATGTAAGGGTTCTTGGGCTGGACCATCAGAATGTGTGAGAATGTGGGATGCTCAAGAGCCCTCAAGAAAGATCGTCCTCAGCCCTCCCAAAACTCCATATAAATTTTGAAATCAAATCTTAGCCATGTGTCACTTTAACAAGCTCAAAGCTAGAGACCCGTTCATTCCAAGATACACTGACATCATATAACAGGAAAATCACCGCCAGCACCTGCACAATGGCGGTTGAAGCGATTTGAAGCGCTTCAGTTCAAAAAAGAGAGCATCTGAATGCATCTTATCAACCACAGAACCTGGATGAAAAACTGATGCAACCCCACTGGTTGTTCCTCGACCTTCTCCGGCATCGAGAGAATCGTGGGCAACTGGGACACTTCGGTGGTGTTTCGGCCCTTGGCTGATTTCATACGAAAGTGCAGCAAGTTGGGCCTTTGCAGAATTCAAACCTGATGAATTCTAGAGAACATCCAATTTGGTGGGTCGCTGACAAGCGACATCCATCTAGAATTGAACAAAAGCTCAACTAGTGTTCGGTGCATCAAAATTGCATTTCGGTCTCGTGCCTTGCCATCCTTTTTGCCAAGTTCCATCAGAGATGGTCAAAGCATCCCCGGCCTTCCCTACCTGCCACGGTTTTCCCACAACTTGCAGCCAGGCGGCCCGACTCGACGATGCATTCGCTAGACGAACCCACGCCTCACCGGCGGTGTGAGGAAAAAATGTGGATCCCTCTGCTGGGCTGCTTGGGAAACCTGCAAAAACCATCAAAAACCTTCATGGTATGCAAATTTGCACTGCAAAGACTCAGGCACGATTTGGATGTTTTCTTCTGTGAGACAGGATTCTGTTGGTGAAGATCTCTTGGGAAAAGCTTCAACATCATTGAGTCATTGAGCTGTGCCCCAAGCACCATTATGTACACATCCGCCAGAGCCTTCAAGTCCAGCAAGGGTCCGGTTTCTAGGGCTTGGGATAGTTTCTGCAACCTGAAGTGATGTGAGATGCGACGAGGATCCAGATTTGAGAACCCAACACGGTCTACCGTAGCGACTGCGAGCCAGCTGACTTTCTACCTTTTGGCATCTCTCTACATACAGACATACACTTGGTTGGACTGGACGCCCTTTGGATCGAAAAGACACGAAATTGTTGTGCGAAGGGCGCAGTCTATGCATATTGAGAAGTTTGCAGTCCCCATAGCAGGAAGATACTTTGGGTTGGCTTACAGAGTAGCCATCTGGATTTATAATGATTCAGTGTCTGGTACAGTTTCTGGACACTTCAGACTGCAGGTCACTGAGTTCCAAGTTCGGTAAAAAACAATCCTCCTGACTGACTCATTTGGTCCCTGATTCCATCAAGGCGACTCGCATTCCTCCGGCCACACGCTTCGGGGTTGCAAGACGTTGGCGACGGTCCGCCCCGCAATCACCGAGGCAGCCGCTAGGGGGAAGCTCCTTGGAGATTCCAAGGTGTGATGGCGCGGATAGGATGGAGTGATATCACATTCAAATCATAGCTGGAAATTGCAATGTATACTGTATACATATTGTGCATATAATGTAATTGACTGTTCCGTACTGTACTGTACTGTGATGTAATGCATTGTAAATTCAAATCCAAATGCAAATATGCACGTGTAAATGTAAATCTAAATGTAAAATGTAAACGTAATTGCAATTGCAAATGTAACATGTAAATGTAAATGTAAATGATTGTAAATGTAAATGTAATGTACTGTATTGTAAAGTAATGTAATGTACGTATGTATGTATATAGCGATATACAAGCAAAAAGGGTATCACAATCACAAGTCAACCAGAAAGAATAATGATACCAGGGACCAAAGGTTTGATCTACATCTACTAAACTTGGAGCCAAGATTCGACTTGCTGACTGCAGCTTCAGTCGCTACATCCTGGCACTTCCCAAGCTGTGGGCCCATCATCCACCATCTATGATTCGCCCTATACACCTGAATCTCCACTAACAAAAATAGGGACATGGATGGACAAGCAAAAAGGGGAGACAACCACCTTTGGCAGCTCACAACAGATTCCAAATTACAACTTCAAACACTTTGCGAGGGCTTGGGCGCCACAATCACCATGCCATGGCATGGCATGGCCTTCCACGTTGGTCGCCATGCATTTGGCAGCAAATGAAAGGCGTCCAGTGTCCACGTGCTTCGTGTCTTTGCGACCGTCAAGTCTCCCAGCCTGGAATTGGCCGAAGTGGGTGAACTGGCAACTGGCCGATGGCTTAAGCAGTTCCCGTCCCATCCCCCCGTCCGGCCTGGCTGCCAAACCAGCCTCCATGGCATCTTCGTTCTTTTTGTATCTCTCCTTAACGCTGCCACAGTTGGTTGTTTTTGTCATCACCAGCACATCCTGGAAACAACAAAGGATCTGCCATCGCCAAGACTGTCGGGCAAATGGTTTTCACTTCCTCCAAGCATCATAGCACAGTTGAGAGATGCGCTGAGCATGTGCAGCAGGTTCATGGATTCCTGGGACCATCCATTCCAGCTAGGACGGGGCACGAAGATTCGATCAATGTATCTTGTACCACTTATATCATACATGGCCAGCAGGGTCACATTTTTCCCGCAAACAAAATCCACCTGTGAGCACATCCAACTCCCTGCCGAGGCTCGGTAGGGCACCAAGGTGTTTCCGATGCGAGGGATAGTTTCCTGGATGCTGCCAAAAACCTCCTGGACTGGATGCTGCAAGAAGATTCAAAAACTATGAGTGAAGTATAGGGGATCAAAACCTGGATCATTTGGAATGGGCAAATGATCGGTGACCATCTGTTGGGATTCTCCAATATTCTGGATCCGTACGTTTTGAATCTGCAGTTCTGGGAAAGGTATGTCAACACCGCAAAGCCCAAACGAATGACAGCGCATTATGCACATTCAAGTCGTGCAGGTGGGTGCGCCCTCCGTTGCTCAATGGACCGTCTACAAGGCCATCCACCGCTGAGGATATTACAGTCCTCTGCGACCTCACCATTTTCGTGGCGACGTTCAGGTGAGTGATGCAAGTGTCGAGCGGTCAGCAACGAGGACAGATGTTTGGACCTAAGCGAACAAGTCCGCCCTGCACACCCATCCCTGTGCAAGATGTTTGACATATACATACATACATGTACATATATATTTGTATGAATGCGGACATGTATGTAGGGGGTTCCTCAAATGAGGGATTCCAAAATCATCCAAATTTGGTTGTTGTCAATGGGAAAACCAATGGTTTGGGGTACCCATATTTTAGGAATATATAATATAGATATATATATATATATTTATTTATCTATTGATTTATGCATATACGGCCATGGAACGTCCTGAACGTGTGCACACAACAGCTGGAAAGCCGCTGCCAAAGCACGACGTTCGCCCCGGAACCTTCTAGTGCTTTGCACAGGCGGCCAACCGAGAGAAAAGGGCGCTTCGCTTTTGAGTGTGCAGGGAAATGAGTGGATGTACATGTATGTATGTATGCATGCATGCAGCATGCATGCATGCATGCATATGTGTGTGTATGTATGTATGTATGTATGCATGCACGTGCGCACGCACGTATGTGTGTGTGTGCCTATGTATGCATATATATATATATATATATGTGTGTGTATATATGAACCCACCCTCCAACTGCACATGAGATCACACTGGTAAGCAGGCGCAGGCATTGGCAATCCTTTTTGCTTCCACAGCGCCAAAAAAGGCGCAGTCTGACGTCCACAGCGGCCACTTTGGCCAACTTCGGTTTGCAGCGTTGCCAAGCTAGAAAACAAAGAGCGCGGCAAGCAAAAAAAACGAAGTTACACAAGGCATAGGCAGCAAGCTGGAGAGGCGCGCAGGTGCAAGGCCATGCGCTGTATCCTTCAGTGGGCCAGGTCACTCAAGCAGCGGCCCGAAAAGGGAATGAGCCACAGGGCAACTCCAAACCCAAGAGGGGCTAAGAGCAGAAGCCAAGATCATAGTCGGAAGACTGCAGCGACAGGGAGATGCAGAAAGCCGAAGCCCTCTAAAAAAGCTCTGAAAAAATTCAACAGTCTCTAGGGGACTCAAACTAACTATCTATTGCCGTTGTCGCCTCGAAAGCTTGCGAGGAGCCCAAAGGAAAGTGAAGGCAGCCAAACTCCAAGCCAAGCAAGTCACCAGGGGGGCGGGCCATCCAGAGAGTTCCCCAAACGGCAGGGCAGGGCTGCTGCTGTGGGAGGAATGCAAGCCAGCAAAGCAACGCTTGAGCGAATGCTAGTACAATTAACTTGGGCCGGAACTCCATCTCAGGCAATTGTCTGGGAGAAAACCTTCTTCATGCATTCATCACCACACGTATACATAAAGAACAGCCCAGAGGCCATCCAAAAAACGTTAAGCTCCACCATCAAAACCAAAATGTCAAGAGCAACCCGCTGAGCGCAACTTCGTACCTGAGCACCACTCCAGACACATATGAACTATAGCCATGAGACGGCTCATCAGCCGTCTTCTTGGCTTTTGGCACTTTGCCTTCGGTGTGGGCTTTGCAGCATCGGTCCTGGAATTGTCACCAAGGAAAGATTTCGTCGCCGGGTGGCATAGTCATCAGCATCTCTCAGATGGGCTAACATGATCCCGCGCCATCGTCGGTCAAGGAGATGGCTGAAAGGGGCCTCTCCATCGGCAACACTGCAACACTCAAGAGATAATTCACTGGAGAGGGTCCAACTGCCCTTATCAATGGCGCAGTGATCCGGTTGCAAGATCAAAAAGCCAGCGCGCGCTGTGGCCCGCACGACGCTCCGACACGCCCATTGATAAGATCTCCAGGGAACAAACTCCCCATGCACAGTGCGCACCATGCAGCTCGGTACGACGTCATCCTCGAGCGATGCTCAAGCTAGGCTCGAGGATTCAGCACTCGAGGGCATGTTGGGGACTTGCGACTGACTCTCAGGCGGTGCGAAGGGCCCTACGTGCAGCAGGCACCCTTCAGTCCATTAACCCCTCCAACTTCAGAGTGGCAAACAGCTTCTGCAGTATCACAAGGGCCAAGTGAATCTTTGACTGGTAGATCTTTTGACTTTGTCTGCAGAGAGGACCGTCATAAGCTCCGTCAGCTTGCGCAATGCACTGGCTGGTCCCCGTAGCCTCTTCCAACCTGATGGATCAAGCGCCAGCAGCCTTTGCATCTCGTAGAGGTTCTCCTCACGAACCCCAGCGCTAAGGGCAGCAGCAGCTACTCCAGCGTCGGAGCCTTGGAAGCGGCTGGTTCAGATCCAGGTCAAAGAGGAACATTTGAAATCGGCAAGAAGCCGCTTTTCCCGGCGCAGCTGCTTTCTTCGCTTAGAGATTTAGCAGGATATTCGCGTTCTCAGACATGCCATGCAAAAGCTCCTCAAGCTTTGCAACCCGATCAGACACCCAGGCTCTGGAGCAGGAACATCAGGAGGACCGTCGCAGAATCTGCACTCAAAAAGGCGAAGTGGTCTCGAAGAGTTTCAGCTATATGCTGTCCGCTGCGGCCTTATCGCAACCCCGAAGCCACAGCCAACGGAGTCACGGGCACCAGCGAATTTGCTCGGTAACGTAGCCAACACAAGTTCGCACGATTCTCAACCAAAGACAGATCGGTCCTCCTTGTTGGCGCAAGCCAAGTCGACCAAAGTGGGCTTGGCAAAAACTTGAAGCGGGGCCACCCGCTTTGCAGATGCCAGACCTGGTGAGGCACAACCAAGGGGTACTTCTCATCGAACCTTGGAGCTCTCAATGCATTGAATTTTTCCTTGAGAGGGGTGACACAGCAACAAGCTGTGAACTCTTGCTCCAACGAGCCATCTGCCCCCAGTCACGTCACCCAATTCCATCCATTTCATCCGCAATGCTCAAGCGTCAGCATACCCCAAGCACAACAATGAAAACATTTTTCTCCTCTCTTGACCAGAGCCAGGCAAGCAGCAAAGGTTCGACGATCACCGGGTCGTGCTCGTAGCCGTCAAAATCCTCGAAGACAAGCCACACGCGGCTTCCCAGCTTGATTGTGCTCGGCAATCTGATCACACACAGCCTCTTGCTGCGTCCAAGTCAGAGCGCGCTTGCTTGAAGATGAGCCCGAGGATGTGACTGAAGGGCTCCCAACTGTGGGGCGCGGTCTCAGTGCCGCCCCACCCAAAAAGCCGGAAAAGCTCGCAGCGAGGTGGTAGGCCGGGCCTTCCTCATTGCTGGAGGTCCTAGATTTCCACGCCGGCTCACCTTTCGAAGGAGCTTGCAAGGATTCCTTCCTGCTTGTGCCTGTCCAGCTTGTGTTCAGCGCACAAGTATCGCGCCTCCCCAGAAAGCTCGTCAAAGGCCTCTTCTGAGGAGACAACGCGTTGTTCCATGCCCAGGCTAAACGAGCTGGAACAGAGGACGTCCATGCCAAGAGGAGGCTGGACACAAAGTTTGATGGCCCTTCGGTGCAAGTAGATGCGAAGGTCCCAGCAGAAGCCCAACCAAATGCCAAGCAGAATAGAAGGGATGTGCCAATCCAGTCGAGAACGAGCAGGTCAAAACACCGAGGGGAGTGATATGGAAAGTTCTCGAAGGCTTTCCACAACAAAGCCAGTGAAATTCGACTGGAAACCCCATTGGCAAGAGCGGTGCTCATCAACTTGACCCCAAAGAGCTGCAGCAGCAGGTTGTACATGATGAGTGTTATATCCGCCGACCCCGGCAGACGCAAGGGGGAGCGCGCCAGGAAATAAGACAAGCAAAGACGAGCAATGGCCAGTAGCCAGCAGCTTATATATATATATATATTATTTATATTTATATATATATATATATATATAATTTATATATTTATATATATTTATATATATATTTTTATTTATACATATATTTATTTATATATATATATATTGGGTATATATTGGGTATATCGATAATATGTAAGCGATATATATATATATATAATTATATATATATATATATATCCGCCGACCCCGGCAGACGCAAGGGGGGGCGCGCCAGGGAATAATACTTTGGATTCTTGTTTCGGACTACTACCGCTGCAGGGGTTTCAGAAGGGACGTTAGGCACTTTTTGGGCTCGATTTTGGCGCTGGTTCGTCCTTCAGGGCCACTGTGTTTCCCCGTCCGGGAGGGTGCGTTTTCAGCCTTGTTTCGGACTACTACCGCAGCAGGCGCAGCAGCAGCAGCAGGAGAAGTAAAGCAAAGA
>Ga0126342_10013739_pt1 | contig 14318 bp, 19 predicted proteins | sample Cyp1metagenome_FD_92528 | JGI IMG/M metagenome (GOLD analysis project Ga0126342, IMG submission 92528) | Coral microbial communities from Lord Howe Island, Old Settlement Bay, Australia - Cyphastrea 1 metagenome | ecosystem: Host-associated > Invertebrates > Cnidaria > Coral ...
GCGCGCAAATGAGAGATCCTAGCTCCAAAATGCATGCAAAACACAGATTTTAGCTCCAAAGAGCACCAAATAGCAGGGAAAGCTGCTCCAGACTGAAAAACAAAAAAAAATCCTAAAAAAAAAACAATAAAAATTCCCGAAAAAATATACCCTCCTTTCCAAAGCCGTTCTCAATATGGCCTTTTCCAAAACCCTGGTTTACACACATGCTTTGGTTTAAACATAAAACCGTGGTTTAAACAAAAGCAATGTTTTTGCGTCCAAACCATCTTTTACACAAAGAGCTGTTTTACATGGTGGCCGGCTGAACACGCCGAAGGCGGTTAAATATTAAGATTAAGACATGATATTCGCACTGTGCTTCGAAGTACAATAGTATATGAACATGCACACACAGTTTGCTTTATTCGCAAAAAGTAAGCGAAATGTCGGCCGAGCCCGAAGCACGCGCCCCAAGAGAGGGCTGGTTTGCCATCCAGTTTTTGCCTGCCAATCATTTTCCAGAACTTTGCAAATAAATCCTATATCATCCTATATCAACTCTTGTGCGTTAGAGATATCGGTTTAGATCAGTTTAAAGCCTATCTGCATCTATCTGCATATTCCATCATATTCCCAAATATGAACCAATATTGGTCAAATATTTTCAATTCATATCAGCACCTGATGATCCTGATGATCCTGATATAAAAAGTACAAGTGCCAGCGTACCCTTGGTGGAGCTGCGCTGACCAGCTGCGAACTGGCAAAGACCTGAGTCATCGAAAGATATCGGCCATGATGCAGCTGGTCTTCGATTGGAAATTAGACCGGTATTGGTTAGAAGTGGTTTATTTATACCGGGAATATGTGGGAATATGGCAAGTGATACCCAGGAATTTCCTACTATACAAACATGTTTTGCTATCCGCAGAATTTCTTTGGAATTCTCAACTTCTACTTGGCCGGTCAGGTGATTTGCTACCTGAAAAGCATAGAACCTCAAAGAGTGTCGCAGTTCTTGGAGTCCAAGGGGCCGAGAGGCTCTTGTTGTTGTCAAAGTTTCCAGTAGGCTTTGCCTAGACGTCTCTCACAGTCTCCAATCTCCAACCATTGACAAAAAAAAGTACTGTAGCACTGCGGCACCTTCCTGTCAGACATCTAATTTGTTCTTTCAAGCCACAAAGACAAACAAGTCACATGCATGAATATATACGAGTACAGTCAAGCTAAGCTGCTGCCACTCTACGAAACAGATCTTGCACCTGACATTTGCGGTTCAGTGACACATGAAACAGCAGGGGAACAGGTTGGAGAAACTTTGATGCTCTTCACATCTCACTATGTCTGGCCAACTGAAACAAAACCACTACAGCGCAAACCAGCAGTCTCACATGATCGGATAAAAGAGAGAGCAATGCGAAATCAGCGCTTTTGCTCTGCCGTTTCCGCGGATGCTCAGGGGCTGCGTTGAAAGCTCCAAGCAAGGCCTGTGGAAATTTGGATGATGCAACCTGATTTAAGTACTGGTAATTGAATATTTCATTTGAGCATTCAAGCTGCTTCATACTTGCAACGACAGAATTAGTCGCCGGTTTAGGATTTTTGTGAGTTTTTGTGTCGGTCAATTTCGACCACTCAATCCTTGTCACTCCTGCTTGGTAGCAAACTCTTGAAGGCCGGAGCATTTCATCGCATTTCAACCCGTCAGTGCCTCGTATGCTGCTGATACTTCGTGGAAACTTGATGTGCTCCCAGATGAGCTGCGTTGCTTGTCAGGATGGACCTCTCTCGCTTTCCTGAGCTGTTAAGCAAACCATACCCAGAAATTATCATTGGATGCCACATGATGCCAACCATTCTCCAGCTGTTTGCGACTTTTTGGGAAACCGTGCTGAAAATCTTGGAACACTTCATCATTAATCTCTTCAGCCCAGCATCCGGCGATAGGCAGCTCCCAGCTGTTGCAAGGTCAGTTGCTTCCGGTCCAAGCCCAAGAGGTCGCAGGCCCATGCCTGATCAAAAGAACGTTAAACATGTGACGTACACATACCTGTACATAATGGATCATTATGGATCATAATGGATCATAATTGCATTTACACGTACCAATATAATTAATTACATAATATAATTACAGACTTATAGAAGTTCTGTATGTAATTATATAAATTATAATACTTAAATGATTTTCTATGTGTACGCGTGTGTACATATAGTTTATTGATGTTTATTGGCATCCTTTTTGTGACTGCTGTAAAATGACTTATGTTTCAACAACCACGAACACATTTCGGTATCAATTCAGCTCACTTTGGAGATCCGAGACCATCGAGACCCCACCTTTTCTGGTCCACTGATAGAGGGCGTCTGCGAGGAGGTGGTCTCCTGCATCTTAAACTTAGCAACCCAACCTCTTGGCATGAAAGACGTTGAAAGAGCCTTACTGAATGCAAACTCAGTTTTCATTTTTGATGCTCCTCAAATCTCTGAAATTTACATAAATTTACTACAGTACCAGGGCCACTGTCTATTTATATAGCACACCTATGCACACCTATACATACAAGTATGCTGCTGAACATTGTGGAACCATCACGGTCAGGTGCAGTGCGCAGATCCTGGGTCTGCCGAACTTTCCGCCGCTTCCGTCGACGCTCTGCGGATTCAGGGCTTGGGCGCTCTAGCCAGGAGATGACCCCGTCGTCCGCCTCGTCAAGTCTGTTGGGATCAAAACTGTTCAAAACGGTTCATGGGAAACTCGGAGAATGAAGAAACTCATCAGTTCTGAGTTTAAGCTGCGAACATGCAAAACAATTCAAAGCAACAACGATATGTCATTCGGCAAACAGCCTGTAGCTTCCAATTTTGTCCACGGCGTACAACTTCGTGCTCTCCTGAGGGAATTGGAAACTCGTCGAAGGAAAGCGCTTCTGCTCCTGCCACATGCAACCAGACCTCCGAGCCAAGGGTGGATGAATTCATCGGGGTCTACAGTGAAATACGCAGCGGAACAGTTCAACATGGCCACAGCCAAGCTTGATCAATACAACCATCAACCATCACTACCTCAACCACATCTGCATGGCAAAAGAATGCAAAAGAGATCAAAAGAGAGTTAGTTCAGTCGAACACTCCAAGATTTGAGAGGACGGCAAACACAATGGAGAAACAGTCTCAAGGTACTGGGCCGGTCTCACGGTATCTACGAGAGCCCAGCCTCCAAATCGCGCGCACAGTCCTCCACGATTGACTTGCTGTGGACTGGGAAGTTTTCCATGATATTCAATCATGTTGACAAACGTATTATATCTCCTTGTGTCTCCTTGTATCTCATTGTCATGTTACGTCATGTCCAACATCTCTGATAAGAATTCCATATATTGGCTCGCCACAGCCTCTGCATTTTCTCCATATTTCAACAGGCGATGCCCAAGGTCCTTCATGCTGCAGCCATCCAACCGTAGCAATGGCGTCAGCATTGCGTCCTTGTCCATTGGCCTTCCACATCGTGGGTTTTGTCAGCTCTCGGGAAATTCTGGTGGAACCCTGTTGCTATTTATGTCTACAATTCTAAGTTCATCATAGTTAATCTATAATAATCTATATACATGGTTTGGCTGCCGTTTTGTGCTGTTGTGCCGAAGAGCATTTCAATATGGAAGACCAAACCAGCAGCACTGCAGCGGTGCAGCTGGCAAGTGCGGAGGGCTACATCCAGGTTGCCATGCACGCTGATGCCAATGACTGAATCCTGGGCAGTCCACAGCTCAGCAAGACACTTATCCTCGGACGGATAAACATGATAAACAATCATAGAGTCATAGCAAGTCTATGCAAGTCTGGTACATAGTTTCAAGACAGATTGTGTTTTGATGATGGACATGTCAAGGATATCACAGCAACTGTCAGGCATCTACTGAAGGACTATGTCAATGTCTAAGGATCCTGTCAAGAATGCCAGTGATGCCAGGGCAAGATTGACACCACCGAGTCAGAGATACACAGGAATGGATGGCAGGATATGGTCAGATTGGAAAATGACATTTAATGACATCAGTGCTGCTTAAGCGTCTGAAATTGTGATCGAGTCAACTTCTACTGCACCGCGAAGTTGAAGTCCTATGCGGGAATGCATGACCCGACAGTTGCACACAGCACCTGCGCCATTCTCGCTGACCTCAATGCTGCGAGCCTGCGGGGTGTTGTTCATTGTTCATGACATGGCCCACCAAAAGCCAACAACTTCTGAATAAACAATCACGAAACATCAACTGATTGCAAAGACCTGCCTGGCAATTCTCCAGCATGCATCCATCTCCATCCTTAACACCAAAGTTAGCATCAAAGGAATTTAGCTTGCTACACAGGAGCGGGTTTGGCACGTATTCATGATTCTATATGTTTTTTTTAAATACTTCTTCAATGTTCCTGTCCTCAGATCTGCTGTGCCAGGTATCCAAACCAACGTTTCCACACGTCACATTGCACAAGCGCAGAGCCGATGGAGATTTCGCGACCAGCTGCACATCGCCCAGTTTGGCACTGCCACACAGCGGGCCCAGGATCTCCAGCTGTTGTGGACATCCTGCAGAAATCTGCACAGAAGTTATGGCCCTGGCGGCCCTGGAAAGGGTGTCTCAATGTGGAGACACATTTCCAAATGATTGGACTCACCGAACTTTCTTCCACTTTCTCTGAAATCTTTTATGTAGAGATATGCAGAGCTACAATATCTACAATGATGTCTTTCCCCCTTTCACCAAAGCTATCCAAAGCTTCCTCTCCATTGATGTCCTTGTCCTCTCTGCAGGGTAAGCTCCAGGGGCCAAGCTTCCTTTGGCTCGGCATGGTCAATGCCCAAGGTGATGCGCATCGTTTTGATTCCTGTGAGACTCAGCTCAGCTTAGCATATCTCAGCATCATGTGTCCCTCATTATACTCCGATGAACCTCCGGGCTTCAGTTGACATGACGTATTTTTGTCCAGCTGATGCCATCTTGCCTGATTCTTGACATCTTGCGCGACCCTCCTCGATGGCATCCTTGAGGTTGCTGACGTCACTTGGGACCGCTAGTAAAATCTCATCCTTTGAGTCGTCCGCGGCCATCCCATGGCTGTGACTGAAGCTTTAGATCAAGATTCTAGTAGCATAGTGCTGCTCGGTCGAATCAATATCTTATCTATCGGCAAAGCAGATTTAGATAGATTTAGGTTGAGATCCGGTATTTCGGGTATCCTTGTCTCTCACAACATTGACACAGACTTGGTGCGTCTGGGGACATTGCGTGGAACTACCTTCCAAGTGCCTGCCTATCGATGTCACTGACGTACTTCAATGATGCCTGCGTGGGCCTGAAAAATGCTGCAGACCTTGCCAATGATGCTACCGCCCATGATCTGGTGCCTATAAAAGGGCAAACATGTTTTTGATCTATCTAAATCTACATATAATTAATAGATAATCAAGATTAATCAAGTCGTCCGCTCCCAATCCCCTCCCTTTTCCTGAATTTGTCTTGGCACCTCTGCACATAGCATGCCAGCTTCCTGCTTTAATAATCGCGACCTTGGCTCGCCCACACATGTTACATGCCATTATCGGGAGTCTCTAATAACTAACTGTCCGGGTGGGGAAAGAAACTTCTGCGAACAAAGCAGTGCAAGGAGACGCAAGGAGTATGTGAAGACATTTGAAGCTATACTGTCTATACTACGACTCTTTGAACATTTTGAAACCTCTAGGCCGCTTAGGCCGCTGACACAGTCTCTTGATTCTTGAACGATGCGTTGCAAACTGCCTGGTGCAAACAAATTATAATACGAATTAATACGATATATTGCATCGTTTTATTGGACATTATTGCGACATATTACGACTATTTCGTGGTGTACTTTCAGCATGAAAACTTCGCAGTCTCATCAGATCCATACAGCTGACCTCCACCGCATATGCACATTCGCCAACCTGTAGAAATCCACATGGCACTGGTGACACGACATTGACAGAGGGCGAACGTTCACTCCTCGTGACACACTCTGCAGAAATCTGCAGAAGATCTCAGTCATTCTCAGTCTCAAAGCTTGCATGCCTGGCCTCCACATTGTACTCTGTTCGCAGTCTGCTCAAGACTCTCTGCCTGGCTGGTTGGTCGCTAACGAACAAGCACCGAAGCTGAACCTGCGCTTCAAACCCCTGCCTTCTCCGCCACAGCAAACAAACAAATACCACCAATACGCGCATACAAATTCATGTATCCTCACTGCATCATGAAAGTCATGAATCGCACTTCCAAATGGGCTGAGGTGCGAACGACAAGGATGGCACCAGCACTGGACGAACTCCAAGCACTGCACAAAGTGCAATATCACCTTGTCTTTGACGCAACCTTTATCTTTTTCCCAGCGTCTTGGAGAGGATCAATAGGTTCAATGCACTGTGTTTGCAGCGTTGATATGTGTTGATAAGTATTGTCCCTTCAGCTTGACACTCAGCAGGCCCTCCAACCTCAGTCGTCAGTTGCCACTGTCAATTCCAAGAGTCAGCGCAGCATTTCCAGAATTCATGGCGGATCAAGGATGGTCAAGGTATTAAACCTGAGACCCCAACTCTGAGCATTGGGTATCGATCAGTAGTTGACCAGGAATGTGAAATACCATGATGCTTTGGCGAAACCTTAGTGGAACTGGCACACGCGTCAGTGTAATTTCAATATGTTTCAATTGAACCAGACATACCCAACCCAGTGTAAATAGCAGTGCGATTGGCTATTGAAATAATTTGAAACTCGCACAGCTGTCCCAATTTTTGAGCGGCTAAAACATGCGCTGTGGCGAGTGAAGTGTGAAACCTTTTTCTTTGAGACCGGTTTGTACATGTGAAATGTGCTTCCAGCTGCTTCCAGCTGATCAGGTCTTCTGCTCAACTGCGCCATATGCCTCTTGGACCTGAGGAATGAACACTGCAGTCTCCCAACCTCAAATATATTTCAAATATGCTCAGTATGATCCTCATATTAATTGATCATCCTGTAAATGAAATGTCTCACCACTGATCGACTTCTATCTATTTTCATGTGGTGTGATCGAAGAACATTGGACTCGGAATGTAAATATGTCAAGCGACTTCACAATTACTGGGTAGCCACCCCAAGACCATTGGTTTTTGAATTTAAAACGCCCAGTTTGGCAGTTTGGCATTATTTTGGCGTCCCCTCTTTTGCAGATCCTGATCTTATTTAAATGACTTCGATGGCAGTTGGATCTCCAAATGTTTTGGTGTTCTTACTGTCCCCGCATGTCGCCCAGCCATGACCAACATGGAGAGTTTTCAAGAGGCTTCTTCCACAGGACAGGCAATGCAGCAGGGTTGCCGCTTCGAGGGAAACTTGACCGCTGATCAGCTTGTGCCCAAGTGTGGCCATGCCTTCCCTGCACCGATCTCACCCAGGTAGGATCTTGCGGGTCTGAAGATCAATTGCTGGATCTGTTCTTGCTTCTCTTGCGAAACTATACTACAAACTCTTTACATAATTCTCTTTCGATTCGCTTTTGATATATATTCCCCACAACTAGCTCTTGAGATGGGACATCCCATGATGGGAGTAACACTTCCGGCCATCCAAGTGATAATGCAAGATCTCGTGCCTTGCCTTGTAGCCCGCTCTCGTTTCTTCAATTCTGCGCGGGCACCTTCCTGCGTCTCAACAATGGCATTCCCAAGTCTCCTAGGCTGCACCATTTTGCATTTTGGGAAGAAAGAAGATGATCACTTTCAATGAGGATTCAATGAGGAAAGGGCAAACAAATGTCAGGACTTTTGAAAGCCTACCCTCCCACACATTCCCACACTATATCCATCTATATCCATCTATTTCCCAAGAAAAGTGAAGAATTCCACAACTGGGGTCAGTTGAAACGTTTCGAAGCAACTCTGAGCTCGACTTCTTGCGGATGATCTCGGACGATGCTGCGATCTACTGAGATCTACTGAGCGCCCCACGAGAGCACGTCGCTCTCAAGCTGCAAATCCTCACCGAGGGTGTTCAACCTTTGCAACACGGCCAAACTAAACGCGGATCCAAGCAGCAGCAAAGGGAAGATTCAAGATATTTCGAAATCAACAGACATCAGTGACATCAGGGAAGTTTTGATAACACCAAGTTTGCCAGGAAACTCATCCAGTACCTCTTGCAATAGCTCCGCGCCTGCGTATGAAACACTCATAGATGGCACGGTGGCAGGGCAATGGCGGCAAAATACAGCTTGAATCCATTCTCTCCACGAGTGAAAGGGCGAAGTTGGGATCACACCGGTTGCATATCGCTGCCAAGCCTATCGTGGTTTGTATATTTCTATATTACGTCCACATCATGAATGTCGTATCTATTCATATTATTATGCCCACCATCCAGCATTTCTTAGGGATATTCATATCAATGATATCATCACGAGTGATATTTGTCACGTCCTTGGATGTGTCTCATGTCCATCTGGAGGCGGGACCTGGCCTTGCTCATCGCACCACTCCCTTAGCATCTGTAGAATCAAGGCTTTCTGTCATTCATTGATTAATTGATTGAAGATTGAAGATTGAAATCATTGACACCTGATGACACCTTTAATTGTCAGGTGGTCATTGTCTACAGGGTGCGACTAGCAAGCAACAACAGACTCCATTGAGTAGCTGTACTACTGAGCTAATAAAAGAAGCTTGGCCCGGGACTGAACATCTGCAGCTCGATCAAGTAGTTTTGCCTTCATGCCAACGCAATGCATTGAAACAGTGTGTTAGGAGCAGCAATTTTAATAGTTGCAACCAGGGCTGGTTAGCAACCTTACACTTTCACATCTTGATTCTGTGCATTCCTGCCTTTAACAATGCTTCTTGCAAATAGCCTTTGATTTCCACCGGCTTCTGATCTTCCTGCATGGGAAGCCGAGAATTCCCCCAAACAAACCAAAGGAATCAGCACCCTTTGATGGAACACTGCTTTTTATTGAGGAAATAATAGGAAATATGTTCGTTTTTCTGAAGGACATGTGCAATGTGACCTTGACAGTCGGCTCTGTGCAAACCGCTCCACTCAATCCCAAGTTCTCGATACGATCGAAAGTCTAGAATCACGGTCACCCGAGACTGCTTGTTCAACATGCTTGTTGTATGTTTATGTATCTATTTGTTGGGCAAATGTGTAAGATGATGTTTCATGGTGCCAGCTACTAGTACTGCTCGAAAAATATCAAGGCATGAAGCGATATGACGCGAGCGTGGCTCTCCTTCAACTTGCTTTGAAAGCCAGCTGGCGCAAAACCTGGAATGGAGGTCAGCACTGTCTACATTGGCTGCGCTTGCCCACTGAGTACTGTTCACCTCTGTATGATCTGCCGAACCGTTGCTTGCTCCCTATTTTTCGCTCTTCTCACTTCAAACGTCTTGCATGGTTTCAGCACAACCAAACAAAACGTGGCCAGGTGACTTGAGGCTCGAAAGGTTGAGGGCTCCTGGACATGCTTGCGCCACATTGCGCCATGTCTTCAAGTCAGAACGCAAGATTTGTTGCTCTGCACAAGGCAACTGAATCAGGGTTGATTGGGGGTTCTGCCCAAAATGAGCATGCTCTCGAGATGCTACAGTGAAAGGAATCTGCACAACGATGATAGTGCTACAAAAGGATTTTAGATCCGACCAACGGCTCTCCAGTATGGAAAACACACCTCCATTAAAATCGGTGAAATCATCTATTTTGGTGGTGGCTAGTACTAATACACTGCGACCGTTGGTTTTTAAAGTCACCAAGACTTCGGTGCTCCTCTGCAAAGAGCATCGTTCTCGATGTTTGCAATCGCCTTGCGGAGGTCATTCGAATGGATTTCGAATGGCATTTTCGCAGAGAAAGCAGAAGCCAAACAAGTGGAAGGGCATTGGAAGGACATGTTCAACAATTTTAATGTAACTGCCAATGACAAACGGAAGATCAAGTTCAAGGTAGATCAACTAGTTCATGATGATAAACGAAACCTGTCAGACAAAAATATCCGGTTGACATTTGTAGTGACGTCCTGACGGGTGGTTTGATCTAGCTTGGATTGCAAGATAGCCAGCCCTTGACAAGGGCTTTTGCAGGCTGAGGTCTCGTATTAGTGCAGGATGGACTAGCGTGGTCTGTATTCATGGTCCCTAAAGGGGGAGATGACCTTGCTCAATTTTCAGGAAGATACTTGATAATTTAAATTGGGACAAATGCTTAGACGCAGGTCCCAACTGCGTTAAAGTATGTTAAAGTGTACTGTATATGCCATGCATATGCCATGTATATGCCATGTCTATGCCATAGCTATGCCATAGCATAGAAAGTGATGGCCTCTGCTGCAGTGAGCAAAATGCAGGTAGCCAAGAAGCAATGTGCACCTCGGCAAAGAAACTGAGTTGTGTCACCTTGTGATTTCGTGATTTCAATGTGCAGTCCGTGAGCTTGTTTACAAAACTTTACGAACAGCAATCTGAGGAAGGAACCAAGGCGATGGAAAACATCCAAGCGACAGCCTGCAAGGCCACCGTGGTCCGAAGATGTCCGAAGGAACTGTCGAACTGCCACGCTGGCCTGACTCTTGGCTCTCATGACCTGGGCACAAAACGAAACGAAAGGAACGTGAAGCTCTGTGAAAAAATGTGAAAACCAGGAAAGGGTGACATTCTTTCTGTTGATATCTCTTGATATCTCTGTTGATGATGACTTGCAAACTAAATCATACGAGTACTTCTAGCAAACTCAAGAATACAAGAATAGGTTGGACCCGGTCAAAGTGTACAATCACTTTTTGGATAATGGGGTGTCAAGGGACTCGTTAGTTGCTGTGCTCTCAACCTCATTCTGTCATTGATCCAAACATCAACCTTGCAATCATCATCAACTTCCAAGATGTTCATCTGTTTCCACTGTTTCCCACATTTTTTAAATTATATATTTCCGGGCGGGATAAACACTGACAAGACCTCCATGCTTTCCCAATTCCGTCCAAGAGGCTCTCATCTCAACCAGCAGGTGAAAGGAAATTGCAGAAACCACATATACACAAACATACAAGATCATACAAGGCTTTTGCTGATGCGTTTGCTCAGGTGAACTTATTGTGCATAGTCTTGATGGAGATCTGGCGTTAATCAACATATCATATCCAGCTTGAACGTTAGGCATTGGTCTTTAAATGTGCTTAATTATCGAACTCTCTTTCAATGTGACAAAATTCACAATGTGATTGTCATTTTCCGGCAGAAGACATGTTGACCTTTGAGCCAAAGAGCTTGTTCATGAGCTATGTTGGAAAAGACACTGCCCGAAGTGTGACTATTCAGAATCGTTTCCGCAAACGAACACATCGTTGCAAGTGCTGACAACATGCTTGATGGTTTCATGCTTCATTAATAAGGACAGGAATCTATGTCCACTATGACTATTCGAATTCGATACTGTTTGGCTGGTCATCCAATGCCGGCAACCTGTTCTCAGGAACTCCATAAGGTGACGCGCACGCACTATCAATAAGCTGCTGGCATCGCCACATACGGGGCAGACCCCCGGAAGAGCGGCAGCCACTCTCCTCTCAAGTCCCTGTTGTCTCTGCTGTCCTGTAAGAATCTGCAAGAGATGTCACCAAATGTCACCAAGACAATGAGGCTGGTGATGGCTGGTGTCAGCTGGTTTGAGAATGTTTAATGACAGGTACAGCATGCGCCAGTCTTAGTTCTCGTTCACCCAAAGATTCGCAAAGCATTCACTCATCCTTGGACGACTGAATCTGAAGTCGCGATGGATCCAGTTGCATAGCTGCGCGGATCTCCTGCAAGTTGCATGACAAGTATATCGTTCCCATATAGGAACTGAGGAGGAGAAAAGCACCGCAGGAAATTTCCAACGTCTCCCAGCCCGGTCAAACGTCACTTCCAGCAATGGTCTAGAGATGTCTTGAGCAAATCACTATGCTTGTGGCTCTCCTTCTCCACCAGTTCAGGCTGCTGACATGCGAAAGACTGTAAGCGATGGCGGACACGCCTGCATTGAGAAACAACATGGCGCAAAGATCTGAAAACAAACATGCTTTCAATATCTTCCAACATCTTCCAATTATTTCCAATTGCTGGCTTCCAGCACTAATCCGAACATTTCAGCAATTCAAATTCCAACACCACAGGACCATTCGCCCTGCCTGCAACGTCTAGCTGCGCGAGTCCGAACTTGCGGCAAAAGAGTCAAAGAAACTATAGACATAACTGGCCTTGGCTCCAGGTGAAACACTGCTACGATAGTTCTTGATGTTCTTGGAATCGGCATTCTGCTTGTACAGGACTGCTGAGGTGCGGGTACATGGCAAGCTCTCTTATTGGACGAATGGAAACATACAATTGTTTGGAAGAACAAGAGCATGGATCAAATCCGATAAAGAAAAAAGTTGCGAAACCTGTAGATGGAGTGGCATCAACAAGATAGCACTGCAGAAGAGTGACAGACATGTTGGCCATGCGGCTGTCATCGGACCCTTCAGGCCAGTGTGCTGCACACCTGAGAATTCAGAAGACTTTTTGATGTATGTTGGGTGTTCAATTGCGGTGGCAGCTGCAGATTAATCATATTATCCGCCGACCCCGGCAGACGCAAGGGGGAGCGCGCCAGGGAATAAGACAAGCAAATTTAGCCGCACCAGGAGCAGCGGCAGTGGCAGTAGCAGTGGCAGCAGCGAGTCCAGCACTAGCACTAAGAGCAGCGGCAGCAGCTAACAGCCAGCTAGCAGCTCTTAAAAGGGTTTGAAACAATGAATCCGCTGACTCCGGCCGACGGCAAGGGGGAGCGCGTCAGGGAAGAGAGGTTGTGGACAACAAGAAATACAACAACGGGTCTTGGGAAGCTTTCCAAAGGAGCAAAAGCAGAGCAGCGGCAGTGGCAGTAGCAGCGGCAGCAGCAAGCCCAGAGTAGCCGAACAGCAACAGCAGCAAGGAGCAACAGCAGCAAGTATCCGCCAACCCCGGCAGACGCAAGGGGGAGCGCGCCAGGGAAAAGGACTTTTGACGCTTGTTTCGGACTCACTTTGTCCTTTAGGGCCATGTGTTTTGCTGCCGGGAGCTGCAGCAGCCAGAACAGCGGCCGTGGCAGTAGCAGCGGCAGCAGTGAGTCCAGCAGCAGCAGTAGCAGTAAGAGCAGCGGCTGCAGTGCAGCAGCTAGCAGCCAGCTAGCAGCAGCCAGCAGCTCTTAAAAAGGTTAAAAAAACTGATCATTTCTGCACCAGCAGCAAGCTTTTTGTAGGTTTTCAGAAGGGACGTTCCGACCCCGGGAAACGCATATTTTGGACTCGCTTCGTCCTTTAGGGCCATGGTGTTTTGCTGCCGGGAGCTGCAGCAGCAGCCAGAGCAGCGGCCGTGGCAGTAGCAGCGGCAGCAGTGAGTCCAGCAGAAGCAGTAGCAGTAAGAGCAGCGGCAGCAGTGCAGCAGCTAGCAGCCAGCTAGCAGCAGCCAGCAGCTCTTAAAAATGTAAAAACTGATATTTCCGCACCAGCAGCAAGCTTTTTGTAGGATTTCAGAAAGAACGTTCCGGCCCCGGGAAACGCATATTTTGGACTCGCTTCGTCCTTTAGGGCCATGTGTTTTGCTGCCGGGAGCAAGCTTTTTGTAGGATTTCAGAAGGGACGTTCCGGCCCCGGGAAACGTATATTTTGGACTCGCTTCGTCCTTTAGGGCCATGGTGTTTTGCTGCCGGGAGCTGCAGCAGCCAGAGCAGCGGCCGTGGCAGTAGCAGCGGCAGCAGTGAGTCCGGCAGCAGCAGTAGCAGTAAGAGCAGCGGCAGCAGTGCAGCAGCTAGCAGCCAGCTAGCAGCAGCCAGCGCACCACCAGCAAAATTTTTGTAAGATTTCAGAAGGGACGTTCCGGCCTCGGGAAACGCATATTCACCCCGCTTCGCGTGGGGTGGCCGCCCACACCGCAGGTTTATTTCGGTCCGTGAGAGGGGCTAAGGCGCTAAGGGTGGTTTTCCCCCGTGGGGGCTCCCCAAGCTAAGAAGTTTCACTTCCCCTCCCGTGGGGGCTCCCCAAGCTAGGGAATTTTCACTTTTCCCCCCCCTGCGGGCTAGGGAATTTTCACTTTTCCCCCCCGTGCGGGCTCCCCAAGCTAGGGAATTTTCGCTTTTCCCCCCCGTGGGGGCTCCCCAAGCTAGGGAATTTTCACTTTTCCCCCCGTGGGGGCTTCCCAAGCTAGGGAATTTTCATTTTTCCCCGCCGTGACAGCTTCCCAAGCTATGGAATTTTCACTTTTCCCTCCCTTGGAGGCTCTCCAAGCTGCGGAATTTCAAATA
>Ga0126342_10013740_pt1 | contig 14318 bp, 12 predicted proteins | sample Cyp1metagenome_FD_92528 | JGI IMG/M metagenome (GOLD analysis project Ga0126342, IMG submission 92528) | Coral microbial communities from Lord Howe Island, Old Settlement Bay, Australia - Cyphastrea 1 metagenome | ecosystem: Host-associated > Invertebrates > Cnidaria > Coral ...
ACATCATCTTAAACAGCCGTTGTTACACAGGAGTTAGGGCACCGAAGTTGTCGCACAGAAGTTCTTACATAAAAGAGCCCTTTGGGAAGGGCTTGGACGGGCTTCCAGGGGGCTGGACGGGGGGCTTCAGAAGGGCTTGAAGGAGGCTTGCGGGGCTTGAGGCCCGTTGAAGGTGGCTTCAAGGGGGCTTGAGAAGGGCTTCAGGGGGGCTTGAAGGTGGCTTGCTTGAAGGGGGTGTAATATTTAACGTGTTAAATATAGGGTATGCGGGTATGCATGAGTAAATATGGGGTAGTGTGTGCATGAGTTGTGGGTGAGCATGTTCGGTGTGAGTAAATTAACTACTAGTTCTATGCGAGTAAGTTTTTGTATGTGTACCTGTTGCGTAAGTTGTATGTATGTGAAAATTGTCTCCAAGGTGTCTGAGAAAGTTGAATACAAGCGTTGTTTGTGTGTATATTATGCTACTCCGAAAGCAACAGAAAGACCAAATTTTGAAGCGTGCAAACGTGCAACTTTTGCGTCGGAAGAAGAACTGTATAGTTTCTTATTCACACTTCTAAAAGTTGCACGGTTGCACTCTCATTTTTCTCTATCTATTTTTTGGCAGCAAAGAAGAGAAATTGACCACCTTGTTGTTCCATCAGAAGTGGTTTGCTTGCGACCTTGTCCGCCACAATATTTGGCACGTTCCCCCTCACCCCTCCACACAATGATTCCGCAAAGTAAGACAATCATTCTTTGCAGCATCTGCACACACACACAGACTCTGCGAACTGCAACTGCTGCTTCTCTTTTTTGGAGCTGAAAAAAAAAAGAAAAACTAGAGACGCAAATACGGGCCTCCAGTTCAAAATTCCTCCCACAGATGTTGTTTGTGTTAAGTAGCTTCAAGCTTGAGATTTTGCGCACATGGCAGCCTGCAAAGCTTCAGCGCATCTGATGAAATAAAGGGGCCAAAAACAGACCCGCTAGGAGGGACCACTTTCGATCCTAAGAGGGTCCACTTTTGGACCCCTTTTGAAATACATTTGCTTTGCGCAAGGGTGCAAAACTGGGCCAGTCGCCCTCATGGCTCAGTTGGTATGACGTCACTCTTGTGGCGTTGACAGACTGCCGGTGGTGGTGATGCCCCTCTTGAGTCCGTGAGTAAGACTCAAGACCGTAAACCCGCCGAAAGACAACGGGCTCGGACAAAAAAAATGGGGGCAATGGGGAGATGCCGGGTCTGTCACGTGCACTTGAGCCAGCTTGGGGGTCGAAGGTTGCGTTTGGACGGCTTTTACTTCCACCTGTCACAAAGAAGGGTCTGTTTTTTGGACCTAAAATAGCAAGAAAAACTAGAGACGCAAATACGGGCCTCCCCAGTACATGGGATTCGTCTTGGGACTTGGGGTGGAGTGGGGTGGGGGTGGGCGTATTAACGTTCATATAGACTCTAAGCAGAAACGAATGCCTTTGGACAGGGTAGGATATGGCTGGAGGTAAGAGAGATGTTACATGTGACGTTCGTTACGCTGTTTGCATTGATAGGGTGAAGATGCTACATGTTACGTTGGGTTGTTTGTGTTGACCGGGTGAAAGATGTTACATTTTACGTCGTGGGATATGGCTGTAGTTTGGACAGATGTTACATGTTACGGTAATTTTTGTGTGTTGACCGAGTAAAGATGATACATGTTACTTCGTAGGATACGGCCGTAGTTAGGACAGATGTTACATGTTACGTTATGTTTGATGCTACGTTAAGTAGTTTGTTGACTGAATAATGATGATACATGTTACGTTAAGTTGTTTGTGTTGGTCGAGTAAAAATGTTACATGTTACATGAAGTTCTTTGTGTTGGTCGAGTAAAAATGGTACATGTTGCATCCAGTTCTTTGTGCTGACAGAGTAAAGATGTTACATGTTACGTCATGAGATGTGGCTGGAGTTGGGACAGGTGTTACATGTGACGTTACGCTGTTTGCCTTGACAGGGTAAAGATGCTACATGTTTCGTTAAGTTGTTTGTGTTGACCGAGTGAAAGATGTTACATGTTACGTCGTGGGATATGTCTGTAGTTAAGACAGATGTTACCTGTTACGTTAAGTTGTTTGTGTCGACCGAGTGAAGATGCTTTATGCTACGTTAAGTTGTTTGTTGACCGAGTAATGATGTTACATTTTAGGTTAAGCTTTTTGTGTTGGCTGAGTAAGAATGTTACATGTTACATTAAGTCTTCTTTCTGTTGGCAGAGCAAAGATGTTACATGTTACGTCATGGGATATGGCTGTAGTTAGGACAGATGGTACATGTTACGTTAAGTTGTTTGTGTCCACCGAGTGAAGATGCTTTATGCTACGTTAAGTTGTTCGTTGACCGAGTAATGATGTTACATGTTAGGTTAAGTTTTTTGTGTTGGCCGAGTAAGAATGTTACATGTTACATTAAGTTTTCTTTCTGTTGGCAGAGCAAAGATGTTACATGTTACGTCATGGGATTTGGCTGGAGTTAGGACAGGTGTTACATGTTACATTAAGTTTTCTTTCGGTTGGCAGAGCAAAGATGTTACATGTTACGTCATGGGATATGGCTGTAGTTAGGACAGATGATACATGTTACGTTAAGTTGTTTGTGTCCACCGAGTGAAGATGCTTTATGCTACTTTAAGTTGTTTGTTGACCGAGTAATGATGTTACATGTTAGGTTAAGTTTTTTTGCGTTGGCCGAGTCAGAACGTTACATGTTACATTAAGTTTTCTTTTTGTTGGCAGAGCAAAGATGTTACATGTTACGTCATGGGATTTGGCTGGAGTTAGGACAGGTGTTACATGTTACATTAAGTTTTCTTTCTGTTGGCAGAGCAAAGATGTTACATGTTACGTCGTGGGATTTGGCTGGAGTTAGGACACGTGTTACATGTTACATTAAGTTTTCTTTCTGTTGGCAGAGCAAACACGTTACATGTTACGTCATGGGACTTGGCTGGAATTAGGACAGATAGGCGGCAGTGGCAATGGCGGTGGGTCCAGAAGAAACACTTGTTTCAGGCCACCGGTCGGCAGTAGCACAAAGAAACTTTTGGATTGAATAAAAAATCCGAAAAAAACGCACCGATGAACAAAGCATGCATATGTCAAAACGAACTGGCCCAACACCCAGCTTTTAGACACTTGGAGAAAGGAATTTGATCAAATTCGTTGCAGATATGAAGTTGCAATTCGCATAGCCTTGCCTAGACAAAATACACATTCGACTGTAAATTAAGGTCTGAATAACCCCCCGGGACGGATAATTTTGATCCATACCCTTCTGACAAATTGCAAAAACACGATGGGGTTGTTTATTGTTTATTCTTTCAGCAACAGGGACAATAGATTGGGGAGCTGGGACAATTTTGACGAAGGGATTGCAGCCAAACCCTTGGTTTTTGGCGTTTTTTTTTAGTTTTGATTTTGGGCGAAATTGGCTGGGTTAAAAAGGCACTGAATTGTTTTGGCAGTGGCTGTGGTGAAACGTTGGGTATAAAAAAATGCTAACGCAGGCGAATGTAGGTAAAACGACCATGAACCACCAACTTTTTGGGGCACCTCAATTTTTGTGCGACAACCCCGATTTTTTTGTTCATGCTCATCCTCTTGTTGACGACACACATTTGTGAACCTGGAGGACCTGTCCACCGGTTGAAAAAATGTGAAAGCCGTGTCACCTTGCAGCCATGAAACATGGCAATAGAACACATGAGGACACATGAAATTCATGAAATGATCCATTTTTTCCTCCACGAACCAAATGGAATGATGCCGCATCAACATTACTTAGTTTTCATGAATTTTCCACGTTTTTCCCAGTCCCAAAATTTGAAAACCACATTTTTTTTCAGTTGAAAAGAGGAAATTTCCATGACTCAAATCACGGCCATGGCCCATTTTTGATTTTCTTTACCTGGCAGCTGGGCTGCTGGGTCGCTGCATAACCGATGGGTTATGGCGATGGGCACCGTGGGGCGTCAGGGTCTCAGCCGTCAATGGTTGATGGAACCACCATCATTCATTTTTTCCACGAGGGGGGCCATCAAGTGCGGGAGTTCTGAGGTGGAGCTAATTTTTGATATAAGCAAGTAGATCAGAATCGGTTTGCGCAATATTTTGCTGCGATGTGTTTCTACCTTTGTGTTTGTAATGAACAGTTGTTGGGTTAGGGCCGTTAAGGGTTTATGTTTTGACCCGTCCCCAGATGGTTTGATCCAAGGTATGGACTGAATGGTGGCTTCAAGGTACCAGCCGGGAGAGGAATCCGGAGTCCAAGAGAAGTATATTTTTGTTTTGCTTAATTCTCAAATCGTTTCCCCCATCATTCTAGTGTACATGTCTGCAAATTTGTTATTTTTGAAGATGGGGTTAGTTAGTTGCACCTGGGTTGCAAATAGGGTCACACACACTTGCTTTTATATGGACGCCCCAACCCCAAAAACTTATACGCGCAGCAGGTTTCCACTGTTTCATGAATTTTGACAGGTTAACCATTTTTGTGAATGGTCAAAGTCCAGGCGTTTTTGTCATGTCTCATGATTGAGATCTTCTGGTGTCAAGGCCGTAAGTTCCGGTGGGTTTTATGCACCCATGGTAAATGGGGCCCTTCTGCAGGGTGGAAGCAATGGCATGTCTGCCTGACCTGCTTTCTCATGGGTGGGTGCCCGCTGGCCCAGTGTCGTGGTTGAAGGGTACAAGCAATCTGGAAGAACAGTAGAGACAGATCCGTTCTCATGAGTATGGTTTTCCAAATTACCCCAAACTCAAAGGATTTTTCGCGATGACTCTTGATCCTCTGGTGGAGCCTTCGATACCCCAGCATTCCATGCTTGTACCATATTGAGACTGTGATTGCTGCTGGTTAAGCCAGGCAATCCAAAGGCGCGGAGGGTCCCGAAAGTTGGAGAAAACCATCCAAACAGCCAGAAAACGGATTGGGACAACGTTTCCAACAAGGATTGGTCAGAGGTTTTTCGCTTCATTTTTTTTTTTGAGACCCCAACACGTCCGTGCAGCTTACATCCATTGCTCACAAGAATGCCACCAACTGCTACAGTAGATTGATATTCCCAAGGTCTTTTTGGGTTCCAGCGCTGCGACCCCAGTTTTTTTTTTTAAAGCGATGGCCCATGACCATCTTCCCTTTTCCCATTTTCATAGGGGGTTCTATACAGATTCCAAGATTCCCCGATGATGGGTCATATCCCATATCAAACCATGTAACTTCAGCACAGGCAAGGGAGAACGTCGAAGTCCTGCGAAGGTGCCAAGCCACGCATAAATCAACCATCAACAACATGTGGTGGAGAGTTACCTTACATGAAAAGATGTCAATGTTAATACACACCTTACATGCTGTGGAGATCTTATCTCAAAGGTGGGGACGCGATTTGATTTCTTTAGCAACACCTTTGAGAACTTTCAGAGATAAGACCTAGCTGCAGGTTTTGAAGATAGTGATCGCATCCACCAAATGGTCTTCCTCAAAATGTTGGACACGCTGTTTTGAAGCAGTGCAATGGCGGTCATGCCACGTTTTCAGGTCTTTTTTTTCCCTGGATCACCCATTGCCATGTTCCTCGGCAGCTTATATTGTTGATAGGCTAGCCGTTATTCTTGATGTCGATTCAAAATTAAATACATGGTATCAGAACAGGGTCTGTTGGTCTTCCACCATCACCTGCAGTTCGTTCCTGCTCGCGGTGGTGGCGAATGGGGCAGCTCCGGCAAGTTTGAACTTGGGACTAGTCAGTGGAGGGCACCCCCCAAACGACAGACAACTCCATATCCCCATTGAGAAAAGTAAGAGGTTTGTCCCCCGCTCACATTGCATTTTAGTAAGGTAAATGGTGCTTAACCAGTGGATTTAGGGTACACCCTATTCGCCCTATTCTCAGATACCCACGTTTCTAGCGACTAACTTGCTTGGTCTTAGGTTGAGGGACATGATAGCCAATGACGAGCAAAGGAAAGGATGGTGTCGCGCAAAAGAATTTGTGAAATAGACCAGGCTCACCTCCCAGAAAGTGAATGCCACCCAGTCAGTCAAATCATCCATCATTCCTGGAGTTTGTGTTGGCTGCAACCGTTGGGATCCACTAATCCCAACAAACAAAGTAACTTTGGAAAATGATGGGCCCCTGGCACTTGTCCCCAACTGGTGAATGACCATGGTTTTTGAGTTTGGGGATGTTTGGGGTAAGCCCATTTCTTCCAGGAAAGAAGATGAGGCAGGCCCAGCAAGCTGCCATCAAGGATGAAAAGACCAAGAGAGAGGCAGCGTAGGGAGGTCATGAGTCATGGTCATGGGAGCTCATCAATCAAGACTCAATTTGCGGATTCAGTTTAGATTTCAGAAAAATTCACGTGCAATAAAAAGGAACTGGATTGGTCCAAACATAGGGTACTCGGGTACTCCAAAATCCAAGACTTGATCATGGTTTATCATCCTTTGAAACCGCAATGTTGTTTTTCTTTTTTTTCCCGCTATATACGTGAATCTGAATCCCGTGAGGTGGACTACTTCTGGCAACAGCAGGAGTATTTTAGCGGTGGCGTGCGGGTTCCCGGAGATGGGTGCTCGTGGCTCGCTATTTTTGTAGGCAATTTTCTAAGGATTCTGGGATTCCAACTTTTGAGACAGGTATTATATAAAATATATGCTTCCTGCTTTGAAGAAATTAGGTAACCTAAGGACCAAGAGATATATACCAAGAGATATCACTTGAAGTCAGGCGTAAGGGTACACTTGCGGGGGATGCGGTTTATAGACCCTGAAGATCTTGTGGGTGTACCTCTGAGTAAGCACTTAGCAACCATGCCGAATAGTCCTTGCAGAGTGTAACTATAAATAGTAGCCATAGCAACCTCCCAAAATAACATAGAAACTATGGAAAAGTCAAATCCACCCAATAAAGGATACTTTAACTTTTCCATTTTTATTGGATTTTTGATTAAAAACAGGTCACAAAGATCACACCACACCAATGGTGCCAGGGCAAGGGCCGCAAGGGCAAAGGCTCTCAGGCGTGGTCGAAAACATGGCGTTGATGTGAAAAGACTTGCGATGTTTAGTGGTGTGACTAGTGATTTTTCATGATCAATATGATCAGCATCATTTTCGTGATTTGTGACTAGTGATATCTAGTGATATCTAGTGATTAAAATCTGCAAAAAAACTGATGACTTCACGTTTTTATCCATCCCTATCTGTTTTTTTTCGTTGTGAATCTTCCGTACCTGGGATATGGGAGGATTTTCTAGACGGGGCGCCTTGGTCCACAAAAATCGGCCGACAAAAAGGCATAAAAACTGGGATTAAACATACACAACTATGATATATACCCAGTTTTCTGTGAATCTCTCTTGGATTTGCGTTTGTTTTCTTCATGGGGAAATGGAGATTAGATTTGGTTTACTCAGATGGAGTGGCCATGGTCAAGTGAGTTTGTGGCTGCGTTTGTTTGTCAAGACTGAACAATTTTGTTTCGCAGTTCAGATTGGTGGTGCCGTGTAGCTATGGTTTCCAAATTATGGTTTATCTCGATTTGGGACGGTAAGAATATGTATAATACCAAATTTTGACGATCTTATCCATATTTCTATCCAAACAGATCAAATAATGTTGAACTAATTTATGCATATTTGTCCAATCGGTTTTGAGATGGTTTTCCAATATCCAACCCACCTGACCAGTCGATTCAGGACAGCGAGCGGTCCCTTTTTGGAGCCCAGAGGGAGAATGTGGGGATCGACTTTGACAAGCAGATTCCTCAGATGGGGAAGCTGAGTGTTTTTTTTCGTTGATCAACTCCGATGATGAGTACGAGAAAGGGATTTACTGTTGGTAACATGTAGTAAGTAGGTAAAACATGCGGACATGGTGACATGGCATGATCGAGAAACTCTGATCCTTGAACAGGCTGACGCATTTTGCGGGGGTATTTGCTGTGAACAGGCTGACTATTCCATTGAAAATCAGTGGCGAATGGACCGAGTCACTGACCATATCTCCCAAAATTGGATGGAAACATCTGCGGTGTAAAGTGTCAACCAATGAATCTGCCATGCCAGAGCGCATCCGAATTTTTATAGGTCAATGATGACATGATATTCTTGTTCTATTTGCACATAGGTTTCCCACTTCAGGCCATAAAATAGCCGCCACCGCCCTTAAAAAGGTACGACGATATCCCCGTTGACCTCTCTGGAGATGGGGTTCGGAGACACAGATTGCCGCAGGAGATTGGTTTGTTGCGAAGAAATGGCCTTCAATGAAGTCAGAATTGAGTGAAGCATGGTTTAAAGGTGATAGACAGTGACAGATTGCAATTTTTGGGGCTTGGATACTGAGCCACGCCATGAAAAAAATAGCTGTTTGTTCCAGCTTCAGTGTTTTTATTTGGAGATTGGGAATCCTCTTGGCCTGCTTTCCTTGCTTCCTGGTAGATGACAGGGGCCTTGAGAGCGGTTAAGTGTTTTTGATTCTCCGTCCTGGAATGGCCATGAATGGCATAGGCCCGGCATACCCAAATTTCTTGCAGGGTTTGGTTGAAAGTTGGGGTACGCAGCTGCTTCACTTTATACGAAATTGAGCCTTTCACGGAGTGCTTTCAGCCATTCCTAACTCTTCCATGCCTGGGAGGTGGGTATGTCAAGAATAGGGATACCCCAAAACAGCCAGGATATCCCCATGATTTTACCCGGGGAAAAGCTTGGTTCGGATTGTGAAGGCTGTTTTTGTGGCTAGAATTGCGTCGTTGGGGATGGTTCATTAGTGGTCTACCATACTTGGATCACCCCAAAGTGTTGTGAGGTTGACTATGTCTTATATATGGGACAACCCCAGTAACTGATACATAACCCTGGTTCATAGTGGCTTACTCCACAATAAAAAATGGCTTATTTATTCATACTCCACATGTAAATGGTGTGCGAATCTATGGTTACTAAGCCACAGGCTGACCGCATCGGTGCCCTCGAAAGCTTCGACGAACTCTGGGACCCGCTTTTTCGCAGATGGAAAGCCATGGTTGGTTGAAAGCATTGCCAAATGGTGGAGTAGTCGAGGAAAGCGGACTTACTATGTTTTTGCCCAGATACGGATATTTGAGATATGGACTGATATGGATATTAATCAAGGCGGCAAGAAAATTAATGGACGCTAAGACGCTAATATTCGAAGCATCTTTGTTTGACCAGTGGGAACCCTCGAGGCGATTTTCGGTGAAATCAGTTTCCGAATTTCTCGACCCTTGCAGAGCTCGGCCCGGGCCGAGGGAAATTTTGTGATCCAGAAATGGCTTAAATTCTCCATCGATTCTGTGGAAATCTACATCCATGCCCGATGGAGATATCGACAAGAAAATAGTGGCGAGTGGTTTCCCAAGTGCCGTGGCGGTGCAGGATCGCTACCACATCCATGACTTCCTTTGGGAGAACTTAGAACGCTGCCACTACAAGAGGCCACGGACCTGGCAAGTGCGGGGAGCACAAAATGAGATTTCAGCACCAGTGAATGGGGATGTAACTTACAATGTAACCACGATTGTGTTGGGAGCTGGTGTGGCCTCATTGTAGTTACTATTGATGCTCGTGAAAATATTTGAAAACATCCCGAAACATCCCTGAAACTACCAATCAGTCATGGTTGACTCGTTGACCTAGCTCTGCGTTTTTGAATACTTTGAATTGGCAGTTCTCGCAGATTCACTTGCTTTCTTGGCTGGTGTCTCCATTTGAATCTGATGAGAGGACTTGAGGACTTCCCTTTCTGTTGGATCCACAGCAATGACGATCAACTACACATTTTGGGCCAAGAGAATATCTATCTTAAAATTCCTCCTACATATGAAATGAACACACCACAGCCAATTTTGGAGTCACATCTGTTGGGAGATTCCGAGTTTCAAGGTAGGTTGGATTCGCCATCGGTTTAGCGGCATCCCATTGGAATAAACCAACCCGATTGATCCCTTTATAAGTCTTTATAATTTTAACACAATTTTCGCACATCATATGTCCCCAAAAAGCACTTGGGGTCAGGTTTTTTTTTGCTTTCCATTCAACATCCCAAAACTGCCATCACTAAACCCGGCATTGTTAGCGGGATGTGAACCCCATAGATTCACCGTCACTTTCTATAGATCATCCATTTGGGTATCCTGGTATCCTCAAGTCATGACGTCACTGGAATAATGATTGGTAAGGGGAATCAAAACCCCAAAGGGCATTAGGACATAGATGGAAATAGCTATTTTTCAGTTGAGTGAATAATTTTAATTCAGCCAGATATGTGGGTCATTGTGGGTCACTATCGACACCCCAAGAACAGATGGTTTCTGTCATCAAGTTCACTACAAAAAATGACCAGCAATTGTCCAAAGGTATCAATTTTTGATCCAATCACCAGATTTCTGGAGTTTGGTGAAGGACTTGATAGCGAAATTTTTTAGGTGGGCCCGATGACAAGAAGTCATGGGCTCGTTTTTATCCCATTGTATGCTCGTTTTTACCACTCAAAATTTCCGTTATAGTTATATATATATATTATAGATATATGTTTGTTTTCTATCATATTCTCAGGTTCTAATAGTTTTAACAGCCACAAATTGGGTAACTCCGAAAATGGGGTAACTCCCCTCCGGCAAGGTAGGCGTCATTTTCCCTATGCCAGGCCCACCCCCATCCAGCGCTTTGCCATCCCCGTGGCCCTTGCGGGCTACGACGCCATGTGCTGCGCGCAGACTGGCTCAGGCGGCCGCGTTGCATGGAGAATTTCCGACCCATAGCGGTGGACAATGGCCCATTTATGGATAATTTATGGTGATTTACTGATGAAAATTGTTGATTTTCCATAGCAAATGGTTGAAATACCGGCAAGATTTGATTTTTTTTGGCTTAAAGATGTTCAGGCTCAGAAGAAAATGAAGAACCATCGAGAAAGTGAGGAATTCACCAAGCTGGATGGGTGGAGAGAAGATTCTTGAAGAATTGAAGGTGAACATCCCAAAAGTTGATTGTGCACCTAATCGCTTGACCCGAAACTTTGAAAAAAACGGGATCATCATTTCTCATGCTATCCCCAAACTCAGACTCCCGTGTTTTCAAGTGTGATATCCGAAACAAGTATCTCCATGATTCTCCTCCCTAAACTTTTCTGGGATCCAAGCAGCATGAGCCACAGGAAAGACCTGTGCATTTCTTCTGCCCATCATCTCATCTTTGGACACTGCGCAGGCGAGATCTTCCTTCCATGAACCGAACAATTGCCATGTCCAAGTGTGGAACATCGTTCAGTTGACCTTGTAGATGCTGAATTTTTGTGGTGTCCGCAATCTCGAAATCTCATGAAAAGACCACATCAGCCGTGGTATATTGCCGGATAGCCCCCTTACCATATCCAAAGATACCAAAACCTGCCTTTGGTCGGCGGCTGGTCGAGGCTTTTAGCGTCATCGGCTGCGACTATGGAGAGATGTCCGCACCGCGCGCGAGAAGCCGAGAGGAGAAAGGACGAGCCACTGGAGATTTCACCAGCATATTGGGCAACGACCAGTCCCTCGATCCCTGAATAAAAGTAGCTGGCTATATCTGGCTATACTATTTGTATCAATTTTCTGTGGCTTTGACCTAGCCACAATTTTCTGGGAATATCATCAGCTTGTGGTTCTTCACCTGCCTGACTTCCCAGTGATCTCAAGTCTATGGCCTCTCCAGAATATCCAGCGGCTGCGGTCATTTCTGATTTATTTTACCAGGCAGTGGCAGGTCTGTTTGGTTGAATGAACATGCTTACAATGTAGTGCCTTGAGCCCGATGATATCACGAGGAGTTGATGGGGATTTCCGTTCATGAGGGGCCTAATATGTAACATTGTCAACCCAAATTTAGAGGTTTGACAACCTCACAGGAACCCTGGGAATCCTGGGAACTTTGACAAAGCCTGGGAAGCCTCGATGTGAGGCCGTGGTTTTGGCTCCCACGCGCGAGCTGTGTTCTCAAATCCACTTGGAGGTCCAACGTGGTCCAACGGAAAGCCCAAAGGAACCGTCGGGTTTAAAGCCCGAGTTGTTTGGTGCTAGGGGTTATATTTCCATCGTGCGTTCGTTGTATTTAGTTACATTATATAGATTTATATAGGTCATAGAAGTTATAACCCTGTGTATGTATATATATATGTATATAATAGAACCCATATATTATTGTTTACACACAATATATAACCATATTATTATTATATATAGTTTATATGACCCACTATTTGTTTGGAATTCCCCATGGAAATCCGCTCGGTGGGAATTCGCCAAAACACCAGGCGAAGAAGCTGTCCTTTCAGTCCCCGGTGCGGCATCTGATGGGGATCCGCCTTCGGGCACCTCTTGGGGACATTGTTTTATGGAACATTAAATATGGCACCTAGTCATGAAACAGCTTATGCATGGCACCTAATCATCTAATCATGATTGATAATGAAGTTTTATATGAATCAGATCATGAATGGCACCTAATCATGATTGATAATGAAGTTTTTTTTGTAAATCAGATCATGAATGGCACCTAATCATGATTGATAATGAAGTTTTTTATGAATCAGATCATTGAATCATGATTGATAGTCCTATTTATGGAAGATTAAATCTCATACGACTTAAACCACCATAAAACGGAATGGAACGTCATCGGTTTCGTTCCGTTTATTTGGGTTATGACGACCTCGACACGGCACCAATTGGAGGTTTGTGGCATTGGGTTTACCACAGAATCTTACCACATTTTAGATCAAAAGCTTGGTGAACCCATGCTGTTCACACCAAAATAGACTGTAGTCATAGATGTTCAACCCCCCACTCCAAATATGGGTATTGTTCCGGACTCTCTTTGTCAATGTGTAGTGTATTTTATTCATTAGTGACGTATTTCCCCATCCAAAGCATGGCGTGACACCTGGATGGCCCCTGACAGACCCAGCATGGCTTCGGATTTTATTCAAGATGTCACCCAACCTGGTGATGAACACAGAGTGTGCCATGGAAAACGTACTCCCTCCGCAGTTCTGGAGCCAAAATTCAGGAATTGATCCCAAAAAGCTACACGAAAAGAAACTGCTGGTGGGTTGGTGGAATTGATCCCCAAACTGCTGGTTATTTGTTATTTTCAAACCATAGAAATGGGAGATCCCCAATGGTTTTTGAAGATTTTTTTGCCGCGCAAACGCGCAGGGTCGAAAGAAACGGTGCTTTCACTTATCGTTGGTTGCATCTAAATGGGTAGGTCAAAGAAATTGGTACCCCCGAATATCCAGAATTATCTTAATGAATAGATCCAATACTGAACAACAGACGGGTAGAGGAACTTGATTGAGTAATTAGTTCCAAATTTACATAGTTGGGTAACTCGGTTGGGTATATATATATGCATCTATAAGTTAGGTGGGAAACAAACGGGTATATAAAGTCAACAACACATGGGATCTATTATTTTTGTTGATACTTGTTTGGCACAGCATTACGGGGTCATGATTAGATCATTCATGGAATCTATTAATAGTATAATAGATCAAATATATATATATATATAATTATTAACCATTATAAGATCTACAAATATTGCAGGTGAATGATCTACGAAGATGAAAATTACATCATGGTTTACTTCATGGTTTTACCACAAAAAATCATGGATTAATTGATACTATACCCCCAACAAAAATTTCCAGCTCGATGATCTCTAGATCCGAGCCGGAGAAGTCTACGGCGGCGTGGATGTTCCGGGACCCAATGGTCCCACCCACATGTCCCACACGCTGGGGATGAGCTGATGACCTGGTTTTCACCGAAAAAAAATTGGAGGGTTGGAATCCATGGGAATCCCCTCCAGAAATCTGGTGCGGGTACAAAAAACCACAGTGATGAAAAAGCCCATTGAGAGATTTTCCGATTGAAAGCTCCATGAAACTGGAATTGTCCCATTGTCCCATGGCAAAGCCTCATGAGACAGCCCTCAAACAACAACAAAGCTGACGGCGAAGCGAGGCCAAACCACAGCTGTTGGACTTGGCGCGAGGCGGTTCCATGTATCTTGACCATGGCATGAATTTATGATAACAAATGGGCTAACGCCCTGGTGCCGCCGACCCCCTTTCAGGGGTGGAGGAAGGAAAGCACATGACCTTGACGGGAGTTCTAACCATCAATGGGAGTTGATGGCATTGGGTTGACCACATTGTAGCAATCCCCCAAGAGATATAATAGCGACATCTTAAAATATTGATTGGATTATGATTATGATACATTGTCAGACAT
>Ga0126342_10013741_pt1 | contig 14317 bp, 14 predicted proteins | sample Cyp1metagenome_FD_92528 | JGI IMG/M metagenome (GOLD analysis project Ga0126342, IMG submission 92528) | Coral microbial communities from Lord Howe Island, Old Settlement Bay, Australia - Cyphastrea 1 metagenome | ecosystem: Host-associated > Invertebrates > Cnidaria > Coral ...
AATCCTGAATAACGCCAGTTCCACGTGGACTCAGCGGATGCCAACACAAGTTTGTGCATATAATTTCATGTTGGTGATGCTCTGGTGACTCTGGTGGCACACCACTAATTAAGCTGACAAATAATCCAATAACCCAAAAATTCATCACTGATTGCGACGGTCCTCACCGCCAAATTGCACGTTGGGCGGTGGGTCTTCGGCCCAAGGAAGGTCTGGTTCTTGGAACTCCCTACTGGATGCCCTGCTGCCATCGTCGTCCATGTGGAAGGCGTGCCTCAGATGACACAACACCTGCTGGGGCGAGGTAAAGGACATGATGTTGTTCAAGCGTTCTTTTGCGAGAAGGTTACTTCACCTCAGAAATAAATAAGTTGATCATGGAATAAAAACCTTAGGGCCCAGTTACCCTTGCGCCCGTCGCCGTGTTTGATGGTTTTTTCGTGGCTACTCAGCTTGGTTGATGTGTGGGCATACCACGCATCATCGGCATCATCTTGTATCAGGTCAGCTACCTGAAAAATCTGATTGATGGCCTTACCATGAACATAAATTCGATGTAATTCTGCACTTGGACCCTGGAGGTTTCAACGTGAAGCCTCCAAACAATAGCGCTCAGCGCCGCAGCGCCATCCCGGTTTGCGTGATTGTGGCCACTGCGGCGCAGGACTACCTTAACCAACCTCCATATTCAGAAGGGAATTTAACCCTTCAATTTTCTATGCGTGCGACACCTTGCCACAATTCTCAAGTCCGTTGCATGCGCTCACCCATGCGCCTTTTTCTAGTCTCAATGTAACGGGGTCCCGGAAACACATCGAGCTTTCACTTGCCAGCTCCGTCAAAGACCACGTTAAGGCTTAGCATCAGGATTTTTCTATATTTTCTTCTAGCCTGCAAAGCAAATGGAGGTAATGATAAGCCGTCGCCCAATAAAGAATTACCCGTCACCGTGGAGGGCCCCTCAGTGACCTTGGAGGGCGCTTGCAATCCATTGCAGCACTCCCCGATTCCTGGACCGCAAGACTAGAAGGGTCACTGCATCGGATGCCATTGCTGTGGATGGACAGGCTCGATCTGGAAGTGCTGGCGAGCACCCATGGGTAGTCTGCAGGCTTGCCAAGATTCGACAGGGGAAAAGGCAGTGGATATACTTCCGATTGCTCAATCGGTTGATTGAACAGTGATTGCGGACCCGAGGAAGGAGTCAGAGCGTCAATGCAGACATCCAGCGATCCAACACTGTGTCAACGTTTTCTTTCTGTCCGAAGGACCGCCTGGATACGGTCCTATATTTTAGTCGTGCTTGCATTGCCAGAGGGACCGTCGAGATCCTCTAGGTTGAAGCCTTGATCGGCAGCTCCAGGGCAGGCGTGGCACGCAAAACGAACGTCGATGTCAGCAAGTGCCACGCCTGCCACGCAAAGTGCCGCGGCGTCACGGGCGACTAACGGCGACCAAGCGCAACACCAGACCCAGCCCAGTGCCACAAGTGCCACGCCTGCCACGCAAAACGAAGGTGGATGTCGCCAGGTGCCACGCCTGCCACGCAAATTGTGAGTGAAAGATGGTGGGTGTGTGTGTGTGGGTGTGTGTGTGTGTGTGACAAAGTTGTTTGTGACAAAGTCGTGTGTTGAAGATGGTTGGAGGCAGCAGAGCGGGAGTGTGTTGCAAAGTTGCATGTGACAAAGTTGTGTGTGTGTGACAAAGTTGTCTGTGAAAGATGGTGTGTGACAAAGTTGTGTGTGACCAAGTTGTGTGTGTGTGACAAAGAAGTGTGGGACAAAGTTGTGCGTGACATAGTGGTGTGTGGCAAAGTTGTGTGTGTGTGACATAGTTGTGTGAAAGATGGCGTGTGAAAAAGTTGTGTGTGTGACAAAGTGGTGGAGGCGGCGGAGCGGGAGGAGGAGGAGGAGGAGCGGGATACAGAATCAAAAACAAGACCCCACACAAAGCTGTGGGGAAAAAATATACATTGTATGTAACATATGCATGTGTGCGTGCGTGCGTGCGTGCGTGCGTGTGTGTGCGCGTGTGTGTGTGTGCGCGTGTGTGCGCGTGTGTTTTCCTACGAGGAGAGGATCGTTTGGCCGCGACTATTTATAGAATTTTGGAACCCATCTACTCTTGAGATGACACAGACAACTTCTCAGACGACTCAGTTTGGTACCATTTGCATCCATTTTACCATCATGTTTCCATTGACAGCAATCAAACATGACTAGCTGGGGAAATCCCTGAACTAACTAGGTATATGGGAAACTCATCGAACTGAGAGGACTTCAAACAAAAACCAGGTTTGATCACCCGAAGGTATATCAACATAAATATTCCTATGAAAATCCCTCGGATATAAATATCTATATATATATATATGTGTATATATATAATATAATATATAATAAATATATATATATATACACACATTCCCCATATCTGATCCACCTGTCTCCTTCCTTTAATTCGTTTAATCGCCCCGAAACTCTCGATGATCCTCGTTCGGTTCATCGAAGGCATCGTCCGGACCTCGGAGATCTGGGCCATCTGGGGCCATCTGGGGCCAGGAACTGCAAGGGGGTCAGGGATCAACAGCTGATCCAGTGGGCTAACTATAGGGCTAATGCACTTGTAACTGGGGTTTATATGGGTTTATAACGTGTTAATACATGTTATAACTTACTTGCTGAGTTTTGCCATCAAATAAAGAGACTTCTGCATGTTCCCACGTCTGTTTAAAATGTCTAATCACCGGTTCCCTATACTCAAGACTGGTCAAACCTTTCGTTTGACAAAGCGCCAAATGACTGACCCCATTCGCATCCATTCGCAGTATGGTTGTTGAAGTTGTTGATGAGATCCAAACTATACAAATTTTAACCCCTGCCATACCGTACCCAATGTTAAGTGGTTGGTTATAAGGGGTCAACAAAACAAAAAACAAAAACAAAATAATTTACATTACATTACGTATGTTTACAGCATAAGCTCAAGGTGCCCACCATTTCCTATCTATTTGGAGGTACCTTAACATCAAATTGCAGAGGCCAGCCCCATCATCAGGAAGACTCACATTCACCAATACCGGCGGCGTCTGTATTTACATATATACCATCTGACCCAATCTTCAATCTTCAGCGGATAACCAAATCTGAATTCAGCTTAAATTCAAACATCATTCCGCAACTCTGTCTTCATTCATATTTGTGGCTAAGGATCTGCTAAAAGGCAACACATCTGCAACAAAAATCCACAACCTCTCCATTTTTGCCGCTTAAAGTTCTCATATGTCCCCCTCCACCTGATTATCAAATCTCAGTGACCGTTCGGCGCATCCTCATCGTCAGGCTTGAAGTCTTGGCTCGAGCCTCTGGAGCCACGACCACCTCGGCAACATGGGGCACTGGGTGATTGTCAGGGCATCTTACTTTGGGAATTGGTTTGATATGGGTGTGTCTGAAAATAGTGTACCCCTAAACCCAATGGTTAATGATCATTATCCCTATTAAATTGCTATAATTGGGAATATACCCTATTTTCAGACAAACCCATATGCTGATATGCTGATACATCATGATATATCGCAGTAGCTGACCACATCTGACCAGTCACGTTGGGGCATGATTCCAGCATCCAAGGGCTCATCATGGGGATATCGTGGGATATCACCACGAACTGCATATCATGGATGTGTACCCGACATTAACAAACAAATCATGGTCATAGGACCAATCTTGCCACCAACCATCCCAGGTTATCTGTGCTCCTCCCCGGCTTTCAGTCAAACTGCCAGACTTGACCAGCTACTACAGCATTCCAGGAACAAGGTTTTTGGAGTGTCTGAAAATGGAGTACCCCAAAACCACCCCAGATCCATATGCTGGTGGGCTCAGGTCCCCAGTTTTCAGGTAGAAACCCATTTCATGTGTTGGTTATGCCGGGTTATGCCGCTATACGGCCCCATTCAACCCTATAGTTATGTAAATATCCCAATTCCCAATATGTGTGTTGCTCACTATCCCCACTTGACCCCCATATGGTTTCTCTCCAAAACAGTTACCCCAGTCTAATTCTCTTAGTAAAACTAGTAAATATCCCAATATTACCCCCAGTTCCACTCACCTGTGTCATCTCTCTTCACCGCCGCCGCCGCCGCAGCTGCGGTGTTGGAGGCCCGCGAGTTCTTGCGGCTTGGATCGTCCTGGAAGTCAATCCAATTGGAGATTTTGTTGGGATGGTGGATGTTGATGGAATATATATATATATATATTGATTTGTTTGGTAATATGATTAGTATCTCTCTCTCTCTCTAGCGCCATCTCTCAATATTAACTGGTAGTTTCGTGGTGTTTTTCCCCATAATCTTTTATAGTACGTTTACCGTTTACATCCGTTTACCATTTTTCTGGGCTATTTGGAGGGTCTAGGTATCGCTAACATATGGATTTGTTTGGTAATATGGAGAATGCTGGGTTGCGGCTAGGATGTTTATGGCATGCAATGGCAATCTCGGATTACATCATTAAAAAAAATGGGTTACCCGCAAAAAGTACTGTAAATGTCTAGAAAAATGGGCCAACCCACCCCCCCATTCAACAAAAAAAACGGTTGCTGGATTACTCAGGGGTTGATGATACAAAATGATGGGCTCCAAGCCTCGAATCTAATCTATCTGCAGGTACGCAGCCCTGTGAAAAGTCTTTTGACATGTTTGACATGCAAACATGGTGCAGGAAAAACAATTGAAGAAATCAAAGCATCAATGGGAATTCCTTATATAGGCCTTATATATGGTAGGTACCTCCAATTTAGGATCCTGGAATGGCCATTGAAAGCAAACATGTTCACAATCAAACGCTCGTATTCAAGATCTCCTCTTCGAAGCCATACTCGTCTTCTGACCTCGGAGCAGAGCTCGGAGGCTCGGCGAATCAGTGTTTGATGACCAAACACTTAGGAACCAAGAGATACCAGCCAAAAAATTCCACTGGGTATATTACTGTATCATTATTTATTATTATATCATTACGATTACACTCTCCCATTTATAGTTAAATGATGTTATATAAATGTTAAAAAAATGTTTGAAAAATCAATCGCTGTCTGGCAAACAGTTCTCAACTTACCCCAGCTCTCGGTTCCTCTGTGGAAATCCTTGTGGCTTGGCCAGCTGGGCGATGGGCCAAGGCGGCCAAGGGACTCCTGGGTATTTTCATCTCCAAAGCCATCGTCATAGTCATCATCACCGTCATCACCCATGGCGCCCCAGCTCTCGAGCCATCTATCACTGGCAGCAGTACTGGTGAGGGTGGCACTGTTAAAACGCAATGGATTGGCAGGAAAATCTGCAGAGAATAATGTTTGATAATGCTTGTTCCCTTCCAGTCATCTTCTAAACTGATCCAATGATTGTATTAAAATTAATTTAAAAACTTGTCGGTTTCCCCTTGCCATGTCGTTGGACAACCCATCATGCACAAGCAAACAGCATCATGTACACACCGATGACCTGATTGCCCACTTCCACTTCTCCCCTATACCTGCCGTTGAGTCATGGATGGTATAGCCTTTTCTGCGGCTGCATGCACTGCATGCCCCTACTTCCACAATACCTGTTTCCTTCAGCGCAGTCTACAAACAGACAAGATCAGACAAGCAAATGATCTGGCGATACCTCAACCCGCAGTAGAGATACCAGGATAGAATTACTTCCACTCTGTCAGATCTACGTTCTTCTCAGAAATTACACTGACACCTCAATGATACCATGATATGTGGTTCCCCTTAAATAACGCAAGAGCTCCGAACTCCCAAATCTCCCAAATCAAAATACACAATCCTTGGGCGTGATTCTGTCTCTGTGCTTTGTAGTCTGTAGTGTTCGCAAGAACCATCAGCCCCAGCAGCTGGCCGCAGCTTTTCCAAACTAAGTCGGTCTAACAGCTTCGGCTGGTGCCGCTGCAGAGAATCGTTTTTGTCCGCAAAACCGCCGAACATAAAGGGTTTTAAAAAGACATGCAGGTAGAAATTGGCGAATGACATGCGGGTATCAAAAGAACGTCACACATTGCTTGCATAATCAATGTACAGATGTCTAAATCATACATAATGTGACAATGTTCAACTATTAGACACATAATTGTGTGATGTTGTATGATGTTGTGTGAAAGCAAGTGAAAATCATTGAATATCACCATCTTCTGGTCATTGGCTGGCTGGTCATGTCAAAAAGGTTATTCCCATCTTATATCCTTTGGTGAACTAACATAGCAATGGAAAATCACCATTTTTAATGGGAAAATCCACTATAAATGGCCATTTTCAATTGCTATGTTAGTTCACCAGAGGGTATATCCTTTGGTGGTCATTCTCTGCAATGAAAATCTGCTGCGAGCTAAAACTCTCGGAAAATCTGAGTTGACGCTGAAATTGTTTATGTGCGGAAGCGACAATGAAAACATGACACATGCGACAACAAACACCCCAGCAACTACCCTCTGGTTATGTCAAAATAGCTATTGAAAATGACCATTTATAGTGGATTTTCCCATTGAAAATTGTGATTTTCCATAGTTATGTTAAATTACCAGAGGGTATATTACCTGGATTTACCAACAAGATCCTCAAACTGCGCGTGGCTTCTCCGCCTTTCTTCACCATAAAGCCTAGCCTGAGAAGATGTCCAGCGGAGGATCACCCGTCACACGAAGATTTGGCCGCTCAGGCTTCGCAGCTTAGAGATACCTGAGCGCCAACATAAACGGAGCACCCGAATAGCTGGAACCGATTCATCCCAAAAAGTGGGATTTAACGCCCAACTATTGGCGTTATGGCGTTTGGCTTCCAGATTTCACCCGTTTTTGGGGGATTCAACTGCCGGCAATTCAATGAGTGTTGGAAATTGAACCAAAACTTGGCATCTAACAACCACCACGGCCCCCGTGGCATCCGGATCTCCTCAATTCCGTCCAGGAGACTTTGCATCTCGGAGGCAGTGAGCTGAAAGGAGAAGAGCTCCAAGTCCGTCTTCATGTGGTCCACCTTTTCCTGCAAAAAAAAGGATTTCGCCAACCTTCCCCAGAGGTGACCCCCCAATAGATGGTTCAGAATCTGGCCCTGAAAGTGCTTGTTGTTGGTGTGTTGCCGTACCGAGGCGCAGTGCCCACCACCACGCTGACGTTCTGCTGCAGCGACCATCTCAGGACCACCTGTGCGGTGGAGACGTTGTACTTGGCGGCCACCTCCTACCAGGCAACTGTTGAGATGTCACGACTATCTGTTGGGAATGACATCTTCGTGTTAGCCGTGTTAGCCATGAAAATGGAGCGATAATGGGGATATCATTAGATATTTAAACTTTTGGCAAGCATATGGATTGTGGCTATATATTGTTCGATAAGAATCAATAAGAAGGATCATCAAGGGAGAATCTTCACAAGCAACACTCACAACAAGGGCGAATCTTAAGCTTTCATCATTGGGTCACCTTTGAATGCTACAAGGGGGCAGTGCAAAATCAAACCTTTCTTTTTCTGTGTTCACAAACAAAGCCTACAATTCTTAATGTGTGCCCTTGTCCATCTATTTGGGGATGAAAAACCATTTGATAATGTATCGAACCAAAACATGTATCATCCTGATTTTCAGGTGGAAGCAGCATGCTGCATGCTATTGGCTGAACAATAGTCATACCACCTGCCGAAAGTACCAGGTCAAGGTTTCCTGTGGTCCTGTGGGTTATCTGATGTACCTCCTGTAATTAGGCATAGCTATTGAACATGGCTCATGTATAGGAATTGATATGATAGATTTGCAAATACAGATAGATAGATAGATAGATAGATAGATGAGTTAAGACTTCAAAATGTTTTCCATGGCTACGATAAATTACCAGAGGGTACAATCCTTCGAGGCACAAACAGCATTTTGGAGCTGGGACAAGTTTATCCTCAAACTTCTGGCCAAAGACATCTATAGTAGATCATCTCCAAAAACCCGAGCCCTCAAAGTTGCATGTTCTATCCTTCATACCAACTTTCACACCATCACCTACACATGTGTTGCACCTTTTGTGCCCAATTCAGAAGCATCAAAATCAGGTAATATAAAGCCACTAACAACTGTTTCGAAACACCTACATACACGTCTATCAAAACTCAACAAATATATGTATATATATACATATATACCCTCTGGTAAACTAACATAACTATGGAAAATCACCATTTTTGATAGGTAAATCCACTATAAATGGTCATTTTCAATAGCTATGTTAAATAACCAGAGGGTATACATCCGTCAAAAATCAACAACTGAATCCACATGGATTTTCTCCACATGGAATCCGTCCTTCACCGTGGGGTCCGACAAAGCACTGGCATTCTGTCCGGACAGTGGCGACCAGGCTTCGACTGCGATGCCGTGAGCATCACAGAAGGCTTTCCTGGGAGGCACTGTGGAGTTGGGGAAACGGGCTCCGTAACAGGAACAACTTACTTGGAATTCAGGGGCTCACATGAACTTCGGTGTTTTTTGGCAAAAAAAGAGCACCCATGTATACACATCTATATACAAATATCAACATGGCACATCTTAAGAATTACATGTTAAATCACATTCAATCCTAACTCAACCCGGTTCTGTATAGTTTGTTTGGGAGGCGCCGTGGGAAAGTTACGATCAACAGGCCAAATAAAAATATAAAGCATGTTCGAGGCTTGAATTAAGGAGCTAAGCAAGCTATGGGTGAAATTGATGTTAGTTGTGACCTCTTTCCAGGATACCCTCTGGTAATTTAACATAGCTATTGAAAATAGCCAGTTATAGTGGATTTTCCCATTAAAAATGGTGATTTTCATTGATTTTCCATAGTTATGTTAGTTTACCAGAGGGTATCTCCAGTAACAGGTTGGATGACCATCAGGGTCACCAACCATCGCTGCCACCGCCGAGCGATGCCGAGCGACAGCTGATCGTCGTGATGATAAGGATGCCATTCCACCCGATTCACTGCGGGCTTCTCTGCGAAATCGCTGATCTCCTCAGGGCAGCTACCCTCTGGTAAACCTACAAAAAGCTATGGAAAATCACAATTTTCAATGGGAAAATCCACTATAAATGGTCATTTTCAATAGCTATGTTAAATTACCAGAGGGTAAGTCACAAGGCGAGGCCAAGTCTGGGTTTTTGATGTTCAAAGTTCGGGCGTATGCCGGGCTATGACCAGACCCAGCCATCAAAATCCAGTTGAGTTTCCATCAAATGCTTCACCTCATAGTTGGACACCCCCACCGCACGCACCCGTCCCATGCGCAGGGCGAATTCCATGGCGGCCCAGGTCTCTCGGCGAACTTCGCTGCCCGGGTCGTAGTAGGGAGCCTCGCACTCAGATCCCCCCGTCACGCCGTTGCACTCCGGCTTGATGGCGAAGGGGAAATGGACCAAGACCTCACAAATCAAGGGATTCAGATGGATTTAGGATGTTTCAATCACCCCATGGATGGGAGTTAACCACCAGAGATATCAATTTGGAGCTTTCACTGCGTTTATGTACTCAAGTTCTACCGGATACCCACCAGGACAAGGGTCTTGTCGTGTGGGCATATGCAGCCCGATAGTATACGACCCAGTGTTAACTGTTAACCAGGAGCAGTCTTGGCCAACCGTTCAGTGTTCTCCGGTGCCAGCCTGCGAGGGGGCCTGGGAAGTCTGGTCGAATGCCTTCACTTACATCTGCTCCAGCATTTGGACTCAAGTGCTCAGTAGACCAACAAAGCGGCATGGGGCAATGTTGGGTCCCATGTTCTTTATCCAAATACCAAATAGGGTACTAAAAAGTTGTTTCCCCTTGAAGCACTGGGTTTTTTCCATCCAAACAAAACATCATGATGACTTCCGATGACCTTTTATGATTTCCCAAGATTTTCCCTTCAGATTTCTCTTCAAACCAAGTCAGGGAACCAAGTCGATGTAGGGTTTCTCCTCACTGTAGAAGCCAAGCATCTGGATGTTATCCTCAATGCCTCGGGCTGCCGCCAGACAGGGATTTTCTAGGTCAAAAAAAAACATGATTCACGGCCCGAGCCTGGAAAACTGCTGAAAAACAAGGATGGATATCTCTCTCTCCATCGCCATCTCTTATCTCCAGGAGTCTAGCCAAAGGCTGAAAAATGGATGGATTTGGATGGTTCAAATTTGGAAAAAGATACGAAAATTGGCAAACAGAACAGCATGAGCATCATTGACCTTCAAGGCCCAACTGATGAACTGATGATTCTCACAGGCATTGATTATGACATCCGGATATACACACACTCCATCGAATGTTCAAATGAAACCCAAACAGCAACGTCTAATTTTTTGCCGCTACATATCCGCACATATTGGGCTTTGGTGCTCAATTTCAACAACACCCCATCCTCCGAACCAGCCAAGTGTCCTCCACATGTTTTTGTCTGAAAATAGAATACCCTCATTGGCCCCATTTCATCCCATTCTGTCCCATACCTTTTGTTCCCCTTCTATCCCGAAACTCGATCTTCAGTTTCAAGTTTGGTTATATCCCATATGATCTCCCCAAAGCACGGCTCTTCCCACCATCTCCCCATATTTGTTGGTTCTCCAATGGTTCTCCCCCATCCTGGCCCCAGACATCCCAGCTGCACTGCAGGGTCGCGTTGAAACCGATGGCCCCGGGACATTTGGTGGTCACAAAGGCCTCCTCTCGCGCAAGGCCGGAGGCCTTTAAGGCCTCACCCACCTGCACCTGTGTGCGATAGTCATTCGCCTCAGCCCAAACAGAGGGAGATTTCACTGGAACTCCTTACTCATGGGATTCGAATGGGATGTACCACCTAATAATGTGAACAATAGTTATATAATAAATGTATAGATGTTAGATATCATGGGATTATCATCCACCTAATGGGATATACCCTTTGGTTATCTTTGGTTAACAATTGCTAGTCATAGCAAAATAGCCAACAACAATGGATGAATAGAAAATACTGCAATTGGAATACCCTCTGGTTATGTAGCATAGCTATGGCATATATTATGGCCGATTTCGTTCGATGATTTATGATGAATTGCAGGTTTTAATAAATGACATTTATAAAACTGAAAATGTTGATATAACAGTTAAACGATTGTTATTTGATCAAACAAGAGTGTGATATAATCATGATGTAACCAACAAAAATAGAACTTTAGTAAGCACCATTCAAACACCTCCAAATTCGATGGGTGAAATTGAAAATTCTGATAAACCATGACATCTTGGCAAGATCAATTGCCAGGAGTGTCAAATCTAAAATCCTTGGGGTTTCCCATGGTGTTTTTCTCCATGAGTCTAGAGGTTATAGGGGCTCTGCAGCGCAGATTTCCGGAGGGGAAGTCTATGTGAAACATGTGCCACATGTGCCACCAGCCCCAGCTTTGGGTAGTTGTAACATGAAACAAGTGATGCGAAAGTTGTAGGGGCCCATGAATCACCATGAGGAGATCTTCAAATTTGGTCAGCAAAACCAAAGCCTCCGTGTCTACTTGGAGGCTTCCAGTCTAGTTTGGGCTGCATAATTTGGATCAATTTAGGCTGGGTAATCATCCTACATTAGGATTTGAAACGTACCGGATTAAAAATATCAACTAAATTTCAGCTTGGCGCCTTGTCTTGGTACACTGTAACATGTCTGATGGGTGTTGTTAAACTTTGAGGAGAAAGTCACTGAAACCCCTCTGGCAATCTAATATGCAACTTATGTGTATAACTACCGCAGTCTCTACATGTTTCAAAGAAGTATGCGACTGTTGGGGACTTGTTCACTCAGAGCAACAAGTGACCGTATCCACATGAGTTCCACCAACGCTCTGGAGCCAGGATTGCACTGCCTGACGCGCATGCTCTTGCGCGCAGGAATAGTTGTTGTCGGCGCAGTCCTCCAGGGCAGTGGCTCCTCTATCTTTGCGACTCGGTTCCCCCCTAATCATTGGATAGTTCAACAACCAGTCAAGTCCTATATGGTTCAACATCTGAAGAATGTGGCACTGTTACACCCTTGATCCGGTGGTTCATTCATTTCATCATTTTGCTTGGTTACCCTCTGGTAAACTAACATAGCTATGGAAAATCACCATTTTCAATGGGTAAATCCACTATAAATGGTCATTTTCAATAGCTATGTTAAATCATCAGAGGGTATCCCATGACTCATTTCCCGGCGTCCTTGTAGCTCCCACGCCACGAACCCAAGGCCACCATGGGCATCTGAACCCCATGAGGCAGCTGAACGCAGGGAATGGAAGAGTTGCTACACAGCTTTGCCGCGATGGCGGGCAACATCAACCTGGGGTATCTGCAGGTGGCTGGGCCACCGGCTCATGTGGCGCAAAATCCCAATTACCCTCTGGTAAACGTTTACATAACTATGGAAAATCACTATTTTTAATGGGTATATCCACTATAAATGGCCATTTTCCATAGCTATGTTAGGTTACCAGAGGGTAAGGGTTGGGAACCGCCAATCAAATGATAGGGAAAATGGTAGGGAGTTTCATGAGCCAGAAACACCTGTGTGAGGGATGGAAAAGAGAAAAACTGAAGCCATCGACCAGCCACCAACAGAGACGCAGCATGGCCCGCAGAAGTTGCCCCAGGATTGGCTACTCTGAAGCTGATCCAAAGGCAAGTTGCGCAACATGACAAGCGCCACCCATCGAACCGGCATCTCGAACCGGCATCTGCCGCATGCACCTACTCCAATTACATTCTTAACCTTCTGTCCAGCAACAAATCGCCGTCCAATCTATGACATGTTTATGACGTGTTTGGTGCTTGCACGGTTTTTTTCTCCAGTGGGTATAGCACCAGCCGAAGTTCTCGGGCTGGCTCTGTCTTTGGCATCAGCAGCGCCGTGATGGCACCGCCTCGTAAAAAGCAGAATCGCATCATTCTCTGCTGACAGCACAGCTTCGGCCCAGGCATGAGGGTCACCCCCAAAAACTACAGTAATCTTTACAGCACAATGCTGATTAACCTGGATAGAATCCTATCATCGCAATGTAGGGCTGGATGTAGGATGGATAGCATTAGACATTCGTGAAACCGCGGGTTGGTCGCCTCACTCTTCAAATGGTGAATTATCTCCAGAAACGCCGTATCATAGGGCATGCAGGCTTTTGGCCCCATCAAACTAACACACCTCGTTGTATTGAAGCAACATCTTTACGGGGCTTCACATGCGGGTGACATTGGAAATTGCTGTAAAGCACTGGCAGGCAGGTACATGGGCAGCTAGGCAAATCTTGAAATAGCAAGAAACTAATGAGGCAAGATCAGATTTGTAGATCTCAGAGTGACTGCAGAACATGAGAATACATGGACAGATTACATCTACAAACGCTACCATTAATATAACGTCAAATTGCTACGTCAATGCTCCGACTCATTATGTCAATTTCTGGCCCTCGGCCACAGCTGGACCATCGCATAAAATCACTCCAAAGCAAAGGCCCTAGAAAGGAAAAGCTGCAAGAAAAATGGAAACATCAGCTCCAAAGCTGCAAGTTTTGAAATTTTAGCTATTGTGCCAAACCACATTTGATGATTTCAAATAAGAGCCGCCTAGAAATATCGAGTCATTCCACTGCCACATGGTATCTTTGTGTGTCCATTTTTCCCGCATTTGATTCAGAGTATGCTCATTTGCACTCTCCGCCTGCTATGCATGTCATGACCACTTGCCCGACTTTAAATGAGGAGCATCGGGGCAAACTTGGACGTCGAATTTGATGATGCAGCTTCATAATCTTCATACTTGACAAACTTTAGATGATTTACCTACTCAAAAACAGTGATTCTCCCGCAGATATGTTGGTTCATGTTGTTTCCTGTACCCTCTGGTAAACAAACAGTTTGCTATTGAAAATGACCATTCATAGTTAATTTACCCATTAATAGCATGGTGGATCTTTCCATAGTTATGTAGACATTTACCAGAGGATAAAACTTGATAAAACCCATTAGATCCCATTAAACCACCATATTCCCATAAATTCCCATTAGATCTCATTAAAATGTTGGTTTACCGCTAATAATTGTGGCCTTGTCACATCGATCCTGTTCCGGCCCAAGGCCGTACGCCGTGCGTAATACGTCCATCGTTTTTTTGTTTCGTCTCAATGATTCGGCATCGAAGAATTTAAGCGTCGAAAAGATTTGCATGGTATAATCCTATATAATCCTATATAATCCTATATAATCCTATATAATCCTATATAATCCTATATAATCCTATATAATCCTATATAATCCTATATAATCCTA
>Ga0126342_10013742_pt1 | contig 14317 bp, 10 predicted proteins | sample Cyp1metagenome_FD_92528 | JGI IMG/M metagenome (GOLD analysis project Ga0126342, IMG submission 92528) | Coral microbial communities from Lord Howe Island, Old Settlement Bay, Australia - Cyphastrea 1 metagenome | ecosystem: Host-associated > Invertebrates > Cnidaria > Coral ...
AGTGTAGTGGAGTGTAGTGTAGTGTAATGTAGTGTAGTGTAATTTAGTGTAGTGGAGTGTAGTGGAGTGTAGTGGAGTGTAGTTGTGTAGTTGTAGTTGTAGTGTAGTGGAGCGTAGTGTAGTGTAATGTAGTGAAGTGTAGTGGACGGTAGTGTAGTGTAGTGTAATGTAGTGTAGTGCAGTGTAGTGGAGTGTAGTGTAGTGTAATGTAGCGCAGTGTAGTGTAATTTAGTGTAGTGGAGTGTAGTGGAGTGTAGTGGAGTGTAGTGGAGTGTAGCTGTGTAGTTGTGTAGTTGTGTAGTTGTAGTTGTAGTGTTGTGGAGTGTAGTGTAGTGTAATGTAGCGAAGTGTAGTGGAAGGTAGTGTAGTGTAATGTAGTGTAGTGGAGTGTAGTGCAGTGTAGTGGAGTGCAGTGTAATGAAATGTAGTGTAGTGTTGTGAAGTTAGTGTCGTCTAGTGTAGTGGAGTGTAGTGGAGTGTAGTGGAGTGTAGGTTTGTAGTTGTAGTGTTGTGGAGTGTAGTGTCGTGTAATGTAGTGTAGTGTAGTGGAGTGTAGTGTAGTGTAATGTAGTGAAGTGGAAGGTAGTGTAGTGTAGTGTAATATAGTGTCGTGTAGTGGAGTGTAGTGTAGTGTAATGTAGTGTAGTGTAATTGAGTGTAATTGAATGTAATTGAGTGTAGTGTATTGGAGTGTAGTGTGGTGTAGTGGTGGTTGTAGTTGGAAATGCGAGGAAACCCTCACGTTTTGCTCACTTTTGACAAGGTGCAAAATCCCTTGCGCCTGCCACGCGAAGCGACATCTGAACGTCCAAAAGTGCTCCATACCCCTCAGTTTTTTGCACTTTTGACTTCGAAATGTGCTTGGCACCACAACTTCGTGCACTTTTTCGACATCTCAACATCCAAAAGTGGTCCGACGCTGGTGTGCTTTGTACATTTTGACTTCGAAATGTGCTTCGCGCCACAACGGCGTGCACTTTTTCGACATCTCAACTTCCAAAAGTCGTCCGACACAGGTGTTTTGTACGTTTTGACTTCGAAATGTGCTTCGCGCCACAACGGCGTGCAATTTTTCATCTCTCCTCTCGCCAGCTGGCTCCGCACCCGCCGCTTTAGCGAGCCTACTTTTTGACCCTCCGGAGCCACAAATCATTGGAAAAACACAGTGTTTCGCGACTTTCCTACCTTTTCGCGTATCTGCATCTTCTTTCTTCTGACTCTTTCTCTTCTCTGATCTTCTCTCTTCTAATCTTTCTCTTCTCTCTGCCTCTGCCCTACTCTGCTTTTCATCTGTCCATATTGTCGGAAGTTTAACTTCTAAACTTCCTTCGATTATATATACAATAATGTTTTAAACATTGTATGATATTGATTAGCATAGATCATACTATACGTGTGTGTGTGTACTGTTCTCACACCTTGCTCCGCGGAGCCCAGCCAGGCACTGCAAACACGTTCCAAATCCAGGTCCTAGGAAAAATCTGGGGAGATCATGGGCGGAGTTCACATAGAATATGTACCAAATTAGGATGGGATCTTGTGCGGCTTGAATCCAGAATTCGTTGAATCTCAATGGGTCTGGGAAGATGTTGACATATCATGAACCTATCAGCCTATCCATGGCTATCAACATATCATAAAGACTGTGAAAAGAACATGGCTGGTAGACTCTGGTAAACAGGAAATGTCAACGTCAGCTGTTACGAAAGAGGCACTGCCAGTGTCCCACCGGGCTTTGGAAAAAACTGTCCCACCCCCCAGAGCAAGGTATGGATAGTAGTGGTCCACATGGGAAAAGGCAGGGGACTGCTTTACTTGAATTCTTGATGAAGAATCAAAATTCTCATCCACTCGATATTAGTGCTCCAAATGGCAAGAGAAGAGAATCGTCACTTAATTTCATCATGGAAAATCATAATTCTCACCCCTTAAAATCAAGATATTGATACGCCTCCCGGCGAAGCATGGGCCACAGGATAACCAGATGATCCCAAATCCTGACCGATTTTAGTTGGCAAATGGAATGGTACCCTCTGGTAAACTAACATAACTATAGGAAGTCACCATGTTTAAAGGGTAAATCAACTATAAATGACCATTTTCAATAGCTATGTTAGTTTATCTCCCCTTGCAAACTTAAGCCAAGTCACATCCGCCAAACACAGCGCATCGCAGCGCTGCGGGTGAGGAGTCTCTGCCTGCATACGGGAAAAGCCTCCAAATGCGGGGTTGAAACCACCATAAAAATCGGTTGACACCCACAAGTTGCCACAAGAAATTGCGACCCAACCCACCTAAAATTGGGAATCCACGTCTTCATTCAATAAGTAGATAATCTTGAATTGGGGGAGCAATTGCTAATGACAGATTCTCAGATGCTACTCGGATGCGCGTCCGAAATAAGCAACTGGTCACCCAACAGCAGGTCATGCAGCACTGGATGGGGATGTCTAAAGCCATCAGGTGTCCAAACCTGGAATCTCAACCCTCGACTCGGTTGGTTTCAGGACCTGCCAAATATGTATATATACTGTACATATATAATGCATATATATATATATATATATGTATATACTATACATACTTATATTTATATATAATATATATATATTATATCTACATATATACATACAGGAAAGAAATTAATCTTTAAAAAAAAAAAATGTTGAGCGGTATGGGTCAAAATTCTGCTAGCTTTGTGTTCACGTCTAAAGAGCTGTTCGTCATGGATGTTCATCCATTCATTCCTGCGTTCTGAGTGTCCAGGAAGTATCTCCCGGTCCCCAAAAATCCGTTGATCATCGGATTGTCCTCTGATGTTCCCTGATCTGGGAAAACGTGGAGTGATTGGAGGTATAAAATGCTGCTTGCGAATTGCAACTGGTGTATGTAGCCAATGCATCATATTTAAACGAGTACATTACATAGACAGAAGACATTTACATACTTCAGGAATCATCCCAGTCTCAACACCTGCTTCCTGCGTCGACACCTTTTGCATCTTCACAAATCGAGCAACGCTGGGTTAAACAACTGGCTCGACATGTCGCGCCCAGGCATCTGCGAGGCGTCATCTGTGTGGCACACTCGCGAACACTTGGGAACATGTAACAATGTTCACGAATTCCCATCGATACGACAGGTCAAAAGTTGCAAGATCAAGTCACAATCGCACACAAACTCTGTTGGTTTGCTTTGAGTGGGAAATTCAAAACCACTTCCTTTGCACTGCTGTGGTCGCTTAGCGCCAGTAAGCACAGTAGCGGCCCCCATAGTAGTACGCCCACCTCAGGCAATATCCTGAACAGACTCCAAGGGCAGCTACCAGGGATTGGTTTCTTTTGGGCTTTTCCTGAAAAAGGCTCCAGAAGGCTAGCCTCACAAACTTGTCGGGTATTTTGCTATATTTCAGCCCACTATGCTCTAGTTTTAATGAGGGATGTAAGTGGTGCAAAAGCAACTCAAACTGGCAGAACGGATACGTCCAAAAGGGACAAAATCTCGTGGACCGGACCATTCACTAATTAATGTGGGTTCCCGGGTTCCCTATTTTTGGCTTACGCCCAAATGCACCCAACCCCAAATTCCAGCCCACAGCCTGGTCGGTAATATGGCCTTGGTCGGTAGATTGGCCTTCCCCAGGGTCGGCGTCCTGGTCGTCCCCAACGTCCAGGCCGGCGTCCCCAGCGCCCTGGGCGCCCTGGGCGCCTACGACCGCCCCACAACGCTACCGGAGCAGGGGCACGCGTGCCAGCCGTCGTGGCCGTGGCGGCTGTGGCAGCAGCAGCAGCAGCAGCTGCCGTGGCGGCTGTGGCAGCTGTGGCGCCCGTGGCAGCCTGCGCCACCACTGGGGGGCCCTCAGGGTCGAGCTCTGGCACAACGACCCCAACCTCCTCAACCTCCTCCTCAGGGCCTGGGCCTTCAAAGACTTCATAGGGGGCATCCAGATCTTCCCAAAACTCACGTTCAGCCTCCCACTCTCTTGCATACTCCCATTCCGATGGATAATAGTAGGCGGGGTACTCTGCCACAGGCTTGCCGATTTCATCTGAGTCCTCCGCCTTCACAGTGTCGGACTTGGCAGGTGTCACAACGCCTCCAGCATCCTTGCCAACAGTGCCACTCTCCTGCTGGGGTGTCTCATTCTCGGGACCCTTGGCTCGTGGCACTTGAGGTTCTTTGGCCACAGCTCCCACCTCAGACTGAGAGACCTGGTTGTCGCCCTTGGCCGTTGGCACCTCCTTCTCAGCAGGTTCCTTTGCGACGGCGCCCACCTGGCTTGTGGCTATTCAAATGAGGTACCAGGGGACCCACAAATGGTCAAGTGCGTGTGTATTACAACATGTTTGTTGATAACATCATGTCCACAATTGTTGGTAAAACATGATTAAACCATCTTTGCTCTCAACCATCCAACCACATCCAACCTCTTCCGGCTTGGCAGCTTTGGGTGCAACTGTCACTGCCTTCCCGTTGCCCCGCAAGTTCTGCGCATCATCTGCTAGGCAAAGGGCCAACCAGGCAAGGCACAGCAGCTTCATGGCGATGGTGGGATCGGAAGTTCGATCGGCTGAAATCACTGAGACTCGGCCAAGAAAAAGTAGACTTGGAGTTGCTTCTTTACTTTCAGTAAGGGCCAAGCAATCCATGTTCAATCCAAAGCCCATCAAATTGATCAATAATATCAGGTCTTTCTTGATCCTGGGGTGACATAGACCATCAGATTGTATACCAATTCTATCTACATCTGCATCTACATCTACAATATATACATCCGTATATTCGACATGCATATATTTATGTGTTTACATTTTCTACATACACAATCTAATGGTTTATGGATTATGGTGTTGAATGGTGTTGACATTGCCACGGTGTAAAACTGGAAACTCCTTCGGCCAACTGGACCTGACTGGCCCACGTCTTCGGCTCAGAGTTTTCCTCTTCCTCCTACCGGCGCGATCTTTGGGTGGGTTAAAGTGATTTAATGGGATATTACAGTAGTGGGATAAATGGAGGTTTTATGGGATATTTCATGGGATATACCCTCCGGATATACCCTCCGGTCAGCAAACATGGTATGCTGGAAAGTCCACGATTTTGTTCCATCATTTTCCCATCAAACCTTCATTTGCAGGGGATGTCCAATTGCCACAGTTGATTGAGAGTACCACCCCACCATCATCATCATCATCAACAACATCAATATCAACAGCATCAGCATCAGCATCAGCATCATCATCATCATCATCACCATCATCACCATCATCATCATCATCATCATCAACATCAACATCAACTTCGACATCAACAGCAACATCAACATCAACAGCAACAGCAACATCAAAATCAACATCATCATCATCAACAGCAACATCATCATCATCATCATCATCATCATCATCATCGACATCAACATCAACATCAACAGCAACAGCAACATCAACGTCATAATCAACATCAACATCAGCAGCAACAAGAACATTTACATCTGATGGTTCTTTAACGGTAAAAACTTTTCAAATGATGCAGCTGTCAATCATCTTCAAAAAATCAGATCACCATTTTCAATGGGAAAATCCAGTATAAATCACCATTTTCAATAGCTATGTTAAATTACCAGAGGGTATCTTTAGTCCATTTCTGAGGGAATCATTGGGGTTTTCTGAGGGAAAACCCACTTCTTTCTGCGCGCCTTCCGCTTCGGCCTCACCACATTCTGGCGACGCATCGGAACCACCACCTGCCCGGCCGCTGCAAGATATGTTAAGATATGTTAAGTTTATATGCTAACCAGTAAATTGTTGAATTATAGAGTAAATGTGTGTACCATTTAAAATTCGGAAAGGACTGTTGCGAGCGGCAGAATCCACAAGTTTTGGGGAAGAATAGTTTCATCAGAATAGTTTCCTACTACTTGCCCTCACAAGAGTCGTTTCTGACACATCTCATGGCACCACGTAATTTCACTACATCAGTCATCTGCCTACATTACATCTGCCCTACATCTGTCCAATTACACACATCTGTTTCCAACATCTGCTTTCACTTCTCTGCATTGGTTGCACAGATTAATTCAGATTAATCCATGATTAATCTAGAACCAAAAAAACAAAAAGAAACAAACAAAAACAATGTTTCCACAACTACTTTGACCTCTAGACTAGTTGCCAAACCTTTGTTTTTGTTGGTTTTGTTGTTTTTTTGTTTTTTTGGTTCTAGATTAATCGTGATTAATCTGGATTAATCCTAATTAATCACTGGCATTACATCATACATCACAACACTGGCATAACATCAACTCCACCAAGGTTAATTAATCCTGTGATCAATCCAAACCAAAAAACATATTTCCACACCTACTCGGACCTTTGGACTAGTTGCCAAGTTGCCAAATCTTGGTTTTTTCTTGTTTTTTGTTTGTTTGTTCGGTTTTCTCGAGGTTTTGGTATGATCCTGATTAATTAATCTGGATTCGTAATGTCCTACATCATGACTCCGGCTAGTTCCGGCCTTCTTGTCGCCAAATTTGGAAAATCAGATGCTTGGAGACTTGGGCATGGGTTGAGGGCAATTTTGTAGTTCATCCATTTCCACCTAGTTTTCCGCAGAATTTGGCACTGTTCAAAGACAATGCCCAACAATTGAAACAAAATAAAGCAGACAAGGTGCACTTAGGACATGGGTTCGGTATTTGTTTGCATACAATCTTCCAATATCTGTGATCCCAAGTCTTATTTTTCAAAGAAGGTGATATTCCTTACAGAAAGTGTGGCATGACGTTGTGCATTCCCTTTGAAAGATTGTAATATCTTTAAAAGAGTGCAGTAATGGTCTGAAATAGATCTTCAATGCGTACATAATTTCACAAAAGTGTGGCGCCTTCTGCTAACAGATTCCAACACCATTTCAAATTAAGGTCCACTTATAAATATATATATATACATATATATATATATACACATATATTTCATGGTGTTCTTTTGTGATCATGGCATTCTTTGAAGTGAATGTTTATAACATGTATTATAACATGTATAACTATCTGGAATATGATCCTTCAAGAAAGTGCATCATCTCTTTGAAAAGGGTGCAAGATTTCCTCAAACATCAAAACATAATTCCAAAATTCAAGATGGAATTCTTTTGTGTTTATAGTGTTCCTTTTATCAAAAGAGTATGATATTCCTTGAAAAAAGTGTGGAAAGTATTGTTTGTCTTTAAAAGCTATCAGCTCCTTGAGGGAGATGCAATATTCTCTAAAGACAATGGAAAATTATTCCAACATGTAATCCTTTTAGACATGCAGCACTCTTTCTGAAATAATATGGTTGTCCCTTGGTGAATCCTTGGTGCATAAATGATGGAATCATTTGATTAAGAAGAGTGCACAATTCTTTCATATTGAATACAGAAATTAGTTTCTTTAGAGAAAGACCTGGTTCTTAAGGAACAACCAACGAAGACTGAACCTTTTCAACATGAATACTACACGTGTGACGACAATTATTTTTACTTTTGCAGGAACATGGCTTCTTGAAAAGGGTACTATACCGTCTTATGGTGGGGTACTTGCCATGTGTAGGCAACATAGTCATTTGACGTGATGTTCAAGGACTATAGTGTTGATGCATTGGGTATTGCATTCTTGACATGAATTCTGCATATTAAAGGGATGGCTGTAATTCGAAAAGCACGCTACATATGGCCCAGGAATATTGTCTACTTGAAGGGATATCATGTGGAAGAAAATTTCGCTTTTTCAGAAACGAATGCTGCATCTTTTAGATCTTAGAGGATTCCTTCATAATTGTAGGGGTATTGCTTTTTGAAAAACATATTGTACTTTTTCAAAGGAACAATGCAACTTAATGATAATGAAAAATGCCTCTTTATAAGGTGGGGATATTTCATTGTTTAGAACAGGAATGCACTATCTTAAACTCATGCTACATATTATAGAAACATGTTTACCCCTAAATGGAAGGCTGTATTTCTTTAGGGACGCCCTGCATCTTTTAGAAAAATAACGTTATATTTTGCAAGGGATACTGGAAGGGTTCATGAAACTATTTCAAGGATATTGTATAAGATGCACATTTGTTTCAATATGCTTATTCCTGAATTGTATGTACTTACATTTATGATCATTTATGGTTCTTTGACTCTGATGTATTTACTCAATTGCATTCAATAAGAACAACATATTTCACAAGGAGATTCTTAAACAAGAAATATAATATGAATCTAATAAGAATTTGCATGGGAATTGCATGGAACTAGATGTCCAATAATTTCTGAATAAAAACTTGCCTTTTTTGATTTATGGCAATTTTGAGCACATAGCTGGGTGAAAAGTAGCACATAGTTGGGTGACAGATACAAGTATGTGTTTAAAGTGCAACCTATTCATATCTGGATCAGAAGGATTTGTAAAAAAGAATGCCATTTATTCAAGCAAATGTTCTGCCGCTCACAGCAGTCCCCTCCCTTAAAATTTTACTTAACCCAGCATACAACCCCAATAGCAAAGTCTCGTGTGCCTTTGACGCCAATTTGGTATTGACAGGTGATTCAGCTTAATCAAGAAAATACCATTCCTTCAACACCAAGACACCACCGGAACACTGACAAGACACCACAGAAGCGCCGCCAAAGCATAAGCAAAACACCAAAAACATCACCGAACACCGTCAAGACACTACGAACACACCACCAAAGTGCCACCAAGAAACCAATCGAAACACAATTGAGAGACCACCAAGACACCAGCAGGACAGACACCACCAATTCCCGAAAGGACCTCCACAGGGTGTTTCCCAAAAAGTTGCTGCCAGCATATTTTGTCATAATCATGTTTTCCTATCACCATCTTCTCACATCACCATATCACACCACGGGGACCAAGACACCGGGACTGTGTCCCCCAGGCCGAACCTGGGGCCCGTACACCTTTAGAGTTCACAACCCCAAGCTATCGCTGTTGGGGAAAAAAAGTAAAAAACTAGGGAGGCTATATATATATATACATACATATCAGAGTCAGAGTCAATAGCTTCCATCTCCAATCTTAAAGTAGGGTTGGAAATAATAGAAATATGTGAAATTGCCAACAAGTCTTCTGGTTGATTCAAGGGGACAGCCATCGTTTTGCCATTTCTTAAATCCAAAATCATCCACATATAATCATACATCCAAATTCTTTCTCGTGGTGTCAGCTAATTTTTCCTTGCAACCAACTTTGGGAGAGATCACTTGACCATGCGGCTAATCACGAAGTAAGAATGTCTCCTGGGCCAAATGGATCTGGGTAATGAATGATGAATCCCCAAGAACCGATCAAAATGACCAACCTCTGGTGGGTCCTCTACTTCCATTGGGAAATGGCTACCGTGGCTACCATGACTCGTGCCTTGCCACGGGCAGTACCATCGCCGGCCTTCGCACGCCTGCGAGATCAGGGTCCAGGTCGGATCGTAATCCGATAGCGATTGAAGTTGTTCAACACTTAACCACAAACCATAGCCGCTATTGACATCTATTGAATCTATTGACTATTGATAGTTCATGATAGTTCTTGTTTCAATTCTCCAAAAGCCATGATTGTCTATGATCCCAGTTCCCACCTCAAACAGGAGGCGGACGGCGACCTGGCACTCTGCAGAGCAAGTCGAGTGCACGCTTGGGTTGATCATCATTTACATTCATCTAATTTAATTTACCACTTTTTAATGGCCATATTCTAATCGGAGATGATGACAAACCGTTGGGATTCAGCAGTCAAACTTGAGACACCGTATGGAGTGCCAAAAAGGAGCACACACGTGCTCCCTTTCTTGCTACTGAGCAAATAACGATTATATATTGGATAGTGTTGGCTATATTCCTTTATTTATTGGGTAAATCTCCATGTTTACTTAATATGGTTTGAGGTCAAAACTAAAGCTATGAGGGACTGACATCCAAAAATGCTCTGCTCCGTCTAGGATGTTCAGAATAAGGAGGTAACAGTTCAGTCATATGAATCGACTATCCACTCCAGGACCTTGACCACTGCCATGCCCTGCCTATAGCCAAGCACCAGACCCACTCCAGCGGTCGCACCCACGGGCGCCAGCCATTCTGACCTCAGGGCAATTCTGGACGCCACTAAGGGTACTGCCCACAATTCTGTAGCTGCTTAAGTGGCTTCAACCCCCAAAAAAAAGTATTCGTCACTTGGAAGTAGAGAAGATATTTCAAGCCACCAAAATAGCTAAATATGGATAATGTGGTTCTATCTCCATGAAACATGCTGCTGAAAAATGCCGTGCCTCGGGCACGATTGTCCACACCATGAGGCAGAGGGCAAGGTGACCTGCAAATGCCGGTTCCTGCACATGTTCCCTGAAAACCCAAGGAATGGGAATGGGCAGCTTTTGGATCTGGACTTCAATATGGAGATTCTTCATTCAGTAAGACTGGCCAAATATACTCGGGGGAACTTGAACTACTTGAACCTCAAAAATTCAAGCGTCACCGCATCCATCAACTCTCAAAATCCGTTTCAAATCCACTGATTTGTTGCCATCAAATCGAAAAATCGCTGCTTACCCCAGCGTTGCCAGCTGTTTCTCCATCATGTACCAAATTTGGTTGCTAAGGATTCCAGTCGAAATTTGGCACGTCAGTGCGATGAGATTCTCTCCAGCAAGCCGTCCGATGATTGATAGGGGGTCCCATACAAGATTATTGCAATAACAATCCCCATAAACCAGTTATGAAACCAGTTGGAGTGCAACCCCCCATTCTTCAAAGGCAAGAAAAACCATCGTTCATTGGTTCCATCTCCACTTTCACAGCGTAATATCGCACGTGTTTAATGGTTCATACCCCAACATTCCATAACAATGTTTGCAAGATAATGCCCCAAGCTCCAGTAGGTAATACCTCCAACTTTGAAATGATTGCTGGGGACACGATCAACATGATTGCATGTCCGAAAGCTAATTCCCGAATTTCATGCAGCATGTTAATCTAGTATCACCAACAAGATTCAATGCCTAGTTAAAACTAGCCCTGATGGTTAGCTATATAATCTTGCTTTTCGTTGCCGAAACCTTCTTAAACAATTTTAAACCAGCATTTTGTTTGTGGTTTAACCACCAACGATCAACTGGGCATTGCTTGGCATTGTGCCTTCCAGTTGGGTGTGTGAAGTAATCGCGCTAGTGCCATGGCGCCATGGCTCTGGAAGATCCAGCGCGGCTCACAGAAGGGTCCCTGGATCGAGCCACAAGGGACCCAAAGACTTGGGTGTCCAGTGTGTGTATATCATATAGATATACACATATAGATATATATGTATATGTAGATATACATGTGTATATATATATATATATATGTATATATATATGTGTGTGTGTATGTATATATATACACATGTATATAATATGTTTTTTGTACATATGCATATGTATATATATACATATATATATATATATATGTCCCTTTGATGCCTAACCCATGGGCCAAGAATGATAAGAATGTGAGGAACATATTAATGTCTTTCCAATTCATATAGATTTGGATCCACACCTGGTGAGTACTCAACATAATCAAAAATTCAAATGTTCTCAAAATGTACTGCAATTTCATAGCTACTTACTTTGTTTCCTCTTGAGTTGACTCTCATGGTTACGTTTGCAAGATTCAGAAGTGATCAGAGTCTGGCCACAAAAAATATTGTAGACATGCGTGTATGGGTGTATATGGCTCTTCAACTCACCACGAAATTCAGCCCATTTGATGCCTATGATCCTTGAGCCGAGACCAGCTGCAGAGCTCCCGGTTGGCTGGTGATGCCCGTGATTTTTGAGCCCCAAAAAACCTGCGTGGAACGGCCTCAACCCCCAGGCCCCAGGACTTCATTTCAGCGGCTGCAACAGAGACGGTTCTGCAGCTCCCCTTCAGGGAACTGCGACCAGCTACTCCGCCGATGCCGTCGAAGGCACCCAACTAGCGTGCATCGCAGAGCTCTGGCGCTTGTGGCGCGACAATTTGCGACGTTGCTTGAAAGACGCCCCTGAACATCTACGCAAGTGTCCTTAATTGACCTGACCAGACAAAGCATGCCACTTCTTCACTCTCCATCTTAAATCTTACCTTTCCAATCTTACCTGCAGACATCTGAGGGAGTCTTCTCTACGGCCCCGGAGTCACTCATCACCTCAGTGGGTGGGAGATTCTGCTGCCATTGAAAGGATCGATAAGTCTATGCATTGAATACTCAAATGTCACCCCTTCCGTAATATTGCATCGGCCTCCCTTGAATGAATTTGGTCTTTTGTCACAAAAGAGTCTTTTTATTGCATTTTGGGTTTCCCATTTGATGTGGCAAAACCAGTACAGCAAGCCACACCCATTAACTTTCCAGAAATGGGTGTTGGGTACCCCACAACAATTGCAATTTCCTTCGGTCCCTGATCTCTGCAAAGAATCAACTCCCTTGTGGCAGACCAGGACTCCCAACATCTAAAGCTTCAACGAGTCAGCCAGGGGATGCCGAAGGGGATGCCAGCCTTCACCAAAGTCTTGCTGAGAAGCCCTGCCATTCCCGGGAGTTTCCGCAACTAATGGACTAACCAACAGGAACATAAACACGCCATGGACCAAATCCAGGACAACTGTCCCCGCAGTTTTTGAGATGGATGCTTTTTCGGGTACCCTGAAACTTGGTTGAAGCGATGGAAGACATAAGCACCACAAGAGTGAGGCTTGGAATTTTGAACTACCACAGTGGGGACAGAGGCAAAAGCTGGGTACTAAATGGAGGAAATTGGAGGAAATTGATCATCCTTAGATTAAAATTGCCAGGACCTGTGCTGGAAGATTGTGGCCAAGAACCAAGTGATTCACAAGCGCCAAACACCATTAGTAGGACTCACCAATCGCTGAAAGCAGATCGGATCCCAATGAACCTTGGTATCTTCAGGGTAGTAAGACATGGTAAACATGATATATCCAGAGTCTATCTCAGTGTAATATTATATATATATATATATATCATCATATTATATGTGTATGTATATTAATATATATATATACATACATACATATGTGCATAATGGGCATGGTTAAACCTCGACCTGTTGACACCTGTTGGTCATCTTTGGTCGTTTCGGTAGGTTCTGCTTCCATTTTCATTGGTAGCTCATACCCTCCCCTACTCCACCTCTGCATGGCTGACTTGCACATCTTGCGCCTGTGTTCTTGGAGTTGTGGCTCATCCACCAATCTCGAAAGTCTTCGAAGGTGCAGCTGCTTCCCTTGTTCCTTAGATCAGCTCTTTGAGGGGATCGATCATGATGGAAGCCAAGGAATTCCAAAGGTCCTGCTATCTGGGGATGGTCATGTCTCAAAAGATGCCTTCGGAATTCTAGCTGTAGACTGGGGCAAACTAATACCACCACACCCCCTCCCCCCCTAGTGTCTGCAAACAACGACAATGCTGTGTTTGCAAGGGGGTCATCCCATTTGCTTGGACTCTTGGAACTCAACATCCCTGTCAAGACTCGAGACTTGTGAGGGAACGCTGCCCAAATCTACGAGAAGTGCTTATTCTTGAATTTATGCAGTACATCCCACGAAATGACACCCTTTCTTTCACCTATGTTTTGTCTTGGTTAATGATTGCTTGGGTATTCAGAGATCCGATTCTTAAGGGGTCAATACTTTTGGACGAACGACAATTGGCCGAAAATTCCCAACAGAAGATGGATGGATCTGGCCGTTTCTAATCCAGTCCGACTGGCTTCCAAAACCCTGCAATCCGGAGCCCCTACCAGCGATTGCTTGGGTATAAATGCATACGTCTGTCCAAACAATAATAATTGTTTAAATATAATTGAATAGTCCAGTTTTTGAAATTAAAACATATTAAAGCATAGGTTGCGATACAAAATGGTTGTGAAATGTCAGCCTTTTCTGCTCAGGTTCAGTTCCTGGTGCCCCCGTTCTCCCAAAGAAATCCCAACGGAAGCGTCGGACTCAGTTCCTGCATGGCGGTTTCAACCTCCTGACTCGTCATGGTGACACCTGGGCGACCAAATTGTTACATCACTTTTGATTCATCCAAGATACGGAAACCGTCTCTAAAATGGATAAAAATGCAATTGGAAGATGAAATGTGGCCATGAATATTATGTGTATATATGTGTGTATATATATATATGAGCCCGGTCCCCGGACCCTCACCCCCCCCCCCAATGGTATCCCCCCCCCCACTCCTAACCCCCCCACCCCCCCAAAACCTAGTATTTGCACGTTATTTGCACAT
>Ga0126342_10013743_pt1 | contig 14317 bp, 13 predicted proteins | sample Cyp1metagenome_FD_92528 | JGI IMG/M metagenome (GOLD analysis project Ga0126342, IMG submission 92528) | Coral microbial communities from Lord Howe Island, Old Settlement Bay, Australia - Cyphastrea 1 metagenome | ecosystem: Host-associated > Invertebrates > Cnidaria > Coral ...
AGGAGGAGGACAACAGCTCTGATAAAATCTAACAACCCTCACCTGGCAGGTGGGGAAAAAAACAATTCCTCGACAGGAGGAAGAGCCTGGAGACGAAGACTGGGATCGTTTGGACGGGCAATCCGAAGACGAAGAGCTGGGTGAAATGGTGAATGTTGTTTGTGGCATGTGTGATGAAAAGGATGATGACCGGCAAGGTGATCATGAACCTGTGGCAGAGAGGAAGCCAGAGCCAGATGTGGTTCCGGTGGAAGAACCCAAGGATCCCGTAGCAGAACCTGAAACAGTCCCTCACCTTTGTTTGATCGTTTTTCCCCCTAAATGCTGGTTAAGGGTTAAGGCGGTTAAGGGTCTCTAGATTTTACAGATTGATCTGGTCCCTCCTCCTCTCCTCTCCTCCTGGCAAAGTCCACCAGCTTATTTTTCCAACACTATCAAAAACATTTTTGCAAGTGTTTGCCCTCTTTCGGTCCCTAGGCACTATGGCAGGCTCACCACAATGCGAGGGGCGCCGTAACAGAACACATTACATAACAGACAGAATCAAACAAAAGAAATGCCAGCTAGAATATCCGAACATATGCTAAATAGAATGTCATAAACTTTGTGCCAAATAAAATGTCAAAACATAAATATGTCACAAACACACGTTAGACAAATGGTCAAAACGTAGGTCAGCTTCGGTATTCTGACTCATTATATGTGTACGTCACGAGCATGGCAATGATCTTGCCTGTTCTTGTTCAGAGTGTCTACCAACATGATACTGCAGGTTTTGGTTGCAAATGCAAGTCTCGTGCTGAGGTGGTTTTTTTACTGATATGTTTGCTTGAAAAGACCAGAGATGCAGCGATGAACAATGCCGCGGTGGGGATCACAAAAAGTAAAATAAGATTTCGTCGATGGGAGTTGTTGAAAATCAATTTGCCTGCAAGATTCACGTTTTGACATTTGAAACCAAAAACCAAGAGGTTCTGAAAGAAAGGTTATGTCTCATCGCGTTGATGCAGCCATTTAAAGGCTACATGTCTTTTTCCGAACAGATTGCTTTCCACGTACTACCTGAAGCAAACGGGCCAGGTACGAGCTGATGCTGGAAAAGTTCATGCTGACCAATGTGCACGAGGGCGTCCGGAGGGTGAATGGCCACCAGGATCAAAGCCATATTTTGGCAACCCAGCCACTAGCTCTCCGTTTGTCCAGTGCTACTTGCCACAGGGCTTTGTGTTTCAAGGCCGAAAATCAAAGTCCCTGAGCTTTCAAGAGGGACCTGCTAGCACAGTTCGTGGCATCTGCCGCTCAAAGGAGGCAGCCATTCTCGGTGTACAGACATGGGCATGGCAATGGTTCAACAGTCTCAAAAAGGAAGACAAGAGCTCCCTGGTTGAGACGGATGCTTTGGCTGAAAGACCAGCCAAGAAAGCTCGCGTCAACTGATGGAGGCAGAATGTGACTTAAGTTTTCTGGTTCAGTGAAATCATTGAACCTCAACTCCTTTTCAGGGGTGAGTGCCTGCAGCTGCAGGCCCGGGGTTTGAGTACGAATGTGCTCTGCTGATATTGGGGACTACGGGCTGGTAAAACGGAAAAGTGCGCAAGGCCAGAAACCTGTGACTGAGACTGTTGAAAGCATTTGAGCCCAAACCATTTTGAATCTCAGTTTTTGATCAAAAAAGGCAGAAGTTGAAATAGCTATTCGGAATGGGCAGGGTTGGATTAGAATATTACATATAATATATATTACATATCATATATATATTACATGTAATATATATATATATATATATATATATATTACATATATAATATATGATACATATAATATATATATATATGATCACTAACAGATGGTTGCTGAGCTTACTACGCCTCTATTAATTATTGATTCTTCGTGGTTGGATGAGAAAAAACCCAACACAGCTGGCATGATCCTCCCAGGGAAGATGGGCTGGAAAGTCCACCATGATTTTCGATGATTTTCCCTTCTGAAATATTGATTTTCCCAATGATCAAGACAGGGATTGGTAAATGTCTCATTTTGGGAATATTGGACATATAGACCATATAAAGGTAGCCATGGCATTGACCATATACCTAATGGTTGGGTGATGTTCAATGGGGACATTTAATGACCCATGCAAGACATCCAGTAGATGATTTTCCCAGTAAAGAAAATTAACACAACCATTTCGACGCAGGTTATTTAAGTGATTTCCCATTGCCCAAAGGTGATTACGTATCACGGTAGTCATGTTTCTTTTGTCCCGGGAAAGTGCGACTTCTATGAGGTCGGCCCTGATGCATATCACGGTGCTTATACGCGCCATTTATATATATATACATGTGTTCACATGTTTAGTTTTGCATATATATATACATACCTTAGTGCTCTTCATGCATATATATTTGTATATATATGACATATGTCTGTCTACGTGTAGAAGCAGGCATTGATCGACATGTTATAAAACATATTGGATCATCTTCGTACACGCACATGTACACATAGATTTGTTTATCCGCATACATATATATATATATCATGTATTTGTGCCAATAACCTTCGTATATAGCTACTTTTGGCAATATCCCTTCTACGCAGGAGCAGAAGCCCATGATGCCAATGGCTGGAAAGGTCGGAGACTGGTGAAGTGAGGAAGTTGTTGATGGAATCTATGTGATAATGGGATAATCACAATGGTGCTACCATTTAGGCATGGTTTATGGCAACCATGAAAAATTGTGATTTGGGGGATGGTTCATGGCGGTTTACCGCATTACCCTTATAATTACCCTCTGGTAAACTAACATAACTATGGAAAATCACCATTTTTAATGGGTAAATCCACTATTTCTATGGCCATTTTCAATAGCTTTTTGTATGTTTACCAGGCCGGGTATATGGAGCTTTCCCTTTGTCATGGTGAATCCCCAGCCACCACGACCATGGTTGCTTCAATACGACCAAGTTTATGGTCGGATGGTTTGGATTTGCGGCTACTCCCATTTTTGGAAACCTCCACACAAAAAAATGCATACATTACATGACATGACATGACATGACATTACATTACATACATACAAACATACATATATATATATATATACATACAGTCAATACAGATTTGGATTTTGGGAATGTCATGCCCAGCGAAAAGAAGGTAATTTGCGATTTGAACTTGTTCACGCATAGATAGACTATCATAGTCCATCAGCTAACAATACAGGATGGTTGATTTGTTCCTTATATACTACTTGTATATATAGTCATCTCTGTGGTATATGACTCATGAACATTTTGGTATGTGGAATGACGTACAGCATACATGAGCAGACTATGCATCTTGTATATTGTATGTGTACATGGGGGTCATGTATTATGGGAATTCAACCAACTCTCAAACAATACCTCCCAACTAATAGATGATGAAGCCTTATCAGTGATATTAGTGGCTGTTGGTGGTTGATTAATCCTTAAATAAACCCATTCATTATTGGAGGGGTCACATGACTAAATAGGTTGTTGGTTTCATATCTTTCAAAATCCAAGTATGCTATATCTGGTGTGCCATGGATCCCATGAATATACCCCAGTCATATTAGCATTAATCTACCACATCAATGGATCCGTCATGGGTATCATTGAACGAACCCATGGATTAAGGCGCATGGCTTCGATCCGATCCCCCCAGGTGGATCCGATACAAATGCAAATGGCTGGATATTGGGCGAATCTCGGTGCAATGGTTGGGTAAAAAAAATGGATGGCAATGGCTGGTGGTTTTACTATGTTTTACTTGGAAAAAACAACTTAAACAAACATGATGAGGATTGTTTATTATTACTATTATTTGGCAAATATGGGCATACCCGGTGTGTGATTTAACGGTTTGCAATGGAACATCACCATTGTAGTGAAAACGGTCAAACAATGATTGCTCCAAACAGGTGGTCCCTTTGATAAACAAAAAATGGCTGGAAAATCCTATATCAATGATGGAATTGATGAGAAAATCCTCAAACTCAATGATGGTTTTCCAGCAAACCACGTTTGAGTACTTTGAGTACCGGAGGGTACTCCAAATTTCCAGTTGCGATTTCTCATCCTGGTTGGTGGTTTGGAACATGTTTTATTTTTTCCATATATTGGGAAGAATCATCCCAACTGACTTTCATATTTTTCAGAGGGGTAGGTCAACCACCAACCAGCATCATTTTTACCATCAATATGTTCATAATATGGAGCAGAAAGTCCGTGTAGATCCGAGTGCAGGGCTGGGGCCCATGTTCCAACATGGGCCCCAAACGTTGTAAGTTGGTACCCCAACTGCTTCTATGTATCCTCAACCCAAGAGTTGTAGTGAACTCAACCAACATAGCCAGCTATAATAAATCAGCTATAAATCAGCTATAAATCAGCTATAAATCAGCTATAAGTTCCCATTTTTCCCAGTTCAACCTCCATGTCCCTTGGGTGAAATCAGCAGGTCACCATTGATCCACCAGACGACCTAAGGGCGCCGCAGCCCATGCAGATGTATCCCGGTCCCCCCATGCGTCAAGTGCAGCCGGTGCCGGTGCCGCCGCCGCCCAAAGCTCCTGTGGCGCGCCTGGGGGCGGATCAACGGTTCGTTCTCAGGGCGAAATATGGGGCTTTCCTAAAATGCTGGCACAAAATGCATGGTTTCATAGGGAATCTGATATTTCATTATATATATATAAAACCAAAAATGGGTGGATCAACCGTTTTATTCCAGATAACTATGTGAAACATATATGAATATATATTATAGTATATTAATATATATATATATGAATATATAGGTTTCGCAATGTAAGATAATGTAAAATTGCAATTATGATGGTATGAACTGATATTTACTGTGATATAATGAATGACCATTTGATTTGGATGGTGGGGGTAACTATCCCAAAAAGGCATCACTTTCGACCTTGGTGTTATAGTTCAGCCAGATTTTGGAATATCGGGATATTTCATGGGATATATAACATTATACAACCATCAATATTCCCAGATGCTCCATGTATGGAATAGTTACCAACATTTGCCCTAAAAATCACCCAGTTTTTTAGGTAAATATTCCAGCACCATGGAGCATCTGGGATTGAATATAGGTCTGTCTGAAAATGCTGGATATTTGGTCACCATCAAATTTCAATTTTGATGGGGGAAATGATGACACGAAGTGACCACCAAATTTGGGGCTTCTTTTTCCGACAAATCCAAATGATTGCACCCACTTCTAGTGGAGTCGATGGTTTGATACGATTGTTGATGGATTTTGTTGTACCAAGAGTATCCTTTTGCTTATATAAGTTGGAAATTATATATATATATGTATACATATATAATTATATAATACGGACGTGTTACAGTGTTAGATTGCCAAACGGCATAGAATATTGGTTTCAGGGATGAGTTGAAACACCAGCGAAGTGACCAGAATACATGAAGCAAGATCAGGAAACCTAATTGAATGATTCCTGGTTGGTGGTTTGGAACATGAATTTTATTTTTCCATATATTGGGAATAATAATCCCAACTGACGAACTCATATTTTTCAGAGGGGTAGGTATACCACCAACCAGATTCTATTGAACTTAGGAGAGTTGTATCAGGGAACTCTGCAGGTACCAGAAATGGTCGATGTATTTGGCACAGATCCCCATATGGGTTGACCCAACTCTTGCAGGTTTTGGTTGTCATATATCCTTAAAAAACACACCAAACAAATCCCCTAAAAAATATCACATGAAACTTGAAACTCACATTTTTTTGATGACATATATACTGAGCAGGTTTTGGTTGGACTGACGACTGACAAAAATGGCATTGGAACCTCGAGCTTTGGAGGTTACCAGCTTTTAAATTGTGGCTGGTGGAAGATGGAATCCTGTTGCAGATACATCACATCCCCAAAATTGACGACCCTGCCAGCAACCCTCTGGTAAACGTTTACACTTTGCGAACTGGAAAATCAGCAAAATTTTCATGGGTAAAATCAACGAACTTTCTATGGCCATTTGAAAATAGCTAACTGTTAAATTATCAGAGGGTATAGGGCAATTATAGCCAGTTATAGGGCAAATATATGGAGGTTTCCTGACATTGGGGGTACCCCCAGCCATCATCCATTTCTGGATGGATTTTCGATGAAACAACCCATCCAGCTATGGGGGCACCCCCATTGATGGAAAGCCCCATACCTGGAGGCACCACGTAAGCCGCCTGAGCACAAGGACCGGGGGGGAAAGGCCTTGGGTCGCAGCCTTGGGCCGTTGAGGTAACTGGGATATCAATGGATTGTTTTATTTGGGAAAAATAAGCGGAACGCCGGAACGCCCCATTTTTTTCATGGTAAAAAACTACCATGGTTTCCGGATTTTCCCAACAAAACCAATCCATGTAACTGCAACATCTATAACTAGGGGATTCCTTGTTCTGTTCCGAGATTACCTTGAGCTGCCGCTAGATCTGTTTGTAATTGAGCAGTTGTTCCTTGTTCTGGTCCCTATTTTGATATAACATAATAGAACTATGTCTATGTTGATGCCATTGGGCTAAGGATTTTAAAGCTATATAATTGTTTTACTATGGGATTTCACCCCCATATGTTTGCATAAAACATCTATATCCAGTATACCTGGAACTGCCGCAAGTAGGTGAGGATGCTGAGCCGATGGCCTGCCAAGTTGTTGGGGTGTCTTCAGTGGTACATGTGCTTGATGTGATATGGGGAGTACACCGATGTGTTTCACAAGAGTGGAATTGTGGAACCGGGCCTTTCTCGTCCCTTTTCTCAAGTTCGCGGGACAAAATGGAGCCACTTTTTTTCTACAAGTTTGGTGATGTTCGAATGTAAAGCTGCTACTTGTCCGAAAAAAACTGTCCAACCGACGAAAGATAGCACAGCAAACGGATGCAAATGGAAGGTCCACCAGAAATTCTATGAAATTCTTATATAGTGTATATAGTGTTTGTTAATTTTCCTCATTTGAATTCTTTCGCCAAGTCAAAGCTCATCCTCAGCTCGTAGCTCTCCAAAAAACCCTCGATAAGGGAAGACCGTGGTTGGGAAATCCCTGAACTCACTGGAGGCTTTCCTGGGAAAATCATCCACAAATGCCATTCCTTTGGTGGAATCCCCAAGTCCCCAAGAGCAGGAGATGGAAAAGAAAGAAATTCGGAAGCACGTTTGGGGGGCCCAGACATGTGGAGCCGCTCCTGAGGATCATGGATATCATAGCGCCGCTTGATGCCGAATCCCATGCGGGATTTTTGTGATGTGTGTGAAGATGTGTGAAATATATATATACATATAGGCCATATTGTGTCCTTGTGATAAGATACCTGTTGATCCTTGTGATAAGAAATTCAAAACTATTCTGATACATATTGTGATCAAATGTCACCCATCTCTGGCCTGGAGAAATCCAACCGAATCCACACGAATTTTGATGCGGAAGAGAAATGTTGATTCGCACTTCGATACCACGAGGCACCCTTCAGTTTCAGGAAACCACAAAGTACAACCCATGTATACCGATTTAAGATCCGATAATATGATTCGTTTTACATTTAAACATCCTGAAGATGCTCTCAGTCCTTAATGCAAGGTGAGGCCCCCCAATTGTCCCCATGAAGTATACTTATATCCCCCATAAATCCTAGCTAAACCAGCTTAGCATCTTAGCCTTCATGAATCAGCCATCAATCCCCATCTGGTTGGTGGTTTGGGACATTTTTTATTTTTCCATATATTGGGAATAATCCCAACTGAGTCATATTTTTCAGAGGGTTGGAACCACCAACCAACAATTTTTCTGAGTTGAATCTCCATCTTTCCTATTTTGCCATGGCTTAAATCACCAGGTGCCCGCCGTGGTGCCACCGAAGGAAAATGGCGGAACTTGCCAGGTGAATTTTGATGAAATTCATCCATATTGTGATATGAATGTATTATGACTGGTTGGTGGTTTGGAACATGTTTTACTTTTCCATATATTGGGAAGAATCATCCCAACTGACTTTCATATTTTTCAGAGGGGGTTTAAACCACCAACCAGATGATATGAATGTAATGTGGTAAACCCAATAATGGAACCCGTTGATTAACCAACCATTTGAATAGGGGTTTATCATGGTATACCGTATTATTCAATAGTAAGACTCTACTGAATTCTACTGGGGATAGTTTTGGGCTTAGGGTTTACAATATATCATATTTATCCAGAGTCATGAAATTGATGGTTGGCAACCAAGAATGGGATGCCTGAAAAAGCCTTGAACTCTGTGATTGTTTACCCTTTGGTACTTTAATGTAGATAGCAAAAACCGCTACTTTTCTATACTTTTGATTAATGTGTAAATGATCATAATTCATCTAATATCATCTAATTATAATAAATGGACCATTTTCCATAGCTACCTTAAATAATGAGGGGGTAAGAATCACTGGAGTTTTTCGTTAAGCGCGAGGACCGCAGTCTTTGGAATCTTTGGTCTCAGGAAGGTTGGTTTAATCGCCTGTATCCTCCAATGATATAGCTATTGATTGAGAATTAACCAACCATAATGGGAATGCAATATGGATAGAATGGGATATATATATATATTTACTGCTTGGTGGTGACTGGAACCATGGAATTTTGAATGACTTTCCCATTAAATTGGGAATTTCATCATCCCAACTGACGAACTCCATCATTTTTCAGAGGGCTAGGTCAACCACCAACCAGATAACATGTGATATGATGGCGAAGTCCTCGTATTGTTAGTGATATTTCGTGATTAGATCCCTTCTTAGATGGTCAGGCTACGCTTTACCAAGGCATCCTGGATATTTCTCGTTAAATCATGTTAAATCACCATGAAAGCTGGACGCAGCGTTTTTGAATGGCCGGTTGGATGCTGATTTGCGGTCTAAAATGCCAATATGGAGATGTGGCTGTTCTACGTGAAGAGCTGCTTGCGTCGAGAAGCAGCGCAGCAACACAGTGCCCAAGATGCGGAAGAAGCTCAAGCCGCAGCGGCAGCGAAGGCAGCTCAACTAGCGCATTCAGCCGCCATGGAACAGGCGCACATATATATATACTATGCTATACTATACTATACTATAGTATAATACAATATGATACAATATATAATATAATGTAATATAATATAATACAACATAATATAATATAATATGATATAATATAATATAAGTTAATATAATACACTATTTTAAAATATATTATATACAAAATAAAATAACATAATATAATAGTTGTAGATTGGACAATTTTTTGATGGGGCTTCATCGTTTTCATGGACAGGAAGCAGGAAGATTATGGCCATCCTCGCGGTGTTGGATAGGGTCTTTGTACGGCCTTTTTTGGTTTGAGTACATTCCACATCTGAACAAAAAGTTTCATGTTTGTTGTTTCTTATGTTGTATAAATTCTAGAGGATGTGAACCCTTCACACTTATTCCAAACAAATACCCAGTATGCGTTTGCTTAAAAAAATCATGGTCATGTTGGTTACTGTAAATCCACAGTCACCTTGCAATTCATTTTGGTTCAATCCAACATATGTATATATGTATACATATGTATATTTGAATATTTGAGTATACCATACTATATATTATATCCAACATATATAGTATCCATATATAATATACATATATAGTATGTATGTATATTTGCTGGTCAAATCACCATCTTTGGTCGATGGTTTGCTCATGTTTTATTGCGACCATCATCGAAAATCAGCTGATTTTTGGCAGTTTTCATATGGCTTAACTGCTAGTTTGGATGATTATGTGATGTAATCCATGTTAAGCCATATTACATCACATAATCATCAAAAACAGTATTGCAGTGAATCCATATTAATCCGCATTAATCTGTATTAACCCATGGCTTCTTTTCCAATTTCCAACGGTACATTTTTTTCGTGCCAGGCAGTGCCTATGGTGCCGGAGGTGAGCCGCGAGGTGAGCCACGATTTGTACGACGTTCAATGGTATACCCATTGATGGTATGTCATTGATATAATGATATAGCTATTGATTGGGGATTAACCAAGCATAATGGGAATGCAATATGGATAGAATGGGATATAATGATATATATATATATATTTACTGGTTGGTGGTGACTGGAACCATGGAATTTTGAATGACTTTCCAATTAGATTGGGAATTTCATCATCCCAACTGTCGAACTCATATTTTTTCAGAGGGGTAGGTATACCACCAACCAGTATAATGATATAGCTATATATAGCTATTGATATTTACAATCAATGGTATTATAAGTATATTCAATGGCATGATATAATCAATGGTATAATTTATAATCAATGGTATGGTATAATCAATGGTATTTCATCAATGCTATTTATAATTGATGGATTGGTATTTTAAACCATAAGTAGGATATTAGTAGGATTTGATGGATACTATAATTATATTCAAAACCATTGAATTGGATATAAACCATTGATTATAGTATATTGATGGATATTATAAATCAATGGTATTTCATCACCAGTATACCAATGGAGCGTTGTTAATGGCCATTATTAATGGAAATAACATTAATGTTGATTATTAATGGTTATTACTAATGGCTATCTACTATGTTTGATGATTATATGATGTAATATGGTACTATTGACTGATTTGTACTATATATGGTATGTGATTATTATTTTTACTATCTTGTGAAATATAAATTAGATCATTTTTACATTGGTTATATCATGGGTGTACCAACGGGTATGTACTATTGATGGCATACCAGTGATGATATATCATATGTCTCCTACTACCAACCATCAATGGTATGTCATCAATAGTAAATCATCAATGGGTATATCATCAATGGATATGTTCAACCTATCATCAAAGTGTACTGTGTATTAGCAAGTGTTACTATGAATGGTTCTATCATCAATCAATGGTTGTTTATGGTTATATCATCAATAATAAATTGGGTATATCACCTATATATCCCCATTAATTAATGATCCATGAATTGACTATAATCTCAATAATCTATATCATCAATGGTGTGCTGATTATTGGGTATATCACCAACATGTTAAACCAACCATTGATTCGGGGCTCCGTAAATGGGGGTCTCCATAGTCATGGAGGATCCCCAAAAGCTGGTTAAATAACATGGATGATGATTGGGGGGTACCCCCAAGGATTGGAAACATCCCAATCATGCCAAATAGAGATATACCCAATCATAAGCACCAATTGGGGATGCTTTAGGGCTTTAGTTTTACCTCTTCAATGGAGGCATGTGTATATATATATATAAGTATATGTATATATATGTATATATATGTATGTATGTATATATGTATATACATATATATGTGTGTATATATATTTATATATGTGAATATATATATATATATATGGATATATTGTAATTGCAATCTGGACATCAGTTAGTTAATGTGTACGTGTATACATACATACATGCATGCATGCATGCATACATACATACATACATACATTCATACATACATACAAACAAAAATACACATACATGCATGCATGCATGCATGCATGCATCCATCCATCCATCCATCCATCCACACGTACATACGTACGTACGTACATACGTACACACGTACAGTATATATATATGTATGTAATGTATGTATGTATGTAATGCAATGCAATGCAATGCAATGCAATGTAATGTAATGTAATGTAATGTAATGTATGTAAGTAATGTATGTATGTATGTAATGTAATGTATGTATGTATGTATGTATGTATGTATGTATGTATGTATGTATGTAATGTATGTATGTATGTAATGTAATGTAATGTATGTAATGTATGTATGTATGTATGTAATTGTATGTATGTATGTATGTATGTATGTATGTATGTATGTATGTAATGTAATGTATGTATGTATGTATGTATGTATGTATGTATGTATGTATGTATGTATGTATTAATGTAATGTAATGTAATGTAATGTAATGTAATGTAATGTATGTATGTATGTATGTATGTATGTATGTATGCACATCATATGCGTTATATGTACATTCAGAATATGTATAATATAACAATGGCTGCAGCCGGTTTTATCAGGCATAGATTTTAATCTCCACTTACATTGGTTGATATCAAAGAAGTGGGTACCATGAGATTAATCCCCTACATTTTGGTAAAATGTAGGTAAAATATGTGGCGACCTCGCTGAATGACTTCACTAAACATGAGGTAAGTGATGAGACCTTTACCATCCCAAGAGTGGTTTATTTCTCGATATTTCTCGGAATTCTGGTGCGGATTCAGAACCAACCCCCAATATAGATGGTGAATAAGTGTCAATAAGCCCTATCCCCCGTTTTCAACGCCCCCAAAACAACAATGGTAAGATATCGGGGATAGAAACACAAACATGGACCGTTAACCACGCGTGTGAAACTTCAACACATACGGGGTAATCGGGTTAATTATAGTAATTACTTAAAGACCATGACTGGTTGGTGGTTTGGAACATTTTTTATTTTCCATTTCATATATGGGATAATCCTTCCCATTGACTTTCATATTTTTCAAGATGGTTATTGCACCACCAACCGGATGAGAATTCCCCATCAATATCCCATTCAATCAGCCGTTTTTATGGTGAAAAATCCCGGCGTCAGGTGCCGAAATCAAGCTCTGAGCCAAGCACAGGTGCGCCCTGGTGCTGGGCCTTTAAAAGGGCTTCGCAAACGATAGAAACAGGTGGTATTTGACAATGCAAAACAGATGGGACAGTTTGGAATTTCCTGATTTAACCTGGGCAAAAAATGTGGTAAATTTTGGATTTTATTGATTTTACTTGGGAAACATGTGATTGTAATAGTTGTTTTGTACAAAACTAAGTTGGTTTATGGCGAGCAAAAAAACTCAGGTTTATGGTGGATATATACTTATACCAATAGTATTCTATACTTCTATAGTATTCTATACTTAGATTCAGTTAGTCAGTTATGGTTTGTAAATCAACTCGTTTAACTTGCATTCACATTAAATTATTTGGCATGAATCACTATGATTTTCTATATGTTTATCGTTTATGATGTTTAACCAGAATGTGAATCTTCTGAAAATCTTTTCAACTTGAGGCTGCATTGTTTAATTCCATATGTATGTTTGCATCACTCGTGAGCCGAAATGCGGAAATTGTTTCTGGTGAGCTGAAACTTTCCATGATGCGATGACTGCATGGTTCTCAACTCTTTGTGGAGACGATAGGGTGCCCAGACTTCCTACGATTCATTGATCATGATGTTTCCGATATTATCTAGGCCAATCTTAGATGGGTAGTTTAATCCTAATTAGTGTTTTGGTATAAATGGGATTATCTACCAATCAGCTACGAATTTATTTTTGCAGGGTATCTAAGATTGGCCATGTTATATAGTGGATTTTGTTGGGGTAGACAACACCTGAATTGGGGCATGGTAGAAACAACAATCATAGCAAATTGGCACCGCAAGGAACTATATACACTGTTTTGTCCAGATTTTCCCACGCTCAAGGTCAATATCCAAAATGTTTCACGTCCAGAGCATCCTCCTCTATTGAATCAGTGGCTCCACCCCTGCACACCACCGCCGTATGGATGCTCTCCACGTTCGAGTTCTGAGGCAGATCTTAAAAATCGCAACCCCAGTTTTCATTTTTTTTGTTTTTCCATAATTAATGAGGGCTTTGTCTATATTTTTTCCATAGGGTTTTGCTCAATTGCTCCCCATCTCAACGAGCCACACTGCCGACTTCAACTCCTTGGAGCGTTTCCGAAAGAAATCCTGGCTGTGAAATTTGTTGCATGTCTAGACGAAAGGGGTAATTTTTACATATAATCACATATATATATATGTTAGCATTACAAATGGCATCAATATATATATATATATACTGTATATATATATATATACACATGCGTATGTATAATATGTAGAATATTTAATACCTATCGGATCTATCAATTTGTATAACATTGTGTATATATATATATGGTTGGGAATGCATCAGCCTTGTGTTTTTTTTGGGGGAACATCTTCAGCTGAGAACATCATCCAGTCCCGGACAAATCCACAGGCCATTGGTTGGAGGTGCCTCGCTGGTGGGCGCTGTTGGAAATGCCAAGTTTGCTTCTACATCATAGGAACTTGTTGAAACCCAAATCCTTGTTGGGAGGATATGTATATATATATATATATGGTACCCCCCCTGAGATACACCTCAAAGCCTCTTGTATCATGTCCTTC
>Ga0126342_10013744_pt1 | contig 14316 bp, 13 predicted proteins | sample Cyp1metagenome_FD_92528 | JGI IMG/M metagenome (GOLD analysis project Ga0126342, IMG submission 92528) | Coral microbial communities from Lord Howe Island, Old Settlement Bay, Australia - Cyphastrea 1 metagenome | ecosystem: Host-associated > Invertebrates > Cnidaria > Coral ...
ACTGGGAGGAGGGCCATGCCGATGGGAAACACAGCCATGACATACCACGCCTAACTTTTTGGGGAAACGCTCGATACGACCATAAATTTGATGAAACGCCTGATTGTGCAAAACGACTGATATCTTTTAGGAGTTGGAAGGCCCAGGTAATGTTGATTTCTCCTCTTACAATAGTCGATTCTTAACAACAAGTGTTTGTCTCAATCGCGAACCAATCGCCGATCAATCGCGACGCAGGGTTTTACAATCGCGGGTGCTGAAATACGCATGCCCTTTCATAATTCTTAGACTTGCATTTGCGATCGGCTCCCACATTAATATATATATATATATATATAACATATAGAATACTACATACTGATATACTATAATATGATATAACATGATATGACATGATATAACATGATATATGATATAACATGATATAATATGATATAACATGATATAACATGATATAATATGATATATATAATCGATACAATTTGAACAGCAAAACATCAACCAAATCGGGTCTGGAGCACCACGGCGCCTGAGTCACAGCTAAAACACGTCGCCTTTGCAAATGGGTCTTAAGGACAGTGAGGTGGGTCTCACTTCTATCTCCGGTATCTCAAGTTTGATGGAAAACTTGTGGTTGATTGATGGGAAAATGGTGGTTGATTGATTGGAGAAAATTAAGGAACATCACTCCTATGGCTGGTTTCTTGTCTAAATGTGATCTAAGGGCTATGTGAGGTCTTCAATTTTCACACAAGCATGCTAATGTTCTAATTTGTTTAAAACATCTGGACACACTGAACAAAACAACGTCTATCTATTTCAAAAAATCGTATATTATATACATGCACAGTATACCTATGTATACCTGTATCATATATATATATATACATAGATAGCTGCTGTATAGCTGTCATGCCTTTTGAATGTTTCCAGCCCATCAGTTCCAAATCAGTTGACTTGCCAAGCATCATAAGTAAATTTCGTCAGTTTGACAGGCTCATGGTGTTTGTTCTGAAATACGCAGGCTACACGGTGCCAGCGCCATTCTGCATGGCTGCTGTTGTAGATAGTCAGAAGGCCTGGAGCATTCAAAGAGGTGGCAAACCAGCGGTTAATAGGTGGTTTGTAGGTGGTCAATAGTTGTCAACAATATGTACATATCATTATATATCATATAGACATACGTATTTATGTTGACAACTGTTCACCACCTATTAAATTATTAACGACCTGTGGGGTTTTCTCACTCAGTTAGTGCATCGTGCATCGCCTGTGACACCTCCAAAAGTATGGACAGATGCCTGATGCGAAACCATGGTTCCGAATGGGGATACAAAGAAAATATCAAATGGAACGCGAATTTTTTGGATGTGTCAAAATTGCCACCAGTTGTACCACCAAAAATGGATCATTACAAAAAATGACATGCTCATACAAGTAGTGGTTGCCGCTTGGTAGCCATGTCTGATCATGTCTGCAACCCTCCGCCAGTGCCTGGTCCGTATGAGGCCTCCCGGAAGGCACTCCAGAGTGGCTGCGGCTGGCGCCACCCAGGGGGGTGGCCCTCATAGAGGGCAGGACCTTCGTAGTTGCCGCCATCGCCCACGACAATGTGCACCGTGCCACCTTCAGGTGAAGGCATTGGGGGTGGAAATGGTGATGGGGTGGAGATGGATTTAACAAATGGATATAGCTTAAAATAACCAGTATAATAATGATAGTGTTGAATTACGGCTGTTGTACTGCTGCTCATAGCGGAGTTATCACTATGGATGATTGTTTCAATGGATACAAGGTGAATTTATATGATATGTTTTATGGACCGTATAATATCATAATTATACCTATGGCAATATCAATAGGTATAATCTATAGCCTAGGCATGTGAATGGACAAGGGCCATAGCTATTTATATGATACAAGGTTGACATACCTATGGCAATATGAAAGCCATACACTCGAGAGATCTCGACGCCAGGTGGATCGATTGGGATCAATTGCGAAGCAATGTGAAAGCAATTGTGGTGAAATGACATGTGAATTGGAACTTGTAGATTTATCATGATTTATCATAATGATTTATCAGACATAATTTATCATGATTCATCCGACTTATTCTAACTTTATTCCAACCCTCCAGATCATTTGTCGGGGTTCTAGTCAATGTTACAAGGTTGCGTTTTGTGTCGTGGTTTTCCCAGTCATTCCAACGTCTTCCAAGGCGCAATCGTCCACCGTGTTGTTGTAGACGGGGAAGGAACGCTCGTAGCTATGAACATGTCCATTGAAGACCAGGTCAACTCCATACCTCGTTTCTCCAAGAACTCGGGCTATCCCGGGCTATCCCGGGCTATCCATACGGAAAATCATGTCCCCGTTCATGTCCCCACAACACACTGGACCGAAAATTGGAGTGGTCAACATGAATAAACCCAGAATAGGACCAAAAATACTGGGTGTTCAGGATCTGACTCCTTGACTCCAACCAATTTGATTACACAATTAATCAATATTAATCATATATCCCCTTTCAAACAAACAGCACGTAAAAACCTCTGCAAAATCCCCATCTTTGTCATGACCCGGATGGGGATGCTGCATAGTGCTGCTGACAGCTGATGCCAGGCGACTGATAGAAAAGAGATTCCATGTCCCACTGATGTTTCAATGCTTCTCCGAAATGAGCGTTGTTGCTGTTGTACCTCCCAAGCTACACCGTCACGCAGAAGAATGGACAGGTCCCCTCAAAGAATGGACTTGGAGCATATGAATGACAAATAATAATTGAAAATGAAATACTCTATCCCTCACATCGAAGTAGATGAGGTTCCACATGGTTCCACCCCCTTCAATTACTTTATATGAGTAGCGGACAAAAAAAATGCTAAATTTAATGCCATGCACAAATTAGGGTGGTCCCCTATCGCTTGTGAAGATTTCAGTACTCCCAGAGGTATCACAAACGGGGTATCGGTATAGGGTCGTCCCCTATCGGCTATGAAGGTTTTGTGCAACCTCAGAAAAGCCAAGGCGAAGCAAGACTAAATTAGTACATACAATAATTTTGTCGGTTACTCATTTAGTATTATCATGTAATATCATGTAATATCATATATTATCAAGCGGGATGGCCTCCCCTCCTTGCAGTGGCAAGCGCGAGGGAGGGTTCCTGCGTTGCCGGATACAGCTCTCCACGGCGGGAGCCCAATGGACACGTTAGCGCATCGTGTCATTGTCATCCACTGAGCATATCAGTGGGTTGGCCTCAAACTCCCAGGATCTTGCCACTGCGCCTCACACCCGGCCAACGGTGTGCAGAATGCCCAGGACCGGCTATGCTTGGACAACTCTGCGGGTAAGGTGGTGAGACTGTGTTGGAACCGCTGTCCTTCATGTTGGGGCTTTGCAAGAGACACCCAACATCACCCAACATGGCAAGAGACACACAACATTCCGACCAAACAACAAAATCGTCGTTTGACAAGCAGCACAGGTAGATGATCTACAATTCCCGCCGCCAAAACACTATACCGAACGGATCTTCCACTTGGCAAAGCACTACCCCGACAAGCACATCAAGTAAGGACATCAATATCGATCGACATCACTCTCTCATCACTTCTTCAGAGCATGTCTGCAGACAGATGCAAATCATCAACCGCACCGACCCCATCGATGTCGGTGGCAAACAGTCCCTCCTGGACCAAAAAATGACTTCCTGCCCACTCACTATACAGTTACTATCTCCCAGACTCCAGGTGTTCCAACAAAAACATGGCTTCAAACTGGTTTCAAACCTCCAGCTCTTGGCGCACCAGGGGGTGTGGAACATCACCGCGACCCACGGGGTGCGCTGTCGATCCACGGCCATCAACTTCTCCGCTGCAAAAGCCCATTGCGCGGAGCTCGGGTCTGTGGCAGCGTAGCTGCCGGGAAGGCCCAGCACATACCTCTGGCAGCCAGTCATCCCAGGTGATCTATGTCCAAACAAAAATCGTCCCCGCTCATTATGAAATACATTGAAATACCCCCTAAAAACTTGGTGAAACATGTTTAATCTATTGATCTATTCACTTAAGGCCATTCTTGGGTACCAGTACTGCACTATTTTAGATCTTTTTAGTACAGGCCAGGGGTAAATGGGATAATCTCCTTCGATTTAGCCACCCAGTTCCGAACGAACAGTCAGTGCCAAGCTGCAAAAGACCCGTCTCGTAGGCGAACATCAGGGGATTCGGAGCTCCGGATGGACGGAATGGCATGGGATAGCGATGGATCAGATCCACCGCATTGTTCCTGAAGCTGTTTCATTTGTTTGGATAGATACCATCTGGTTATGACTAACATAGCCATGGTATAGATGACCCATAGAAATAGATGGTTTACCTATTAAAAATGGTGGATCTTTCCATGGCTATGTTAAATAACCAGATGGTATATAGATTTGGTGAAAAAACGAAAAAATGTGGATAGGACGTCCAAATATGGCAAAAAGACGGTAACTGGATGAACATGGAATATGTTTAATTGCTGGATTTACCACTTTACCGGGGGTGTACTGCAAAACGAGTACCAGTGGACAAGTCATCTATTTTGAGGTTCCATAGGGGATCTAAGCAGGAATTCGGTAACCCATCAGCTGACCATTTTCTATCTACAGTACAACGTTCACTTGCCTCCAAGTGTTTCAGCAGCGTATGGGTGCTTCAATCTGTAAGTCTAGACTGTAAGTCTAGACTGTACCAGCACTCAGTCTTCAAAAACTATACAGGATCATAAATCATAAATCTATATATATATATATACAATTATATATTATATATTATCACAAATGATGGCCCTTTTTGACTGCCACTCAACGGGAACCTCAGCCATACAAATGCAATGAAGGAATAAACAACACCGTTGCCACCACTATGAGGTCCATTGAGTACATCCATCCGATCCATCTAGACCTATGATTCATCCTAAACTCAGAAAATCTCAGAAATAGGCCATTTCGCCATGATGTCCTTAAAGCTAGCCATCATATCATCATTTTTTCAGTGAGGTCGCTATGAAGTCGTCGTGTTTTATCCTGTTTTATCCACCAAGAGTCTGTGTCATCTCATGATTGCCAGCCACGGCCAGGTGATAGCGACTGGACATCAAAGGTTCCATCATGATGCCTGAGGCCACTAAGGGCTCGACCGAGGAGTTCATGTTCACAAACTGGGGAAATAAAAAAGACCCTTTCACATAGATTTGTTTAGGTAGTTTATGGTAGTTTCAAGATTTCAAGAATTTCCAAACGTATTTCGATAATAATTATATACATCCCTCTTGGAACGGGACCATCGACCATTTGGTAGAGGTTGCAAGCCCAAATGATTCCGGAATGTTGCTAAACATGGATCAAACCAATGTGTTAAACCCAATGCCCTACACTTCCTTTTCTCGAGATGGTTGCGACAAGGAGCCATTTCTGCTAAGTCAACCGCTTTTGGTTATAGACTTTGGATGGCCTTTGGTTTACCAACTCAGATTTCAAAATGATGATCCTTCACTTTCCCACCAAAAAAAATGTTCCAATCAAAAAAACATAGTTATTAATATAAGTTATATATATAGTTGTTTTTTTCCCGTCATCTTTTCAGAAAGGCCACATGTTGTTTCAGTTTTCCAAGATCTTTGGACCAAATGGCTGGCAAATGTCACAAATCAAAGCAGGGAAAAACCTTCTTGGAAGGGAAAAAGCCTGCATAAACTGGGAGACTACAGCCTGTTCATGAGACACTGGTTGGTGGTATACCTACCCCTCTCAAAAATCATGGAGTTCGTCAGATGGGATGATAGTTCCCAGTATATGGAACAACAAAAAATGTTCCAAACCACCAGCCAGCTGGATGATTAACCATCATTAACCACTATTATTGGTATATAATCCCATTATAAAGACGATTATCCCATTATAATCCCATATAAAACCATATTCCATATTTATTGGTATATATTCCCATTATATAATTCCATATACCCATAGATTTTTATTAACCTTTATTAACCATCATTAATGTTCCAAACCACCAACCAGGACAAAAGTGTGTTTTCCCATGGTGTTTTCCGTTGCTGCCGTACCGAGCCGCCAAAGATATCCCAGCGCTCCGCCCAGCCGTCGGCGTAGGACAGGTCCCCCACGGACATCAGCAGCTCGGGTGCTAAGCGCAGCATCTGGGACATCACGCCTCGGCGCAGCAATGGGTGATTTCATGGTGGATTTTCGTGGGATTTTTATGGTGATTTAATGGGATTTCGTGGGATTCTTTATGGTAAGATAGTGGTGATTTAATTGATTTTAGTGGGAGATACTGGGGATTCATGGTGGATTTAGTGGGATTTTTACGGTCAGATAGTGGTGATTTAATGGGATGTAACGGTGATTCATGGTTGATTTAGTGGGATTTTATGGTGAGATTATGGTGATTTCACCAAGAAACATGAGGATTGTAATGGGAATTACCCTTAAGCAAACTAACAAAGCTCGTATGGAAAATTGATGAAAAAAATTGCCTAGTAGACGATTATAGATTATTTATATAGCTATAAAATATGCTGACTTTCCACTATGTTACGAGTAGTTTACCAGAGGGCAACATATAGTGATTTCTTCCAGAAGAATGGTGGTACGGTATTATGGTACGAATGGGTATACATAATGGAACACATTGATATTTTATAAATTCTATGCGCAAAAAAGCCCAGATCAACGTGGCAACGTGTCTGGTATCCTCTTGAAATCTATGGCAACATCAAACTGAATGTGGGATTTTCCATGATTTTCCATTGCCATGTTCGATTGTGGGATGGGAGGCTCATGGCACATGACAGTCTGGGGATACAATATGATATTTCAATATATTTCATGGTGGCAAAAACCACTGATCATGGGGATATAATGAGGATATGTATAACATATGGGGGGTTCCACAAATGTGGATACCCCCAGTGTTCATCCATTTTAATGGGATTCTCCCTTGTAAACCATCCAGTTTTGGGTACCTCTATGGAAAATCCCAAATATTTATTCTAAAATCATTGCCTCAAGTCCCAGGCCCGGGCCCCCGGGCCCTCAAGCTCAGGTCCCGGCCGAAGCTCACGTTGGTGATACCAATGTCTGCCTGAGAGTCGCATGACCAATGCGACTCTGGGCGCCAAGACTCCCACGTTTTTTTTGCTTTAGATCCACATCTGGTTGGTTTCACATCACAAAACTCAGATCAATCATGATTGCATTTTATATGAGGGAAAATGATGGAAAGCAGCAGCAACAGAGAATGAATAATAATATATAATACAGTAATATACTTTACCGCCAAGCAACCATCTGGGCAAATTCTACAGTAACAATTCCTGGATCAGAAATAAACCAATGTTGGAATGGTTTTCCTCACCAGCATCTACATTGAGGTCGTTGTGAGCACACCATCATTTAATCACATCTATAGTGCTTTCAAGCTACTGTATCTTTTTGAAAGTGTCAATTTTTGAGTGTCTAACCATCTAATTGTTGACTATATATCCCATTATTTTTGCTGGCAAAATTCCAATTTCTGCTGGTTGCATCACTGTTTCGGTAAAATCAACATCCGCTAGTAAACAAATCACTTGGGATAACAATGGGATACTTATATGTCACTTCGATTTTGGCTACAAAATGCCGTTTTACTATACTATTTGATATCCCACCCATTTGGGATATAATGTTGGGGATATAGTTGTTTGGATCTACTGGGGATTACAGTTTATTTGGGCTATATTTCAACTATATTTGGTGATTAATATTGGTAGAACAACTCTCCACTGCTGGATCCCATCGCACTTTGCTTCAAGGTGCCCAGACGCCCACGCGCAAGGGTCGGCTCGTGCCCGCACCAGCTTCTGGAGGAGTAGTAAAGGTGAAGGTCCTGACCAGACGTCGGAAGTGGCCATATCTGGGACCGGCCACTGGGATGTCTAAATATGAACGGCCTATGGGATGGTTTTTCAGATGGTGATGGGATGGGATTAATGGATTACCCTCTGGTAATTTAACATAGCTATTGAAAATGGCCATTAATAGTGGATTTTCCCATTAAAAATTGTGATTTTCAATAGCTATGTTAGTTTACCAGAGGGTAATTGGATTAATGGACTACATCACCGTGCATTGCGGAGCTTCCAGCTGTTTCTGAGCCCCAGCCCTGCCTGCTGCTTCCCTCCGGGCGGAAGCTATATTCTGAGGAGCCGCTGAGGCCAGCGAGGGTCACAGTGTGGATGTAGGGGCTGGTGTAGTAGGCCTTGGGATTCCTGAGAACTTCAATGGGGGGAGATGCCAGGAAAAATCAATCAATGGGCATGGGGGTATGTATAAAAGCAGCTATCATATTATCATAGGAATGTGATGTGCAGATATAACCAACACTCTTCAACAAGATGGTGTGTTTGACTGGGTTTGTACAAAAAATGTTGGGAAACACACAGGAAAATCAGGAAAATCACCAAATCCAGTTGTACTGGGGTAGCGGGGTAGGTTCATTGAATCCATGCCAGATGGAGGCGAGGATCTCCCTGAAAATGTGGGATGGCCCTTCAGTGGTCTAAAATCATGTTGTTTCCCCACTTTTTTGATGGCCACAATGCCATGCCTCCCAACATTTTGTTAAAAAGAGAAGTTCCTCCATGTTTGGTGATGATCCTCCATGCTTTCCTATATATGTATATATATATATATATATGAAATCAATGAACGCCAAGGGTCTTGTAGTCGACACAGAAGTTGGTCTTTTCCAAGAAATCCCAGGGATCGTCTTTGGGCCCCAAGAAACGCCACGAATCGCTCTCCTAGCACTGCAGGGCGGAGGCACCGATCTGATGACCCCAGGCTGGGAATAAAACCTCCCTTGCAACTGGGAAAGTGGTCAGTCAACCAGATGATGGGCCCTCACCCGTTGTGACTGGCTGAAACCACACCATTTCACCAAGAACCATAAGGTGATATAAGGTGGTAAACCATGCTACACCCAGCACTCAAACCAGTGCTATTTTTCATCCAAAAAAAAAGTAAAACCCTCAAATGGCAACATGATCCTACGGTCGATCCTGGATAAATTGTAACCTGCTTTGGCCGGGGATGAATTTCCCATACTAACCATCGTTCCAGTGAGGTCGCAGGCTTCGATTCATGAAAATCCAATAATCTATATACTCTAAAAAATACTCATTTGACAAATCTTAGTCTATCCCATGATTGATCTATGACTCTATGACATATTGAGAGATATTGATTACTGTAAATGTGATTAAAGCTTGATGTAGATCCCATGTAATTCCATATTAAATTTTCCCAAGTCATATGGATTTTATCACATCCCCAAACTGAGCTTCGACCTCCCCCGTCGCACCGATCCTGTCTAAACCCCTCCTTGGGCAGAAAGGCCGAGGTGTTCAGCAAGGCTGTCAGCTCCTCACGTTGCGGAGGTTTTCACTGTGAGTTTAGAGCTGTCTAACCGTGGATATTTCATGGATATCACAATTCATGGGCTATTACAATGCCCTATGGATCCAAGTACCTTCTTAGGAAGTGGGACTGGGGTATAATTTGGAGGGTTAGCCGTACCTTCTCAGACAGTGGCCATGGATCCATAGGGATGGATATCATGGGATGTTAGAATGGAATGTGATCAAAACGACACTCATGATGTTTAATGGATATTGTTGGATAATAAATATGTTCATGTATATTAATGGAAAGTAATAGATAGCCAGGGAAAAAAAAACTGTTTGACAATAATATATATATATATTAGTCATTATTACAACAAACAATCGGGTTTCAATGGGAAATTTAATCATGGATACAATGGGATATTACAACCAACTACATATCCTATTTGGGGTCTGAAAGTTGAGGATCCAACTCATTTCTCCACCAAACATTCATTGCCTTAATTTACAACCAAGCACAATGATGGGGATATGTTGTATTTATAATATATTATATATAATTAGAATTAATTAACTACAACTAACATCATCTTCTCATGATAACGAACAAAAAAACAAAAAAGCATCATGGCATCATGTTCACTGCGACAGCCCAGGCAGCTTTGCTGCCGCCAGGGCTCATCGTAGTTCAGCGGGATGTTGGGAGGCCCCAAGAGTGGATCTGTCATGACCTGTCGGAGGAAAATGCGAAGTGGAAAAGTTCCCCCGGAGACATGGGCTACCCGAACTGGTAAACTAACATAGCTATGGAAAATCACCATGCTATTAATGGGAAAACTCACTATAAATATCTATAAATGGCGTAAATTTGTTAATAATGATAGTTGATGGTGATTAATGGGGATTAATGGTGGATTACCCTCTGGTAAACTAACAAGTGAACTGGAAAATCACCATGCGATTTTCATGGGAAAACTCACTATTTCGACTGGCCATGTTCAATAGCAAACTGTTAGTTTACCAGAGGATATCATATGGATCTCTGGGAAGTGGGGCTCAATGAGTAGGACAGTAGGACTCTGCAGACTCCATAGGAGCTTGATCTTGCAGGCAGCAGGATGCAACTTCCTGAGGAAGAAAATCAACCTTTTTAATAGCTAAGTCGTCGATTTTTTTCACCATTTGAAACAGCGTCTGGTAGTTTACTGGAGGCGAATTTCCCAGGTTCCCACCTGCTACAAAATGGAAAATCCCCGGTTTTTGGGACTGGCAACTCACAGACATGCGTGTCCAAAACGAGGAAAACTTAGTACTTCCCTTTGGTCCATGGGGGATTCCCAGTTCAGTATGTATATAATATATATATATATATATATAATTATATACATACTGTAATGGATTATGGAATCGACCCACAAGTTCGGTCATGGACGGCTATGGCGATTACTTAAAACTGCTGGTATATCATCCCCTGATTGCTGTCACTAAATATATGCGGAAATCACAGGTTTTAACCCGCCATACAGTATTCAGATAAATAGATAATTACATGTATAATATATATATATGAAGGTATATACTATGTTTTATCAATCAATATAATTTAGATTCTATATTATTTATATATATATGTATGTATATATATAATTATATAATATATGTATTATATATATACACATACATATATACATTTATATATATAAATACAAGTCCACCAACCAAGGTCAACTGCCGGACTGTAGCCACCGACCTCTGAGTTGGGCAAACAGATCTGCGTCGTGTAGACGTTGACCTCGCCCTGCGCCACTTCGCTGAATAGGCTTCGGGCACTCTTGTAGCGCACCACGCCTGCTGGATGGGCCTGGTTAGCAAGTTTTTTTACCCTCTGGTAATTTAACATAGCTATTGAAAATGGCCATTTATAGTTGATTTACCCATTAACCATGGTGATTTTCCATAGTTATGTTAGTTTACCAGAGGGTAAGGGGGTTATCCCATTGATAAATCGGTAACATCTTATAACATCTTAGAACTATGGTGAGTAAGCAGTTACTAAGTGGGATGATCTCGCAAGTAGGGATACGAAGGCACCAAGAGTTCCATGAAGTCGCTATGGTCGCAGCTGTGGTCGCAGTGGTTCTGATATCTATATGGATCAGTCAGAAAATGGGTTATATCATGGTATCTTCCCAAAAAAAGCAATGTTCATCAATTTTCATAGGACACATTGTGATTCAGCAATGGATTTAGGGCTACCATGGGGTACCGACTTTTCAGACACCCCCGCGAATTCTCAATGGTCAAAACGGTCAAATGTCAAGTTCTCACCACTTTGAAGCCATGACTGCGGCAAAGAAGCTGGGCAAGTGGCGATCCGTCGTCAACCAGCTTATCACCTAACAGTCAGGGTCGTGGTTCGACCACAAAAACAATGTCCCAGTTGGGTATGTTTGGTATTATGGTATGCTTGGTTGGCTGAAAGAAGGAAGTAGATAAAGACGTGCACCAATTGAGGTTGTCTGAACTAGAGTCCCCAATCTATCCCATGGTCCATGGTTTCGAAAATCATATGGTTCTGTTTCGAAATAGATTTAAAAATTGATCGTTGTTTAATCCCCATGAAATCTTACAGTATATACCCAATTTTATAATCATCAGTGTTCATATTAACATCCCCCATCTATATTATATTCCAGTCATTGGCATATACAGGATGGTGCCCCCCAGTTATAGGTTGATTTATAAATCCCATTAACTATATACTTATATAACCATAAATGTTGAGCCATTTACATCTCAACTTAGCTATCTTGGGGGCGCCATCCTGTAGTGAACCAACCCCAGTCCAAAATCGCGCCGAGTCTCCGCTTCGCCCTTGCCGCCTGGGGCCACCTTCACCTGCTCCACCTGGAGATCTCCAAAGGTGACGAATCGTCAGCAGATTTCTACCGTAAACACTGAGGAATTGCCAAATGATTAGTGTAGATCATTGATGATAATTCAGCCAATATTGATGGGTCTGAGTCTGGATCAACCATGATCAACCAATGAACCCAGTCAATGTCGCTTAGTTCACCAACCCAAATCATCCCAACAAAAAACGCCCAAAAAAACACGCTTCCAAGGTCGATTTATGGAAAATTCCAGTCCCAAAAAAACAGATCCTTGTGGGATACCAAAAAACCACCATAATTAGGTGACGCAGAAAGGATTAATTCAGGTACCCCGAACTTTGATGATTCTGATTGATCACCATTTTCCCATATGGCAATTAATATGTTCATTAATATGTTCACCATAAAAATGATCATTTGGAGGGTGTACCCCATTTGAAAAGACACAGCCATTTTAATGAGATCAGGTCAGATCAGGTCCATATGGCCTTGTCGTGCACATCCAGCTGCCAATCTTGGTGAAATTGATCCGAGACGCCAAAACGGGACGCATCGGACCTGAGTTCGCGACGTGGAAACTGAGGTGCCCGCAACAGTGTCAGCGAACATGGCAGGAATGGCAGGGGAATCTCCTTGAAATGCAGATTCGTTGATAAGATCATCCACTAAAAATGCAGGCTTTTAATGTAACAAAACTGTATAATTCTATAGGTTGTGATGGGGGAAGTGTCCATTGCCATGATTACCCAAGGATTTTCCTCTTCGTCCCAAGGAATCTTCGTGAGGTCGCTTTGGGGCCGCGACGTGCATATTTTCTATTGGACTGAGTGGAAGGGAAATATGATCCTGGCTTGTAACCTAAATCAACTATATGTTCTTAAAAAGCAACAAAATCTCACCCTGAATGTGTTATCAAATATCACAATACTTGTGGTTTCATATGTCATAATAGTCATAAATAGTCATAATATATGTCAATCATCCTTTTCACCCCAGCCGCAGCCTTTTTGGAAAAGGCGCTGCAAGCGACGCCCAAAGTTGGCACCAAGCAGCTGCTGTACCTTCCGGGACAAGTTATAGAATGGGATGCCCCCAAGCTTTAGGAAACTTCTGGGAAAATTCATCCCATTTAACTGGAAGAATATGGGGAATGGGGAAATCATCCATTTAATATATACATATAATCCCATTTAACTGGGATGAACTTATTGAAAGGGATTTTTAGATGCTGCATTTGTCCATAACCCACTGCCCGGCAAACATGAACTGGCTTCATCATGGTTCATCTATATATGTTCATATTCCGTGATCCCCACCGAAATCCGATTTAACCCAGTTCTTCCAAAGGACGCAGATAACTAGGTCGCTTGTGCAGATCGACCACACAACGCTTCCAAGATCTTCCAACCATGTCCATTTGAACTCGAAGGCCTAGTGGAAAACTAGCTCGTATCATCAGAATCACATTTATTTTGTTGGTTATCCCATGTGATCCCCATAGACCTATCTGGTTGGTGGTTTCAACCCCTCTGAAAAATATTAGTCAATTGGGATGATTATTTCCAATATATATATATATATAGATTCCTATGATATCCCATGTTATCCCCATAGAAATCCTATGAAAATCGGCCTGCTCTTTGCTCAGCGGCCGCTCCACGGGGGGTCGATGAAAGGCGCGCGACCAGCTCGCAGTCACCTGGATGATGTTTCAGATACCACGAAAATATCCGATTGGGGGTCTTACTCTACAGAATGGGGTATATTTTTTAAAAAAATCACGAATTTTCCAGGGATGCAATGAAGATATATATGGGATATGTATATATATATATATGTGTGAAAAGCCAATATATGCCTTGGATGTGCCTTGCAGGTGTACCAGCATGGAGACCTCGCCGTTCGACCGGGCCAATGGCTCAAGTTCCGCAAGGTGTGGAAAACAAGCGGCGCGGACGCC
>Ga0126342_10013745_pt1 | contig 14316 bp, 19 predicted proteins | sample Cyp1metagenome_FD_92528 | JGI IMG/M metagenome (GOLD analysis project Ga0126342, IMG submission 92528) | Coral microbial communities from Lord Howe Island, Old Settlement Bay, Australia - Cyphastrea 1 metagenome | ecosystem: Host-associated > Invertebrates > Cnidaria > Coral ...
ATATATATAAATATATGTAATTATATATATATGAATATATATATATACATATGTGACTATATATCATCATACATCTATATATATATATGATTTTATATATATATATGTGATTATTTATTTATATATATATATATGATTATATGCTATTATATGTGTATATATATATAATAAGTACAGTATATCAACGTGCACGGAAATCATTCTTTGAAGTCCTAGTACATATTTGAACGATTTTGATCTTTCGAGTAAGTGCTTCGACTTGTGGCCAAGGATCGTCGTCAGCCTTTGGGGCATGGTCCAGGCACTCCACCAGCCGTTGCTGCATAGCCCTCACTGAGCGCACCTGAACAGGGCGTCAACACAGCTCCAAAAAAAAAGGTTAATTGATAATTGGTTGATCAGTTGGTCGACTTCTGGATGGAGTTCTTCTCCTTTTTTTGAGAGGGCCACAAAATATTGATGTTTTGACGCTAAACATGTCTACGTTTCGAGTGCATTGGTGCCTTTTTTGGACATATACCCACATCATACCAAAGTGTGAAAGCGCATTCGTTCCCCTGATAGAAGCCAAACACAGGTTTCATTCATAGGTAAATGGATCCATGATAGAGACATTGATGGTATAAATGTATCTATCCAACCGCCCGTGAATTATCCCTTGTTCTACCCCCTGAAACTCACTGAAGTTATTCAGAAATCAACTTCCAAGCCTTCCCAGCCCTTGGCCCTTGCCTCTTGGTCAGCTTGAGCCTCCGCACGAGCCCAGACCTGGCTCAGCCATGCCTCAGCTCGAGCCTCTTCGCGAGCTGCGATGCTGGCGGATTCATCGGCGTACCACTGCTGCATCCTCTGCTGCCTCAAGGATCACACACTTGAAAGATCATACATACACCTATACATGTACATGTACACATATATTCATTTACATGTATATGAATATAATATATCTATCTCTGCAAATGATCGGCAAGCACTTCTTTCTATATTGCGCACAGGGATGGAACGAGTCGCCTACATATGAGTTGCAGAACACAATACAGAATACAAAAACGAAATGAGAAGCAGACGATGTATGAAACATGTGGTTTGGGTTCAAACAGCAAGCAAAAGCGCAAAGCATCTGACACACATTTCAGAAAATGTTTCATGCACCCTTTCGCCTGCCAAACCCATACATGTCTGACATACATACACTTATACGCATATAAATATATAGATATATATATATATATATTCTTTTATGTGTGTGTGTTTGAAAAGAACATATGTCAATACAAACAGCCGCTGAGGGCGTCGGAATCCCAACTTCAGGAACTGCATCCACATACTACATTCGACAGTGCATGGGTTGGGGCCATCCCACCATTCAGACTTAGGCCATCACGATTCCCTATTTTGGAGGTATAACGGTATAACCATTATTCTTCAATATGGCTATATGATGCAACTTTTGACCAGAAAATCCATAAATTTGATTGGTGGACTTGATCGTCAACTTTCTGGATTTCAGGTGCTAAGTTCAACACTGGTATTGCATTTCGAGGTCAGTGGAACGTGCTTTGCGCTTCACCTGGCATAAAAATGCGTCCAGCAGGCGGTTCCACATGAAATAGTCATGGCTATACACTGATTTTGTTTAACACTGAAAACTATGGCGATCCAAGAAATGTATTATAAATGGATATCCATCTGTCACTTCTTGTTCCAACATCTTCCGGAATCCAGTGAATATAATTATCCTGCAACCAAAGAAAAGATATTAAAACTAAAGTACAGAATCCTTGTTGGTTGATGTCAGCATGTCAGCTGATGTTTCGGAGATTTTGGGGGGGTACTACGAGTACTACATGTTAGGCCCAGGTTGCAGTGGCGCCGTTGGCGCCGTGCCTCCTCGGACTCCTCCCGCCATCTGGGTGCCATCTTCTGCAGCCAGGCACTTTCGGCTTCCCTTAGCTCGCTCTGGAGCTCCTGAGGTCAGCATGGAGAAAAGCAATAATGAAAGTATGTTAAGGATTGTGAAGGATTGTTAAGGATTGTTGAGGTAGGGAATATCTATAGACTATAGACACAAATAAACATAATAATATATCACAATCTCTTTTTGTTGTACATGTATGTATATATTATATTGTCAACGTATGTCAACGTCCCATACTTATTCCACTTTTTCTTGGTTTGCATCACTATGATTTAGGTACTGTATGGCATCAGTTTATGGTTCAGCTTGTGTCGTCTCCAAACCTAATGGTTGGTTGAGGGCAAGTGTCAATATTGGACGGCATACTAATCCCCATTAGACCAGGTGGTATCATCAACCAAGAAGGCATTTGGTCATTGCTCAACTGGGTCTAGCAACACAAAATGGGGTATTAGACCAAGGTCAGTCATTCTGATACAGCTTGAAACCGTCCAATTAGTCAATCATCTTGAGCCATAGCCAGATGGCAGATGTTTATCCATAACTGGTGGGTACATTTGAGACACGGTATGAACAGGAAACATAGGCATATTAGTGATATACTTTGAAAGTTGTGGGTGCATATGAGAATGCCCCAAAGACGCGGGATCATCCACAATCTTACCTTTGGTGCTCCATTTGCCTCTTGTTCGTTTGTGGCACTTATCGACAGACAGTCCTTTCGAAACTCTTTGCGAGCTTTCTCTTGTGCCTCCTCTTCCAAGACCACCTTTGAGGGTGTCAGCTGTCAGCCATAGGCCCATAGGCAAGCTCCTCCAAGATCACTGCTTTCATCATACAACACCCCAGTGCCTGACGCTTCTCGATTTCCAAGGCTTGGAGGCGTTCCATCCGTCGCCTTTCTTGGATTTCCAGCTCATCTCGCAACCTCACAGCTGCTCAAGCTGAAGCGTCCCAGAGTCATGTACTCAGTGACATGGGGCGGTGTTTGAAGAGTGTCACTTTGGTGCCAAACAAGGAGCTGGCGATGCTTCTTGGCTGCAAGATGGTTTTTCAAGGCTTCTGCCCAAGCAGCCTCTGCTTGCTCTTCCACCTTGCTCTCCACAGCAGCAAAGTCCTTAGATTGGTGAATACTGGTCCCTGATTTATGAACCCTGCGCAGTTTAGCGAGGCATGCATCCTCACAGGCTCAACCTTCTCTACCTAGGACCTAGGAGAAGGGGCAGGACCTTCCTTTCCAACAAGTGACTAGCCAAATGAACAAATGTGTTTCCACCACAGTACAGTATGGCCACAGGGCCTTGGGAAAGGTCAAAACAGTCACAGATTGGTGCAGCCGCGCCGCAGCCTCGGCCTTCCAAAAGCAGGACTGCTTTGAGCCCAACTTGGCAGCACCTCTCAAACCTGCATAGCCTTCAGCCAGCACCTGCCACACTGATCTTTGGGTTCACTTCCAATCTCCAGCACAATTCAACACAAGCCTCTAATAAAAAGATACAAACAGGATCATAAATCATAAGTAGTCATGAGCTTTACAAAGTTCTCACTTTATCCACGCTGCACCTTTCGCAGCTCCTCACGTCCTGCTGCTTCAGCCGCAGCCACCAAACTTTCAGCTTCAGCAGCATGAGCCTTCGCAGTTCACATCTATGGCTGATTGTAAAAGTGTAGATGTCAAGTCTATGCAAGGAAGCACTGAGCTGCTGAACTCATCGCCTGAAGACGTGCTTCGAGATGCTTTCTGGCTTGTGATCCACCAGCTGCAGCAGCCAGGCTCGCTGCCTGCGTGCAGAGGTCCACAATGGTTCAATGGACCTTCCACTATGCATGGCGTACGGGTACTGACAGGTAGGTGGCTGGTTGGTGGTTTCAACCCTGCCGGTCAAAGCATACCAAAGCCATTCAGGATCATCATTTTTGTTGGATCTTGTTGTTGGGATGGAAAAAAATGAAAACCAGGCAGCTGCGTGTGCTGAAATGTCCAAGTTTGTCGGTGAAACTTCCACTGGTACAGCACCTCGCTCTGCTGCAGCTTCTCCAAGCGTCGCTGCGCTTCCTCTGCGCGCTGTGCTGCTTCCAGTGCTGCCAAGCGCTGCTGTTGCAAGGCAGCATGTTGGGCCGCCAGACCATGGCCCAAATCTCCTGGAAAACCAAAATCAAACCGTCAACCCCCGTTTTGCCAATCCCAAAAAACTGAGGTTGAGGTTGTCTCTAATCTATGATGCATGTTGATCGGAGCCAAATTCTGATAAAGTATCGTGCACCTTCTCACAAAAACACTGCATCTCCCTGTCCTGGCACACTTTCTCCAGGACTGAAGGGTGCACTTCTCTGAGTTTCTGGTGAGGAGACCTGCGTTGTGGGCCTCAGGTGCTCGCACTGAGGTCACAATGCATAAATGCACTGAATCTGAATCCATCTGAATCCTCACCGTCCTCACCCAACTCATCCGCTGTTAGAGCCGCCAAGGCCCTGGCTCTGGCCTCACTCCACGTGGCAACGCGACTGAGTGCTCCAGCCTTTTGGTCTCGCTCTCGCGAGTCTCGCGTTTCAGCGCTCGCTGCATCTCTTTCAGCTGCTTCTGCTCTTGCATCAGCAGAACGCGGCCTGATTCCAGCTGTCGCACCTGTCGCGCCACAGCGGTATGTAGAACAAAAACACGCTATGCTTGTGCGGAAAAGCTGAAATGTACAACTTGTAACTCGAAGATCCGCTTCAAAGCAGGTCATGGGACCAAACGCTGGCTGTCACCTTTCCAAAAGGTTGTTTTCTGTTTTGATCAAGAGCTGAACTTCTCAACTGAAGCCAAACATCAAGCGCAATCAAGACTGCAGGATACTGCAAAGCGTTGAACAGTTGAAACCCTTTCGGAGCCTTGGCTTGTAGCAAGGCTTCTGTCTCTGAGCACCGTAGGTCTACCTCCTTGTTCTCAAGACGCATAGCTTGCAGCCTTCGGCCCAACTACCATCCACATGTCCAATCATCCAATCTCGTCCTACCCTGAAATCCATTCATTTTGGTTGATTTGGATGAAACTCAGTTCTTGCCATCATTCTGAACTCTGATGAAACCCACTACAGCGGCACTGGGGCTGCAACTGCCAATCGCCATCAGCTTCACTACCGAAGCTCATGGGTGTGGAGCTATCGGAGCATTGACCTTGCCATATCTCTGGAACTTAGACCGACATGGCTCGCAACTGAACAGTTCAACATCACGAAACATCACGAAACATCCAGGTTTGCCGGAAAGCGATGGTGCCTGCTCTAGTGGAGGAAGCGGCCTTTCGCTCCTTCCGGCAACCAATGCAACGTGAATAAACGAAAAATGTGCTGCAGTTGATCTGCAATGTGATAGGAGAAGTATGGAGAAGTCCTGTTTCAAGCATTTAGACACCACGCACCAAGAGCTTTGTCTCATTATGTTCGCCTTGAAGCAGTATTTTTCAGATCTAAAACCAGCACGCAGCTCCTCACTCTGCTGCAAGTCCTTGATTGTGGGCCGACATGATGAGGATATTCATGATGTGGTTGGGAGTCCACCACCAACAGCTTGAGATGACGTAGTATCATGTCTTCTTGATATCATCACTATTCATCACTGCTATCAGCAAGGCGACTAAATGTTTGACCTGATCCGCTGTTCCACACCTTTTACACTCTAGACACTGGCTCAGTCCAAAGCTCACTGCGCCACCCAAAATCAGCGCTGTGACGACGCTCATGCAAGGCGATCCGGCTCATGGCTCAACATGGCTTGAAGGAGTGTTGATTTTGAAAAAGTGTCCAGCAATCGCAAAAATAAACGGGAAAAAAACACCATTACAGCGTTCTGTGAAGCCAACTTTCCACGAGTAGTCACAACAGTGATGACCCTTCATATCAAGCCCTTTCCTCAACTACTTTCTGTACTGGAGAACCCCTTTTTGCTGCCTGCTTCAGATGCTTTGACCATTTCTGGCACAGCTCTCTGCTCACCAAAGGGCTTCATGGCATCACATAATACAGAACAGCCTGCAATCATGGCAAACTTGACAGCACATCATAGCTCGCCCAATGCTTGGTGGCAGCATTATCTGGTCCAATGTCCTCGGATGCCTGTGGCGCTTTGGGTCGGCGTTCTTCAAATCCCACCACCACCTCCCAGCGGCAACAGAAACAAACATGCAGAATTACCACTTAATTGATCTTAATTGCTAGTTTGCTGCTACCCACTGGGATGTTCATCAGCATTGGGGTCAACACTTACGGCCCCGCAAACCGCAAATTCATGTCATACTTACCATCAACAATCCAATTCAATTTTGGGGATAACCTATGGTGGGGTGCCCAATTTTGGGGGTCCAACCATCGAATCAACACAAATCAGGAACCGGGATTCGGCATGGTGCCTCCTTGGTATGCGGATGGCTGCACAACTTCTCTGGCGTCAAACCCCTGCCACTGGATGGGTCCAAGGGCTCAGCTCATTGGTTGCTCAGAGAATGGCTCTGGCCAACTCTGTGTAAAAATTGGTGGAGTGCTTTACAAACAAACGGTATGAGGGTATAAGAATCACAAGCAGATGGATTGTTGATGGATTCCCTCTTTTTTTCGCATGCAGCCTCGCTGTCTTGCTGGTCTTTGCACCCATCTGAAGGAGGTAGAGCGAGACATCCTGCAAGGCATGTTGGGAATGTCGAGTAGGATTGAGATTCCCAATGGCCAGTCAATGCGGCCGTTCCGGACTGGAACCCACTCATCTCCGGAACCCACTCATCTCCCTTCAAAGGAGATCTGCTTGTCTCCTTAAATTGTCTTAAAATTCTGATTTTCGTGGATCCATCATCCATCCACCATCAGGACCAGCAAATCCACCTGCCGTCCCATGCAACTTGCCACATGCAGTGGAGTCCAGCCAGCACCTGGGCATCGATGCAAACGGGATAACCCAGTGTGTTTAACCATTGATTTCTGTCCCCCATAGATCAAGTTGCTGCATTTCACTTACTACCCCACCCAAATGGCTCAATGACGGCTGTTTGGTCTAAGTGCTCCGCAATCGACTGCATTCACATCGACTGATCGAAGGACAAGGTCCTGACATTGGCAGCCGGCTCAGTTCTGCCAGACTCTACCATCACCAAAACATCACCACAAACCTTTTTGATCCCTACCATGGCACCTTCACGACCTGAAAGCTGCCAGCTCTCGCAGCCACATGGAGCAGAGTAGTGCCATTGCTGTCAGCCACCTACCCCAAACGGCAAAAGCTAAAGACCAGTCGAGTCGATCAAGTCAATTGAATCAGTTGAATATAGCTGAATCACTTAAATCATGTTAAATCAGATGAATGAGGATCTGTACGTGCATTAACTCATGGCAGCACTCAATAAAAGATCGCTATTTGATAAGCATAACTGCCATTCAGAGTTAAAGGCAGAACTCTCATGACATGGAATGATGGCCTTTGGGTTGGCACCATGGACGAAGCCCCATCGAAGTGCTGCGAGGTTTGCAGAGCCTCGTAGCTACTGTGGTAACACAAACTTGTGGCGTTTCGCTTCATCAATGTATCATTCGTTCAGCTTGCAGGAACTGACATTGTTGTCTATCTCTAAACTAAAGGCTCCGCCCCGCCCGCCTGCAAAGCTAAAACTGAGCCTCTCCTGCACCCACAGACTCTATGCCGCACTTTGATGGCAACACCAGTTTCTTGGCTTTCATCAAAGAATTAGATATCCAATACTATGCTACCTATTGAAGAATGAGGCTCTCCAATGAATTGCTGTCCTTCACATCAATGGCAGCAAGGGTATCTTCAAAACAAACCCCTGCGGGATCGCACGTGAAGAAGTCAGTCTCCAAGTCATCCAGGCCGCATGATTTCCTGGGACACAGCACAGTCAACCACTTTTGGAATACAGGATACACCAGGTCAATGTCGCACTGGATACACCAGCCAACCTTGAGCGAATTCCAAACTTGAGAAGGGAAACACGAAAGGTAGGGGGCCAAGATGGAGAGTGAAGAAGTTAGGTGGCATGCCAGACCAACCAATGATGGTGATGGTGATGGTGATGGTCATGATGATGATGATGATGATGACGATGACGGCGACGACGATGACGATGACGATGGAGTGGCACTCTTCAGGATCATTTTTGGGGTTGCAGTAAAAACAGCAGCAAAGCAGCCCTGGCCTAGTTTTGGCTGTGAACAAATTGGAAGCCCGATTGAGAGGTCCAATGCACCAACCAGGCAAAAAGGATTGGATCAAAATAAGGCATATTCCAAAATCTACAGTAGTCACGTCCGATGCATAAACCTCGCTACAACAAAGTAAGCCAACTCCCGGGACAGATTAGTAAACCACCCCCACAATAAAGTATGCCAACTGGATTGTGTTTTTGCTTCATTTTTTTCCCGGATGTTTTTCCCGCCGGATTCTTTCTGAATCTGACCTCAAAAAAATCATGGTCGCGAAGTTGCATTTTCTCTATAATTATTTCAAGAAGGACTTCCGGTAAACTCGCAAAGCGGGTAGCCTTGAAACAAGCAGGAACCGAAATAAGCAGCATTGTTTGACCCCCAATAAAGTTCACATTTTTGGTTACCTTTCTAGAAATCCAAATGAAAATCATTAAAAATCAATGTTCGTTCAACTTCCAACTAGTTCAGCTTTCACGTCAATTTCAAGAGGAAATGTTTAGGGCCAATTGTGATGTCATTTCGGTTCTAATTATTCAAAGGCAGTTTACACTCATGTTCAAATCAAATTGAATTAAAATTCAAGTCAGTTCAAATTGAATTCAAATCAAACACAAGCAAGCCAAGTCCAGAGCAACTGTCGAAAACAATATCCATCTCCCTTCCCAGACTGCTTTCCATGAATACATTAGCAATCACCACAAAAGCTTTGCCTGACTCCATGCTCGGGGCCACGATACAGTAAATCCAATACAGTAAATTTGTTGAGCTCAGTTTTTAATTATTTTCAATTGAAGGGGGTGCTGGGGGTGCTGAGTTAAAGTCAACATGGTTTCATGGTTGTATTATATATATATGAAAGGGAGGATATAAGCGTGCACCCATTATGTGTATAATATATGTATATTATGCATCAGTAAAACATTACCCGACCAACGATCCGCTCGAAGGTGTTTGTTTGCGTCGCAAAGCGGGTGGGAAGTCGACTCAGAAAAAGGACGCACGAGCCGACAAAACAATGCAAATGAACGAAACCAATCACCAATCAGCAGCGATTGTTCAAAGAAAAATGCAAGGCAAAAACAAGAAAAGACGCTGCTCGCACAGGCAAAAAAATGAACATTCCAAAGGTCCGTTTAGGGCAAGAGACCTGCGGGGCGGAGGGGGGGATTGAACCCACGAGGGGTGGGGGCAGTAGTGAAATGAAAGGCAATCTCCACCACCCCCCTTTACTTCGTAAAGCAAACTCAAGGTAGCCCCACAGGAGCTACCTTTCGTGACCACCTTGGACTAGGCCATGTGTCTTTCTTGGTGGAAAGTGCCTTATGGAGGTAAAAACAGTTTGCATGCAGAAGGATTGAGATATCTCTCCGCTCTCTCATACCCAACCACCCTTGTCCTGCAAAAGAACGATGGCCGCGAATCCTGCAGCTCCCAATATGAGTACGAAGTGGGTCAACTTGCAAACTCCCCTGTTAGTATCACCCAAAGGTCTGTCCTGTTCTTCAACAAGATTGCCGCCTTCTTTTGCGCAGCAGCCACACGTCAACTGGGCCCAAAGTCAGGCATCGACCCAAATATGAGGTGGAAATACTGATGAATCCCGGATGAACAAGTTGTTGACAGGATCAGGTGTTACGGTGTCTCACCAGTTGCAACAGCTGAGGAAATGTCCCCTTGAAGATCCTTGAAGTTGCCACTAGCGATGCGTTTCCGGGAGCCCATATTTCCGACTCTCCCAACCCCAGGGCCTGGTTGCCCATGGGCCTTTCATGCCAAAGCCATACGGGCCATGTTGCAACTATTTCTAGGGCTGTGTCGTACCAGTTTGAAAGTTTCAGCCAGGAGCAGAGCTGGAACTGAAATGCATTTGTGAAGGTTTGTAATGTATTCTGGCTATTTCTGGCTTGGGTCTTGCTTTGAGACTGTCCTTGAGCCTTGAAGCACAGAAAATTCGTTCATTTCAGGGATAAGAATACCAAGTCTTGCGGTTTCGCTTCAGCTCAAACTGCAGGCAGCTGGGTAGAAAACGCAGAGTCGTTTTCTAAACCTGATGAACCAAGAGCGATGTTCACCCCTGGCATCTGATACCTGAAACAGAATTTGTCTCAGATCTAGTCTATGCACATACCCAGCACGCTGGGAGCATTGGGGAGGCAACTCGGGTCCGAGGGAACTGATCCATGAGATCCCGTGAACAGTTGTGTATCAATCAAACATCACAATGCAAATGATGGCCCTTTTCTCGAACACCCGAGAACTGACAGTTTAACATATATTTTGACTTGTTGACTCCCTGGAATTCCAAGGCATGCAGCCTTGCAGAACTTACATCCTCCGATATCATCCGCCCTTGGATTTCAGCTTGAGGTTCAAGATCTGCATCTGGTAGTCTTCAGTCATCTCCTTCAGGACTTTGCATTGATGTGGCAAACAAAATTGAAAGCGATGGATCTAAGCCCAAGAATGTAATTTCCTCCAATGTTCTACAGTACCCAGACTTTTACACAAAAAGTTGATTCAGAGTAGCCACTCCTTCAAATGCTTCTGCAACTGCTTCAGCTGCTCTTCTGCTACAGTTGCACGAACCAGGAGTTCAGACCTGCAGGCAATTCAAGCAAAACAGCGGTCATTGACCTGGTTCTTGTGTCAACTTGTTCTGAAACAGAGTCACTGATAGTGACAATCAGTGATAGTCATTGATAGTCACAGATAGCCACTGTTCCGTTTCAGCCCTGCCCGGGTGTTTCGGCCTCTCTGCCTCGAGATTGCGAATGCTTTTCTCAAGAAAGGCAAGTCGCTGTGCCTTTTGCAACCAAACCGCTGAAGCAAAAACAAATTGAGGCAAGTGTGATATAGATCACGACGTAGGTCAGAGTCAAATCAATCTTTTGATACAAACATTCAGATTGATTGTGTTAAGTGATTCTGTTACAGATCCGCACACCAAACACATGGTGCTCCTGTTTGCTCAATCCCATCTCTGCCCGGCCTGTGCCCTCTTGTCAGGTGGACTCTTTTGCTCCAGGAATGCAACCCGAGCCTGTAAACTTTGGACACCCTCGCAGAGCCATGGGACCCATGGCTCCCATGGCACCCATGACACCCATGACACCCATGGCCTGCAAAGCCCGATTCTGCTCAACCAGGTCTGCCTGGCCGAATCCGACAACGATACAGGCCAGTTTGATTGGGGGGTCCAAGCGTTTCGCTGGTCATGACCTGGTCATGGTGGAAGTTTTCCACAAGTGGCAAACATGCTGCTGGCGCATTTGCAGCTGCACTTGCTGCGCCCGGAGAGAAGGGCGACGCATGTTTCAAGGATTGAACCTGGAAGGCATCGAAACCGTTCATTCATTTTTAGTCACACCAAAAAGGTAATGTTCATTAATTGTCCCAGGTTTACTGCTTTCGGACCCATTTCTGAGCTACGCTGTCCATCAGAAACCGTGCGACACCTGCAGCAAAACGCACAGCATCACTTCCCTGGCTCCTCCTCCAGCAAGCGGTCTTGAATCCTGCATCGGCTTCATCTTGGGTCAACAAAATCATCCCAGGATGAGAAATGAAATAAATATATAGATATGAAATGAAACTAGAAATGTACAAACAACCAACCAATCTTGGGTGCGTTTAAAGTTTTCGACGTGTTGGTGCAGTACTGATCCCAATGAACTTCGGTTGTCACCCTCAGTCACTGTTGTTGTTGCTGTTGTTGTTGCTGTTGTTGTTGCTGTTGTTGTTGTTGTTCTTGTTGTTGTTCTTGTTGTTGTGGCGGCTCACAGCAGTAGCTGCAGCCCGGGAACACACCTCCACCGGCAGATCGACAGACAAGCTCCGATAAACAAAAACAACGTCATTGCAAGTCCTCCCTGCCAGCTTCAGGTGGCCCAAACTAGAAATTAACCAAAAGGGACTGAAGCAGATATCAAAGCAAAAGGTGAACCCAAAGAGAGCATACCAGCCTTTATCCCAGCATAGCACCAACTGCGCGCGCAGGTAGGAAACCAGGCGCCCTTCATCAGAGACCCGACTGGCAATGGCATCAAACCCCGGTAAGGCAATGGCATCAAAAATACCTATGACTGACCCGAAGCACAACGCCCGAACTCAGTGTACCATTCCCAGCAATCCCCGACAGAATCTCGCTGTGCACCAAAACAGTGACCGAGAATATCCTTACGGACTGCAATGGCCACCCCAAATGCCCACGCGTGTTCAAGGTCTGCATATCGGCCCAGGTCCTGGCTACATATTGGGCACCATGCGAGACAGCTAAGAAACCAGTCCCAGAGGCCGCGTACTGCACATGATTGTCATCCCCGCAGATCCTTGTTACAAACAGGTTGGCCAGATCAGCACCTAAAGAGGACAGAGTAGCTCCCAACCAACGACCCCATAGGTATCGATCCCGACCCACGCCACCGCACAGAACAGTTGCAACCCGACTAGCCTGAGACCTTTTCCAACTAACTGTGACGCCACACACCCACCAGAAAAAGAAGGGATCAACTGATGTTGCCCTTCTGCCCAACAGCCTCGTCCGCCGACGACTCAGAGTCGGACCTATCCAAACCAGACAGGAAATCCATGACCACGAACAGCCCCAAGCAAAACACCCACCCCGACGACGCCAGCAGGCAGAAGCTGGCGTGACACGGGCGGGCAGATGCCCAACACCACGTGGACGTTGCGAGCCGAAGCCGCACGGGGCCAGCCGAAGCCCCAACACAGAGAAATCACACAACAGAACAAGGCAAACACACGGGGCGAGCCAAAGCCTCAACACAGAGAAATCACACAGCAGAACAAGGCAAACACACAGGGCGAGCCGAAGCCCCAACACAGAGAAATCACACAGCAGAACAAGGCAAACACACGGGGCGAGCCAAAGCCTCAACACAGAGAAATCACACAGCAGAACAAGGCAAAACACACGGGGCGAGCCAAAGCCCCAACCCACGGAAAACACACGGGGCGAGCCGAAGCCCCAACCCAGGAGAGGGCAACAGAAAACCCAAAATACCAACCACACGGAAGTACAAAAACCGTCCAACCAGAAGGGGAGAAGAAGAAAGGAAAACAGACGCAACACAAAGGAAAGAAAAAGAAGAAAAAACAAGGAAGGCAAAGGAAAGCAAAGGAAAGCACAGGAACAAAGAAGGGAGAGAAGAAGAGAAGACGCGCAGACAGGCCGGCCCAGGGAAGAAGCGAAAATGAAAGCATGGTTGCATGGGCCAATCACAGAAATAGTACGGGTAAACCAAAAAATACCATCAACGGCAACTTGCAAACAGGACCAAGCCAGAGCCCCAGTAGCGGCAGGCACAGCAACATCAGCAACCCAGTTGGAGAAAGCGGGCACTGTCACACTTGCGCCGACTTCGGGGAAGGAGAGAAAGGAGGTGCTCATCGGGAGCCAACCCTTATAGTGCCGCCCCCGGGGTCCTCCTAACCCAAACGAACCCTCCCAAGTCCAATGGCGCAAGTCCCGGGGGACACCAAAAACGTAAAAAACTGTCACGTTCGGACCACTTTTGGAAGATGAGGACGGCAAAATGTGCACGAGGCTGTAGCAAGAGCTCGATTTCCACTTGAACATGTTAAAAAACTAGGGCGTTCGGAGCACTTTTGGAAGATGCACGAGACTGTAGCGAGAGCTCGATTTCACATAAATATCGTAAAAAACTGTCGGGCTCAGAGCACCTTTGGAAGATGAGGTCGGCAAAAGGTGCACGAGACTGTATAGTGAGAGCTCGATTTCACATAAAAATCGTTAAAAAGGGTCGGGCTCGGAGCACTTTTGAAAAGATGAGATCGGCAAACGTAAAAAACTGTCGGGCTTGATCGGGCTTGCAGCACTTTTGGACGATGAGGTCGGCAAAAGGTGCACGAGACTGTCGCAAGAGCTCGATTTCCACTTGAACATGTTAAAAAACTGGTGCTTTTGGAAGATGTGGTCGGCAAAAGGTGCACGAGACTGTGGCTAGAGCACGATTTCACATAAAATTCATAAAAAACTGTCGGGCACCTTTAAGCTCGATTTCACATAAAAATCGAAAAAAAACTGTCGGGCTCGGAGCACTTTTGGTAGATGAGGTCGGCAAAAGGCGCAGGAGACTGTAGCGAGAGCGCGATTTCACATACAAATCGTGAAACACTGAGGGGCGCGGGGCACTTTTGGAAGATGAGGTCGGCAAAAGGCGCACG
>Ga0126342_10013746_pt1 | contig 14316 bp, 9 predicted proteins | sample Cyp1metagenome_FD_92528 | JGI IMG/M metagenome (GOLD analysis project Ga0126342, IMG submission 92528) | Coral microbial communities from Lord Howe Island, Old Settlement Bay, Australia - Cyphastrea 1 metagenome | ecosystem: Host-associated > Invertebrates > Cnidaria > Coral ...
CCACCCTAAAACCAGATGGTGTCGCAGATGAGGGGAAAATGGTGTCGCAGATGAGGGTAAATCAGGGGGGTTTTGGTGTCACAGATGAGGGGGAAATGGTGTCACAGATGAGGGGCTTACCGTTTGGAACATTTGGGTTATTTTTCCGTATACTGGGAATAATACTCCCAACTGACGAACTCATATTTTTCAGAGGGGTAGGTATACCACCAACCAGATATAGTCTCGGAATGTATCGGAGAAAATTTGGATTTGTGGATACTCAAGAATCGAGTGAGTAAAATATTGAATTTTCAAGCATGGTGTTTTGCTTCTTAAGCAACAAACGGTGGGGTAGAGATAGAACCAGCTGAATGGGGTGTTTCGCCAATAAACATGAAAAGCATGGGACCGTGGCGGAGTGAATTTGGGTTCTGTAATTAAATTATCTGTAAATATTGCAGGCCGTTTCTTTGGATTGTTTTTGCTGAAGATCGGATTGTCAGATTCTGTGACATTTGGTCTTTCTCCAAAAATGTACCCTGTGTAATTCAGATTTACAACCCCAAACCTGTACATGTGGAGTTATCCAACCAACTCCCCAATTTTTGGGGAAGTACTAGATAAACAGTGGTATTTAGCCCCTCCAATTAATCAGCTTCATTAGTTCAACCTCTATTGATTATTGAATCACACAAAAAATCCAAAAATAATCCTATTATCAAACAAAAAGTCACCAGAAATTCAACCTCTAACCTCTCCAAACAGTTTCTTGGCATCATCAATCAGAATTTCAGGACCCTAAAGTGGGAGGAACTTACCGTATATAAAGCGATACAAAACATTTTTTTGGGAACATTTCCCCATAGCCCTTAATATTATGTACCATATAAAGCAATATTTTGGGAGCATTTCCCCTTATATAGGCCTTATATAGGCCCTTGACCCTTGAGTCATCAGCCCAGGTTCGACTTCTTCAAACCCGTGGGATGGTTCCACATGGGCCCAGTGGTGGATGGGAAGCACCTGGGCGATGCGTTTTTTTGGGGTTGGGCCATGGTACGATATGCCCAGAAACATCCAGAAACCTATGGCAGGAACCATTTTTGTAGATGGACATAGATGGGATTTTCAAAGTATTTTCACTGTATCATTCCTGGTTGGTGGTTGGGAACATGTTTTATTTTTTTATATATTGGGAATGTCATAAACCCAACTGACTTTCATATTTTTCAGAGGGGTAGGTATACCACCAACCAGATTCTGTTTGAATCATTTGGGGTGAAGATTAAAGAACAGCATCGGACTGTGATGGACTGTGCAAAGGCATGATGTGCCCAATGGTGTGATAGACTAGTTCCAGTCGAGTGCATGGGTTCGAATCATTCTAACAATGTTTCTTCCACTACAGATTTCTTGCGGTACTCTCTTTTTAGCAAAGACATTGAACAGTTTCTTGTTTACTTGCGAATTCCATACCACTGATCACTGATTGATGTTCCATGATGCAACGTTACTTATCCTGCACGGATATCCTTATCCTCTCCCAGCAACAGATGAAAATATCCCATCTTCTGCCACCATTCCAAGGTATAGCATTGATGCTTACATGAACTGCGTGGATGCATGCTACCAGACCCTGAAGCACAAGATGAATGGCAGGTGCGGTCCTGCCTCAAACTTTGTGGACGTGGCACTCAAATTCCACTGTGTTGATCCGACATTGATGTTTGTTTTCAGGCAGAAGACACATGAGTTCTTTGTTTTTTCACAATCTGTGTAACAGATTTAACAGTGGATTTTTTTTTCGCTTTATAAATAACTGTTGATTTATGTTGATTTATTTCCTCTGAAATTTCTCATGATTCATCGCGCAAATCCGGGAAGCCCTATTTTGCCAAGTACAAAACCCACCATTTTGCCGACGCTGCCACCGATTCTTGTTGGACAAAGCCCACATCTCCCTGGAAGTTTACAAGAGGCCCTTGCTGAGCATCACTGACTACAACGTCTTCCACACAGGCCCAGGGATTCCCGGGCACTGAGGGTTGCTCATAAGGAAGCTAGTATGGCCATAAACGGGATAAGACCAACAAAGATAGGGATTAGTGATTTAACCAACTAAGAAAGGTTGTATAATGAGGATCTATGTCGCTATCATGGGACATAATTGGGATCAACTGAAGAAAATTATAATGACCTATGACTTCGTGACGCCACTGGAACGATGGGAATTAGTTCAGCCAGATCCATGCAAAACACCGTTGGTTTGTACGGACAACATCAGGCTGATCAGTGAGATAGATCACACATGGTGCAGGTGGAGGCTATCACGTGGTGAAGAAAGCGTTGGGAACCTCAGTCTCCGTGGGCAGGCTCTTGATTCGATCTGTCTGTCAAGTTTTGAGTCGTAAGCGGAAGATATTGGATGAAGATGGATAAAGATGTAGACAAGGGATATATGTTTTGAACCAGCACGTGATTTCTTGGCACTCCGCGGATTGTAAGCCATGTTGCCTGTTTTATTTTGCTTTTGTCGTTGGGCCATCGCAAGTAACTGATACGTAATGGCTATATATGACGGCCGCAAACCATGACACGCCTGTGGTTGTTTCTCTTAATCTGGAACCAATCTCAGGTTTGTTCTTCAAGTTTTTCCATCATCTTCCCCATGAAAATTGCCCGAAATTATGGAATTATCAGACAAACTGATATTATTAAATTATCAATAAGATCTCAAGTCGGTGAAATATAACATAATATAACCTATGATTCCATGAATATTCCCCATGAATATCCCAATGATCATCCCAATATATCCCCAGAATGATCCCATTATTATTGGCTACACCCACCATGGGATACCCATCAGCCGACACCTGACCTCGCAGGTTCGAGCGCTGCATTCGCGCGGAGGATCCCAAGACCAAGGCTGCTTGGGATGATGTTGCCACCTTAAAATGGATATCATCCCAAGCAGTGAATGTTAGCTATGATTCCATGAAGATGGCATGTATATTAGCTATGATAATATGGAATAATCAATGGATGTTAACATGTTATATTAGCTAATGTTACTGTATATTGCCCTCTGGTAAATAAACATAGACCCTGGCAGTTGTTGGGGTTGGAAGACTAGTGAAACCATTAAAAATGGGTGATTTTCAGGGTCTATGTTAATTTACTGGAGGGTAGCAGTGATTCCATGTTATATTAGTTAATGGATGTTAACATGTTATGATAATATGGAATGATCAATGGATAATGTTGCTAGACTATGCAGAAATACTGATAGAAGTTGCCACTAAACTGAGTTGTTGATTTAAGCAACATAAATGGAATGTAATATATGGAATATGAATGGATTGTCAATGGAATATATGTGTGGGGACACAACGAGATAATGATGGGATATTACCCTTTGTTGTCATCAAACATGATAAGACATGATAAGACAAACTAAAACAACTTGGGGGGATAGTCATCAATTTATTTTAACAGAAATGTGTATCTAATGTGAATTGCCCTCTGTTGTCATTAAACATGTCAATTCACAATCCCATAAATGGAGGTTGAAATGGAACATTAGCATCATCTATAAATGGTTGATTGTCCATTGCCACCTTTGATTGCCGGAGGTAGAACAAATTTGTAGGATTTGTTTGATCACAATTTTATCATGTGTTATCTAGCTTGATGGCTTGATGAAGCAATATAATTTGGGATGAGCCTGGGATAATCTCAAGTTTAATTACCATAAAAGTATCTGATTCTTCACAGTTCTTTCTTTTTGTGACTTGGCATTAAACGAGCCGAGTTGGTGTCATATGTTCGTGAAGGAACTGCTTGGTGGGGAAGCAAGCATGCCCATTTCATTCATTGCAGTTTCTATCTGAAAGTTTGCAAAACCTTTAGTTCTGACATGTTTTGATATGTTTTTATTCGACATGTTTTAATTCCTTGCTTGTTTGCTTTGCAGTTTCTGGCTTCAACAAGGTTTCCCTCACTCTGTGATGTGAGTGTAAGTCCAAGACATTCCAAAGCACTGATATGTTCCCTGCATGCAAAATGTACCCTCTGGTAAATTAACACAGCTATAGAACAATAACAATTTTTAATAGGTAAATCAACGAACTAAATGGGTTATTTTCCATAGCAAACCAGATGGTACCCTCTGGTAAACTAACATGGCTATGGAAAATCACGATTTTTTTTTGGGAAAACTCACTATAAATGGCCATTTTCAATAGCTATGTTAAATTACCAGAGGGTATCCATTTTCACAGCAATGTCACAGGTGAATTCCCAACCACCCAGTGATGCCAGGCGGAGGTTCGAGAGAAGTACGTGCAAGAGAAGCTGCTTCCCTCTGTGCCTTGCCTCTGTTGTTTTGGTGCTTTAAAGATATCACTTTTTGGTGGTTACATCAGTATAGAAACCCTGCTAAAAGATAGGAAAGCAAAATCCTACTAAGATAATGGCAAAGTGCTTTTTTTCCATTTTTTGGGGGCTCACTTAGTGATGCTTGTCATGCTTGTGGATTTTCATCAAATTTGACGTAGAGGAAGTATCAGAATGAGTTCAATCAAGTTTCTGTGCGCTGACCCTCAATGTGCTCATTAACTTGGTTCAGGAGTGAATTCCTTGTGTTTACCTGACATGATGTCCCTTGGAGAAAAGCTGAACATGATCAGAATTACAATCAGAATTAAGGGGATGTTCTTTTTCTTTCAGCAATTTATATAGCACTTTTTGGCAGGACACGGCAAATTACTCCCATTTTTCCCAGAATAGGTGCGAGGGAAACCATAGCAGGACACCTTTACATTTGGAGGTTTGATAACAACTATTTCCTGATTTTTTTTGCGAGGTGTCCTGTACTGTTCCCCTTGAATCAATCATATCAATCCATATCAATCCAGTGATTTTTCTATACTTTCAATGAAATAAATATATCATCCATACTGGCAATGTTAAGATAAATCCATTCAACATATGTTGCTCCATCAGCTCTATGGAGCTCCAGCGCCAGGTGAATCTCTTGAAGATCATCGGGCCTTGCCACACAGCTGGGGAACCAAAGGAGCGCTGGGATGATGGGCTGATCATGGGGTGTGTGGGGGGGACGTTGTTCCCCGAAGGAAAAATGGGGGTTGAACTAACAAAACATGAGAGAATGGATTCTTTATTACTCTCATGACAAACGGAGGGTGACTGTCTGGGTTGAACTAGCGGAAAAGGGGGGATTGGATGAACATTTTGCCTTAAAGCTTGATCAAAGAAGACAGACACCAGATGCAGAGACGGTAGAATGTATGGATATTTGGCACAGGTTGCTTATGAGAAGTCCTCCTGTTTGGCATTGGTAAGATATAATCTTGTTGGGGCTTAGATACTCCAAAACCATTGAACCTTCAGTTGCACTTCTATGTACTTCCTAATGATATGTTGAATCTTTGTTGGCCAACGCAGACACAAACACACATGGACTATCATGCATTGCATTGATGCCAGCGAACATCTACCCGAGGTCATCCATGTATGACATACATGGGAAGAAACACATACACCATTACACCAACAAAGACCTCAACCAGATGGGAGAACCATACCTTGCATGTTCCTGTCAAGATCATTGCTTGTATGACGGCAAGAGGCGACCTCAGCTGAAGACCGCTGAGGTGTCGTCTTTCTTGAACATCAGTTCAGTGGTGATGACCAAGTGGGAGGAGGCTCTCTGAAGGGCGTGTGGGGTGGATCCGGGATGATTTGGACAGGCTTCCCAAGCGCATACTGTGTGGTAGCACTGTAGTGATGAGTCAATGCATCTTTCAACCAAGGCAATTTATCACAGTTTTTCACCATAGTAGATATAGTAGATATAGTAGAAGGATGTAGAAGGGGAAGCTGCACCTGATACCTCCCAATCATCACTTGAGAAGCCAGTTAATCCAGACAGATTGAGACTGAGATAGAAAACCAGCTGCCTGGGGGTCCGCTTCAGGATCAAAGACTTCTGCAGAAAGAAATCACCCTGTCAGCAGATGATCAGCCGCTCCATTCGCATAGTGCGTTGCCATGGTGCGGCTGCACGGTTCGTTCCGTCCGTGTGGAAAGGGATCACTGGTGGACGGTGGATGGCATCCACAGCACCGGAGTGGTGGAGGAAGGGGTGGCCCCGAGAACAGGTGGACAGCATGGCGGAAGCAGAGCTGTTGTCGCAGCTGGCCGTGGCGTTGAAGCCAAGGACGAAAATTGGAGAGTTGTTTCGGAGATTTCCAGCGCCGGAAGGGTGGGGTGGGAATTATTTGGATCCAGATCTGGCAGTGCATGGGGTGTTGAAAAGGAAAGATGCTGCTTTGTTCGTGGAATACGATGGATTTTGGCGGCACAATGAGGATGAGCGTCTTTCAACAGATTATAGGAAGAATGCAGCCTTGCTTTCACATGCTCCGCCAGGTTCACATGTAGTCCGCATTGGTCACTGGGAGTGTAAGCCGCTAGATCCAGACCCCTGCATTCTCTGGATTCCTGTTGCTAGATGGAAACCGGGCGAGCAGAAATCTCTCTCAAAGGTGCTGAAATGCCTTTTTTTGGAGATTCTGGCTGAACTTGGTGAAAGTTTGGATCCAAGCGTGGCCAAGCGCTTTCAGAAACTGGCAGGGATGGACTTTATGCCTACTTCGGCCAGGTCTGTGCAATTTGTGAATGAAGCTGCAACTACAGCTGGTGGAAGCACCACGGAAGAATTGTTCAATATTTTGAAAAGTCATGGTTTAAGCCGCTGCAGCACGCAACTTCTAGCAAACAATTCCCACTTGCTCCGTCTTTCAAGTGAGAGGCAACTGAAACCGGGCTTGAGGTATTTGTTCAGCCTTGGGTTAAGTGAGGCTGAAATCTCCAAAGCGGCTGTTCGATATCCAAAAATCCTTGGTTTGAGCGTTGAACATAAACTAAAGCCCACTGTGCGGTGGTTGTCAAGTCTGGGACTAAGCGCGCATCAAATTGTAGGATCCGCTACTTCTCAAATTCTTGACTACAGCCTTGAGCAGAACTTGAAGCCTACCTTGCAATGGTTATTGGACTTGGGCCTGACAAAGAGTCAAGCTGCAAAGGCAGTGGCCACTTCTCCTCGCTTTCTGGGTCTCAGCATTGAAAAGAACTTGAAGCCTACCGTGCAATTTTTATTGGACTTGGGGCTGACAAAGAGTCAAGTTGTGAAGGCAGTGGCCACTTCTCCTCGATTGTTGGGTCTCAGCATTGAGCAGAACTTGACGCCTACGGTGCAGTGGCTATTGGACTGTGGGCTGACGATGAGTCAAGTTGCAAAGGCAGTGGCCAGTTCTCCTCAATTGTTGGGTCTCAGCATTGAGCAGAACTTGAAGCCTACCTTGCAATGGTTATTGGACTTGGGCCTGACAAAGAGTCAAGCTGCAAAGGCAGTGGCCACTTCTCCTTGCTTTCTGGGTCTCAGCATTGAAAAGAACTTAAAGCCTACCGTGCAATTTTTGTTGGACTTGGGGCTGACAAAGAGTCGAGTTGTGAAGGCAGTGGCCGCTTTCCCTCAAATTCTTAGCTACAGCATTGAACAGAACTTGAAGCCTACCGTGCAATCTTTATTGGACTTGGAGCTGACAAAAAGTCAAGTTGCGAAGGCAGTGGCCGATTCTCCTCAATTGTTGGGTCTCAGCATTGAGCAGAACTTGAAGCCTACGGTGCAGTGGCTATTGGACTGTGGGCTGACGATGAGTCAAGTTGCAAAGGCAGTGGCCAGTTCTCCTCAATTGTTTGGTCTCAGCATTGAGCAGAACTTGAAGCCTACAGTGCAGTGGCTATTGTACTGTGGGCTGACAATGAGTCAAGTTGCAAAGGCAGTGGCCAATTTTCCTGCTTTTCTGGGTCTCAGCGTTGACCAGAACTTGAAGCCTACCGTGCAATATTTATTGCATTTGGGACTGACAAAGAGTCAAGTTGCGAAGGCAGTGGCCGCTTTCCCTCAAACCCTTAGCTACAGCATTGAAAAGAACTTGAAGCCTACCGTGCAATTTCTATTGGACTTGGGGCTGACAAACAGTCAAGTTGTGAAGGCAGTGGCCACTTCTCCTCAATTGTTGGGTCTCAGCATTGAGCAGAACTTGAAGCCTACGGTGCAGTGGCTATTGGACTGTGGGCTGACGATGAGTCAAGTTGCGAAGGCAGTGGCCAGGTCGCCTCAAATTCTTGGCTACAGCATCAAGAAGAACTTGTCACCCACTGTTCGCTGGTTGCAAGAATTTAGGGTGAGAAAATGCAAACTTGCATCCCTAATCTCAAGTTGGCCGCGCATTTTGGGCTATAGTATTTCGAAAAACCTTGAGCCAAAGGCCCTTTTTTTGGAAGCCATGTGTACAAGAAAGGGCGCAAGGGAAATCATTTCGAACAACCCAGAAATACTTCGATTCAGCCATCAGCGGATGGCTGCGCGCTTGAACGTCCTTTCAAAGCTTGGTGAGACCCGGAAGGCATGTTATGCAATGACCTTGCCCGATAAGGCCTTCCAGAAGCGATTCACTTCTTGAGTTGCGAGTTGCAAGGTCAACGGAAAAATGGACAGCTGGGGCTCCTTGAAATCGTCCTTGATCATTGTGTGTCTGTGTGCGCGCAAAAAGTTGCTGTCGTCATGTGTCGTTGTGTTATTCTTGAGTAAATGTATGCGGGTGTGTGGGGTCCCAAAAGAATAGAAATTTGGAATCATTTGTAAGACGGGTGCAGAGGTGCCTTCCATGATTTTGTTTTGTCGCTATTGCCATCAAGACATGTTCTCTAAAGTGTTACAGTTTGCCAGCGCAGTTTTTCCATGACTCGCCAACGTCCACCCTAGTTGGAGATTTGTTTTTTGTTTGGACAACATGAGGAAGTGTGCGTGAATGTGAGCTTTGTCAAATACAACAATCAGCACGGAGAACTCCTAATCCAACTTTGCACAAAATCAGTTTGGACGATGGACGATCCCTCTTGAAGATCTTGCAAACTTACCCAACAAAAAACAACATTTTTCATTTGATGATACTAATGGAGTGGTAGTCAATACAATGTTTTACTCCTTCCGCTCAGTCTTACCATTCCTTTGAAGCTTGGAAGATTCTTGGAAACTACCCCAGCCTGACCCATGCCGCTCAAAACCCCATCAATCTGATTCGTAAGTATCAGTCAATACAAGGGAAACTTATTTTTGAACAATGGGTGTCTTTGCTGATTGGTGATGTATCAAACTTATCATGATCCGATCAGATCAATCCACTTCCTTTGACCCCATCCCTCTCAAAGCACACACCCAGCCATTGGAAGGCCTTGGGTAAAATCCTCTTGGTCTTCACCTACGGTTCCGGCTGCGCCAGTGGGATTCGCTCAGCTGCGGCCAGTGATGGGGTGGAAAGTGATGGTGGATGTTACCATGCCCCGTTCGCATGGTGGATTTGTTTCATTGTGGTGGTCATGTCAGGGCCTTAGAATTTTCTATTTATCACACAATTTAAATAATGTTTCACAATCTGACTGGCAAGTCCACTTGCAGATCATTACAGAGCCACAATCTGGATGATTCCCTGAGGAAAGAAGTTTTAGTCTCAGAAGCCTCTTGTTCCGAAATCCACCTGAATGATCACCAACCCGATGTTTCGCCCTATCCTCAGCCCTGATCTCACAGGTTCGATGTACCAGCTGCGTTTCGACGACATGGCCTGGTTGGAACCCTAGGAGAATCCTGGTCGAAGGTGATGACTGGACAGCCGTGGATTTTGCATGAGGGCCCCAGAGTATCAACATTGGCTTAGTATGTAAGCCGTGAACTTTCTCAAGCTTGCACAATTGTGACGAAATTGGCTTCAGAGTATGTAGTATGAGGGCCACTTCGAGTCACAGCCGAACTTCATGTCAAGGTCATATCCGTGATAGGATGAGTTTCCATGAAGATGCTTGGCCCTCAGGTTTGATCCACTGGCTGTGTGGAAGGTGAAGCAGTTCTACCGAAATGTGCGGACACCCGCAGCAAAAAATGCAGGGAGGGCCGGAGGGGATCCAAAAAACCTTACCCTCTGGCCATCACCCATGGCTTTCTGGGGAATCTATCGCAATCTATGAATCTATCATTTACATAGGCCATAGTGCTATAGTTGCCAGGGCTGTTTTAACAGAACGATCCCCCAATCGACCTTAAAATATTTGTCTGGGAATGCTGCAAAAACATGCAAAACCTCAACCTGTTTGGTTTGTGAAAGTTTCTGCATCAAACCTAATGTGAATCCGACTTAGCGACTGGATGACAACCCAACGAAAAAAATGATGGGGTATATCACAGCAGCACAGGGAAAACTATATATATATATACATAGAGCCCTAGATTTTGAACCACGTACATTTCCTGTGATGCACATCTACATATACTTCGAGGCAATGGTTAACCCCACGAAGACATTCGGTCTCCTTCGATCCAAGTTTTGCGGATCCAGGCCATCCATGTGTCGCCGGATTTGCGACTTCATCAGGCCAGAGCTTCACGGGAAGCAGAACTGGACAAGCATGGCGGGTCAAATGTCATGATGTCATGTTAATTAAACCCAAAAAACTGGATCTACGGAACCTCTATATGCTGTAAGAGGTCCTTCCACAAATTGCATCAAAGTGAATTAGTGGTTCCGTGTTATTAATATGTTTGTTTGCAGAATAGTTACTGCAGAGAAATCTTCAGTTTTTGTCGGTCGGTTCCTGAATATATGGCAGATGGATAGAGAGAAGGTAAGACTTTGAAGATCAAGCGTACGCTAGTATATGGAATCTAGATGGTCAGATTTACTGGATATGGAGGGTGAAATGTACTTGGTACCTACTGGAATGGTTCCTGTTTGTTTGTTTTTTGTTTTGAGAACAAACAAACTGAACCACGTAACCCTGCTGACGCAGGTCTACATTGACACCTGGATGAAGTTCGACTACAGGCAGAACGAGGGAAAACTGGGCAATCCTGGGCATGATAGATGGACGGGTTGAGCCTTTTTTGAGGGGTCAATTCCCTTCAGTCTCATTCAATGTAGAAGCACCATTGCAGGTGGTTCATCGGGAAAAATCTACAGGAAACCATAGTTTTATCATGTTTTATCAATGATATGGGGTTTAGTATGTTTAGTATGGTTTCTTATAAGTAATCAATTCTTGATGGTTCATAGTCTCATAGTTTTATCACGATTTCTCAATTAGATATGGGGGTGGTGGTTTGGAACATTTGGATTATTTTTCCATTCAGTTGGGAATTTGATTATCCCAACTGACTCATATTTTTCAGAGGGGTAGGTTGAAACCACCAACCAGATATGATAACCATATATGAACCATTATTATCAGTTTTTTTTCCACATATATTAGCCATTTATGGAAACCCCTATGGGTTTTGAACCATTTGTTGGTGGTTTCCTTGATGGTTTCCCCAGAAAACGATGCTCACTTTCACCGACCGTGACGACCCCTTACCGGGCGCATCTCCTCCAGGCCCCACGGGCGCATCTCCTTCGGCTTTGGCTACGACTCCTACGAGCTGGACCGGCGCCGAAAAATTCGGAGTTGGACCGCAGTTGAAATGGGGAGGTACACTAAAGATACGTCACAAGCGGGGAAAATCATGGGAAAACTATGGGACCTATGGGAAACCATGGACATCCTCATAAATGGAGCTTTATCTGGTTGGTGGTTTGGAGCATTTGGATTATTTTTCCATATACTGTATTGGGAATTTGATTGTTCAAACTGACTAACTCATATTTTTCAGAGATGTTGAAACCACCAACCAGGATACTAAAGCTACCTTTAAAAATATAGAACCATATAAAACCCATACCATCTCTCAAATTATATGAAATAGACATAGATAGACCCTGAAAATAGCCTTTGTTTCGTGGAAACTGATCTTCCATAGGTAGTTTGCTAAAGAATGCCAATGATATCAATCCATTTAAAAATCATGTGATGTACCAGTAGGTACCAATGGTATTTGATGATATATGATGATATACCTGATGTTTTATTGTGCATGCTATTTTATTTAGCCACCCGCACATCGAAACTGGGTTGAGTCGCGCATCCTGGCAGGACGCCTACTACCTGTTGGAGATTGATCCCTGGGGCAGACGGTTCTACCACCGCGGCGGCATGCGCACAGGCGCAGCCGGAGATGTTGCTGCGTGGTGGCAGTGGCTCAACATATTCAGACGTAGGGTGTCACGAACTTGAGGGATGTCTTCATATTCATTCAACCTTGTCATGATAGATCCAACAAATATTCATTAACTGGTTGGTGCTTTGGAACATTTGCATTATTTTTCCATTCAGTTGGGAATGTCATCATCCCAACTGACGAACTCATATTTTTCAGAGGGGTAGGTATACCACCAACCAGTATATATGCTCATATATATATATAATATAGATATAATGTGATATCAGATGTGGAAAACCCCGGAAACGTAGATCATATTTTCCCTCATGGATTTCATCCCCCTCACCACATCCATTGCATTCCAGACCCCGACCCTGCAGGCCCGATGAACCGAAAGATCATGAACTCCACGGCCTTGAACTACGACAAGGCATGGCTTGGATGCTGATGGATGCATGGAGCAAAAGTGTAGTGTAACCCCCGGAAACAGAGGAAAGTGACGTATCACCAAATTGAAGTATAGGATGTTACTGTTCCACCGTTTTGATTAAAGTTGTTATGAATTATGAGCCAAATTGAGCCAATAAAATGTCTTGGCCTTGGCCATTCGGTATGGATGGTTGAATTACCAACACACCACCAATTCAACCTCCAATTAGGGCTCAAACTTTGTGTAGGGTTTCCCATCGATCTGACGGGCGGTGTTTAACATGGTTTATCCAACCAGAACGGGTATCATGTGATTATCAAACAAGCTGGCCTAGTGGACGGTCCACTGTTCAGGACCTAGCCTTATGGCTGAGTCCTGGATCATGGAAATCTGCAGCTCACGATAAAATCATGATCACTTTTCATTTGTCCAACTAACAATGTAACATAGACCCTGCCCAATTTAGAGGGTTGGAAAATTACTTTCCTCCACAAAAAACATCTGAAAACTATAGCATCTATAGCTATTTTCAGGATCTCATTCTGGTTGACGCAAACAATCAGTAGATCAGTTGCTCAGGTGGAGAATCGCCACACGCGCGAGCATTTTGGGCAACTGCCGCGGCTCGATTTCATGTTGGGCGCGCGCGGCAGGACTTGGAAGGTTTCGTCAAAGGCCTTCACTCATATGGGGCTATGGATCCAAGCTTAAGAGATATATCAGATATGACCCCATCTGGGCTATTAGGATCTAAACTTAGGATCCCTCAATATTTGGATATATTCCCGGGGATGAACAGATGAACATTCAGCTATATAGGCGATATTCCAGCTCTTTTGATGTGAACAGAGGGGTACAGCTGAGGCCCAATGGGGAGGCTTGGGAGAAGCAGGAGAACAAGGCCAGCTGCTCTTTTTTTGGGATACATCTATTTCTATTGAACTTTATGACTAGGCAAATCTATTTGAGGGGTAAAAAGAAAATCCTGATGTTTTAATTTGGTCGTTGGTTTGAATCCCCTTGAAACCGCAAGTTGTATTTTTTCATTAAGGATTCTTAACTCAAACGATGGGAATCCTTTCATGCTCCAGGCTGTGTGGGAGACATCTTAGACAATTAAAGGCAACTTGTTTCAGGTGAATGCCATCGGGTTGTAAGATTTTGACGGATTGATGTGGATCAACATTTCACACTTCTTGGGCCCGCACTTTTTTTTGGTTCTGTTTGGTATGAACGAATGGTTCTAATTTTGGGATCCTGGATTTGACCCACACCAGAATAGTAGGATGGAACTGACGCTTGAACTTTCTGCTGCTGGAAGGATCATCGCAACTTCAGACTGGTGTATCCCCTTACGCAAAAAACATAAACATATCTGAATAGGGAAACATGACCATCAACTTATGAGGTATAATTATTGCCAATGTTCCAATTTATTTGACCAACTCCTTGCAGAATTTCAGCCATTTTTTGCTGTGCCCCGTTCAATGGCCACAGGAAGAGAAGGCGGCTCGCTCCCTGGAGGACACCTGGAGGCTGGGTTGGGGATACCCCGATGTGTGTTGGTTTTTATAAACCCTACAAATCATAGATATACCATATCCATAAACATCCATAAACATCCATAAACATCCATAAACATCCATAAACATCCATAAACATCCATAAACATCCATAAACATCCATAAACATCCATAAACATCCATAAACATCCATAAACATC
>Ga0126342_10013747_pt1 | contig 14314 bp, 10 predicted proteins | sample Cyp1metagenome_FD_92528 | JGI IMG/M metagenome (GOLD analysis project Ga0126342, IMG submission 92528) | Coral microbial communities from Lord Howe Island, Old Settlement Bay, Australia - Cyphastrea 1 metagenome | ecosystem: Host-associated > Invertebrates > Cnidaria > Coral ...
AGAAAATATATTGTGAAAAGGGCATTGCATGTGCAATAGGGTTCATTTTTGACATAGAAGTAGACTGAGACATGACCTACTTCAATGGGATGCTCTACCGGGCTCTACCAGTTTATAAAAGAAATGCACTTGTTGAAGGAAGCACTCACTTCAAAGAGGTGCATCACTCCTTTTCAAGGGAATCTTTCCAAGTGTTTGAACATGTGCTAACCCAAGGGTTGAGCCAAGAATGCCAATATCAAAATCAGTTCTACACATTCATTGGCTGCCTATGCTTTTGCATTTGTTCAGCACCGTTTTTGAAATATTACATAAACAGACAAAATTGCCTAATTTGTGTCCCAAGCCCCCCAAAGGCCCAAAGCAAATAATAAAATCAACCAAAAGCAAGTTTGCAACCCCTACAGTGGGAGAACAGGCAAAGAGTTAGGTCTAGGTCCTTAGCCCTTCAAAAAACCAACAACGAACCAGAAAACAAGAAACCAAAAAACCAAGAAACCAAAAACACAAAAAACCAAAAAAACAAAAAAAACAAAACAAGATTGCACACCCCAAGGGGGGAGTAATGGCAGAGAGTTGGGTCTTGTCATTTTTTTGTTTTTTTGGTTTCTTGTTTTTTTTTGTTTGTTTTTGATTCTGGTTTTGTTTAGCCATTGCAGAAAAACCAACAACGAACCAGAAAACAAGAAACCAAAAAACGAAGAAACCAAAAAAACAAAAAACAAAAAAAACAAAAAAAACAAGATTGCACACCCCAAGGGGGGGAGTAATGGCAGAGAGTTGGGTCTTGTCATTTTGTTTTTTTTTTGTTTCTTTGGTTTCTTGTTTTTTTGTTTTTTTTGATTTTGGTTTTGTTTAGCCATTGCAGAAAACCCACGCAGAAATTGTCAATGGTTGCAAAGCAGTGAAAGAACCATGGCACATGTGCAGTGTCAGTGGTTGCAGAATGCAGTGAAAAACCGCACTCCCAGGGTGTCCCCTTCTGTGCGCATACATATATATATATATACATAGAGTCATCCTGAAGGTAATATAGAATTTTCAAACAACATCTTGACTGAAACTGCAATATTCTTGAACATACCATATTCTATCTACTTCGGGATGATTATATATATATAGATCCAGTTTAGGTTTGATATCATATGATATAACTGGGTACATTTATTCGGATTAAACCAAACATGGGAAATAACGCGATAGGGGTTACAAGCATCATGCTAGTACTGGTGTAAGCAACATCACCAAAAAGGGGAACATAATTACAAAACGAACTGGAATTGCACCAAAATGAGACATGAAACCATGAAAAATATATATAAGTGGATAGAATAAGGATATACAATTAGCGTAGATATAAAAAATGAGGGATTCACTTGAGGATAAACAGTTCAACGGGAACATCACCAGTTCCAAGTTGGGTATTCACCAGTAATCCTGGGGATCAGGGATATCAACCTTTGTTTGACGGGTGATTTTATAGGGACAATGATGATGAACCTGGATGATGTTTTTATCCAAAAACTGAGAGTTTCAACAACGTGTTTTTTTCACATTCCCAGCAAAGATACGTTGGATCTTGCCCAACAACAGCTGTAACCCCCAGGGAAACACCCAAATTTTAGATGAATGCTGGGTGTGGGGAAACCTCACCCTATATGAAATACCCTCTGGTAATTTGTTACATAGCTATTGAAAATGGCCCAGTCGAAATAGTGAGTTTTCCCATTAAAAATGGGTGGATCTTTCAATAGCAATGCAACAAATTACCAGAGAGTATCCCATGACATCCCATCATATTCATCAACCATCTGGGCAGATTCTTCCCTGCCCGGGCAGGCGGCGGCGGAGCTTCTAGCGCAAGCTGCGGCCCAGAGCAATTCCCCACGGAAGGTACGCCTTGGACGCACGGTCTTTTTTGGATGAGACGTTCAGCACGGAGCAGAGGGAAAGGTTAGACTATTCATCTATAAATCATCTATAAAAGATGATTGATGATTCTTCATTATTAGAAACTATTGATGGTCATTATATTCTGATTAGTATGATTTTGAATGGGTAACTATATGAATCCCGTCCCCAAATGATGCAAATCCCCTACATTCACCATCGTGCTCGATGGTTTTGGTTGGCTGTGTTTGTTCTATGAACGGGGGAAGGGATTAGCTAGTGGTAAAAAACTTTTTTTTTTTGTTCTAGGGGTCGGTTTTACTAGCCTTCAAAAACACTGGATGACATCATATTCTTGAGCCATATAACTTGGATGGTTTCCGTGATTTTATGAACTAACTTATACCGGTACTGGTAGTTTGTTTTTCTTCTTCGGAAGTGTGTTTCAGGAGATGTTGGTTGATGTTCAATCCATTGACGTTAGTCATTTCACCGTAAATCACCATAGACCCATTAGTTAAGCTTGGCACCTGTAGACCAAGCGATTCCATCCATCAACTAATTATATATATATATATACAAAAAAATATATACATACATACATAACATAACATAACATTACATTTCGTTACATTACATACATACATACATACATCTGGGCAAATTATAACGACCTCACTGCGACCTCACTGGGAATCATGGTTAATAAGGGGAATCATCCCCAAATGGCATTAATTCAGCTTAGTGAAATATTATAATTTACCCAGATATATACATACATACATACATAAATAGAAATCCGGATTCTCCTTGGTTAAATCCTGCAAAGCTCCGCAACTTTGGGTGAAAAAAAATCGCCAGTTTGCAGCTGCACTGGCTGCCGCACAGCTGGCGGCCGAACCGTGGGGGTTGCTCAGGGAATCAGGGGATACCAACTGGGTTCCGCCTCTGGCGAAGGGAAAATCATCGAACATCATCGAACTAAGTGCGGGATTTTCCGGCCTGGGCGTGATATTGCAGCCGGTGAAGGGTAGTGGAATACTGACGAATCTTTTGCATTTTTGATGGGAGATACATACTAACCAGCTAGAAAACAACAGCTTCTTGCATGGGTATCCAAGATGGCCAATAAGATGAGAGATCAAATTTTGAAACTCGGACTGGATATCCCAGCAATTTTCATGATGGAATGTTTTGAATTCCACTGACAGGATGGGAACGCACAATTTTATGGTCAAATTTCGCAGCAAATTCCTAGGCTTCTTCCAGCTAAATTGTGGCGAATCATCACCACAATGATTCGACTTTACAGTGGAAAACCGGAGGGCGCTTACCATGAATGATGTGGTGATTTCAGCAAGGATCCCTTGTTTTTTTTTTTACTTCAGGGTTAATTTTTGAGAGACACCCACATAGTGATACCTTGATAATCCTTGATACCTGTGTGTGTGTGTTTTGCTGTACATCTGAAAGAAAATAGTAAGACAATCTTGCGAACACTCCACCCGTGGATAAAGATCACAACAAAACTTGTAATTCTTACTTTTTGATGTTCATTGGGGCTTTGCGGGTTTTGACTCACACTGAGAGTTTGTGAATGAAATGATCTCTCGAATAAGGGCCCCTCAGCAGTATCGATTCAGATACAATCATGCAGATTCGCCATAGCCTTGAAATACGGATGACTGATTATAGTAATCCCCCACCCCAAAAAATGAGATAGTAAACAAGTAAAGCATCACTATTTTAGTAGGATTTCACTTCTCTATCTTTCTGTTGTTGCTATATAAAAATTATGGACGCCCCAAATGATAATCGGCACCGTGGCACCGACCGGGTTTTGATCCGCTCCGCCGCTCCGTTTGGCCAGAAGCACAAGTGATCCTTGTGGCCTTCAGAACTTTTGCTACCAATTCTCTCAACACTGAACTCACATCTTTTCACTGAAAAAAAAATCCAAGACTCAACTCACAACTGACCATCTCAACTTCCAAAGTTCGCTGATTGTATCGAAAAATCGAAAAATCGAAACCTTCACAGGCCGCAGCCACCGCTTCACCACAATTCCCACGGTTCGTTCGTTTTTCCGCCAGCATCTGCCATGGCAAAGAGCATGGCTCGCAGATGCAAAGGCGCCGGTTTCTGAACGACCGGAGGTTTGGGGGAGGTTTCATTCATTTGGTGCCCCCCAAACCATCCCAAACCTGATGTTTGTTGGTGGCTCGGGCTGGGCGCGCGCATTTCTTTTGACTGAAATCAGGGGGGAACTGCGTTTTTTTTGGTGCATTTTTCTGCACGTATGTCACGTGTCGGGGTGGGGTGGGGTGGAACAGTAACGTTCATCACTCTACGTTCTTGACACGACGCTCTTGGCTTTTCCTTCCGCCATTCTTGGGGTTGGGGGAGGTCGGGTGGAGCAATAACGTCCTTTGGCACTTGCACTCACGTGATGCTACCTCTCATGTCAACTTGTAGCATAGGTCTTACGTCGCCAATGTGTCTTTCTAGAGATGTTTTACGTTACGTCATGGGGTTTGCGTTAGTAAGTCTCATGTTAACCTGTACACGGGGTCTGAAGTCACCGATGTGTTTTGCTAGAGATGTTCTATGTTGCGTCATAGGGTTTGGGGTAGTCCGTTTCATGTTGACTTGTATCTTGGATGGAGATGGATGGAGAAGTAGGTTTTAGAACAAGATGAAGCTGTTTTGATATAACAGTTTGATTACTTACTTCATCTTACTTCTATTTGGGAATCGTTGGCCATGTGTGTTTGGAAACTAAGATGATGTGATCTTATGATGTAGAACTTCCAAAGAACAACACATGGTACCCCAGACGTTCAAAAGCCGCGCGTTTACGACCTTTAAACCGAGCGTTGTTGGTTTAATATCCCATGAAGTGTTTAACGTTGTTTGAATCCTAGGTCATCTATATATTCAGATGGTATATCTACTGAATCTACTATAAATCCTAGGTCATCTTCTTATGCTTGGCAACTTAGCGAACTGGGGCACCACCGTGGCACCAAGCAACTGGAGCTGCCATGAATCTGCTCCAGGCCGAGCCCGTCTTCATTGGGCGTTGCCTGCAGCATGTGTCTTGAATGCAGTTGATGTTTTTTTTCTGGCAGCTGTTTCGGGAGGCGAACAGTCATTACATATAATTAGATAACATTATATACAATTATCTACACATAATATATACATATGTATATATATATATATATGCATGCATACATATAGTATATAACCCATACGCTAACCATATATTTCCTGAGGCCTCGCTCTGGCCCTTCAGCTGTGCTGGGCGCCCCTGGGCTGGGCGATCGCCAACGCTTCACGCGTCGCGCCGCAAAGCGCGAAGCGCCGCGAGACGCGAACGGCGCGGCGCCCAGTTGAGGATTTTGATGGTGTAAACACAGGGATTTTTGAGGTTTTTGTTTGGGGATTTTTCATGGTTTTTGATGGTTTTTGATTGAGTAAAACTTGGGGAACTTTGAGGATCTTTTATTTTTCTTTTGGTGATTTGTGTTTTTTTCTTTGATCGCAGAAGGGTGATGTGTATGAGTTGCAGGAGTAGCAGAGCCTGAGAGATTTTGACATTGGCAACTGTGAGGATCTAACATTTTAACAGAATGTGATTTCATCTTTCAGGTGATTTGAAGTGTCAATGATTTCAGTGTGATTATCATTTGAACTCGCGGTGATTTTCACAAACCAACGGTGCAGGAGATTGGACCAACCCTGAAATATAGCCGCGACGGCACCAAGAACAAAAATGGGATTTTCACGTTGAACATCTGGATTTTTGGCAACCAAAATGGGGACATGGGTAATTCAGAAAGGGATATTTAGAGATAGAATTCTGTCTATATATCATTTACCGTCATTTAATTTGGGTTGCTATCAGAAATGAGGGTTTATCTTTTCTATCATGTTTTCTCCAACATATTTGTTTGACTCTGGGGCGAGGTTGGTTGGGAGCGGAACTCGCCAACCGGAGATTGACTTTTTGCACCAGCCCTGGTATGGGGAGTACGTTGTGATAAAGTCCAGCAAGAAAAACATGTTGATGGAGGAAAATACAATATGGAACCCTCTGTATATATATATATGTATAAACAAAACAAGTTCAACCTTGATCATACTGGGTGGTTCCATCAAGTTCCCTCATGCAGCCGACCAAACAGCACATCAGTGGATGAGAACTCATCAGCATGCCACAGCCATGATACAGCCAACAACCAATCCATTCCGGATTATTTGGATTTGTTTACGGGAAGATTTACAGGAAATCCCCATGATCTACTGTAAATGGTAAAATCGGTAAAAACCATGGCTTTCCTGTAGATTTTCCTAGCAAAAACCAATCCAATGGTCCTAGCAGAACGAACCAATTCATGGCTCATACCTTCGCCCAGGCCCGGCGCAATTGGGTCGACGAGTTCCAAGACTTCCGCGACAGCGGTCTGGGACCTGGTCGAATCATGTTGCTTTGGACAGCCCTTTTCGATGATGTGTCCTTTTTTACAGCTTGTGTTCCCCATTCAGTTTGGTTATGATATGTATATATATATTATATGATATGAAATTGATATGTATATATATATATAATATACATACGCAAACATATCCATATACACACATTTTTTTTACACTCCTTTATTTTCCCATGGGGGGGTTAGTAGCCAGACGTATCATGGGGTACCCTGTCCGTGCAAAAAGATCGTTCGGAAATTTACACCGGAACCCCCTGGATTTGGGGCTAGAAGCTGTGTTTTTAATTCTTATTTTCAAATCTTATTTTCAGAATGGTGAATTATCAGGATAGACTAATTTCAGTAGATAATTCTGATCTTCTGATAATTCACCAGCCCCTAAAATGAATCGATCAGCTTGATCAGCCCCAAAAGACCGTAAATTTCAGGGTGAGGAGTTTGCAAGGAGCCCCGAGTTATAAGTTGCTTCATTACCCATCTAACTATAGTGACAATCACCATCCACCCAACACTTAACATAGTTATAAGATGTTATACGCCAACTTAGCTAACAAACAGGGACACCAACATAATTGCATATATATATATGTGCACACATATCCGTATTATTGCTGGTTATACTTGATTATACCTTCATTTTTGGTCGGTTGGTTGCCTACATTAATATTGGGAAGGGTTCCCCTAGACTTTTTGCAGATAGTTTTTTTCTTGTCCCAAGAAGATACTCTTTTTCAATCTTTTTTCAACAGTTTGATTTTTAAAGACCTTGCAAGCCATTTGTATCAGTGCTTTTTGCCAATTCTATCCATTTTGTGGGTTGAGACAAATCATCGTTAGTTCATTTCCCAATTTAGGTTGGTGAACTATCATAATTCAGCCAGATCATTGTAGCCAACCTGAAAAAAACTAGACTGGTAAACTCCTACCAAAAGAAAGACAAATTGAAGCATTTTCTATCCTTTATTGGTTACTATATTCCCATATTCCAAGCATTTTGTCGCCATTTCCCGGAGAACAGCGATGCTCAATCATGGGAGAGTTCCGAGGCTATGATGTAGCCAAGCTGATGCTGAAGAAGGCCCAGGAGTGACTCAGTTATGTGGAAAATGATGCAAAAAGTTATGGCATCGTTTCGAAAACACCTGTTTTCACATACTGGTATCTGTATATATATATGCATATATGAAATATATGTATGTACAGTATGTATACAGTATGTATGCCAATGGGGATTTTCCCCCAGTTGTAAATGGCGAAGAACAGATACTCTAGAATTGAAACAGCTACCCTCTGGCAGTTTCACATAGGCCTGAAAACGGCAATGTGACTGTAAAATGTAAAAGGCAAATCATCTAGTGTCATGGGTCATTTTGCATGGCTGTGTCAATACGGGGGGGGATAGTTTGGTTTCCCTACAACCCATGTTTGGTTTGGTTTTGCTTCCATATCTGCTTTGGTTGCCATAAAATACAATATCTGCTTTGGTTTCCAGCAAATTCCATGTCTAGTTTGGTTTCCCTAAAATTCCATATCGGGTTTGGTTGCCCTAAAATACCATATCTGCTTTGGTTTCCGTACAATTCCATGTCTGGCTTGGTTTCCCCTACAATCCCACACCTGGTTTGGTTGAGCCCATATGTGGTTTGGTTGCCCTAAACTTACCAAGGGTATCCAAGGGTATGGCTATTCTAAAATCTTCCGGGAGTCTGATGGGTATAGCCAGTTTTCAGAGTGGTAAACATTCGGGGCCCACGTTGTTGCCATCGAAACAAAACAGGGGCGATAAATAGCCAAATGGCTACTAAAAGGTTGGGAACACGATGATAATCTAGGGGATTTTCGGGTACCCTACTTTAAGACAAACCCGTGTATATTACAGATATGTGTATATATATAATTATATATATATAATTATATATATATATATATCTATATGTATATGTACATACATATAATACCGAGAGTCTTTCTCCATTCGCCATTCCAAGGAAAGGCAAAGGTGACAGATGCTTGGCTTTGCAAAGCAGGCCCCATGGGGACCGAGCTCAAAGATTGCAAGAGGGTTCCCGAGTTTCGTGGGTTAAGCCGGTTGGTGAGTAACTGGGGGCAGTTCACCCATTTGTAGCTGGGACAACACCCTTATATATATATATATACACATATGTATAACTAGGTCTATTCACAACAAACACGATTCGGGGGATGACTCCAAGTATAGTCTTGAAGAGTCTTCAAACGTCTCTTGACGTTTGGAAAATGCACGTTTGGAGATTCGCGGCCACTGTGGAGATAAAGATACCCTCTTGTTATCTAAGTTTGCGACGGACATTTTTTGTTTGATACCCATTTGGGGGTTTCCTAAAATAAGGGTACCACCAAAAATCTTCCAAAATTAGATTTTGGAGTATTGAAACCTATGAACCCTCCAATTCTCGATGATTTTTTCACTTCGAAGGGTGCTCACGATGTGAGTCTAAGGACTGCTCGCAGCGTCCCGCACCCTATCAGACAGTGATAACAACGCAGCCGCAGGGGTTTCTAGCAGCAGTACGGGTGGGCTGAGGACGTTTCTTGGGGCTTCGATTGTTGCTTTTCACGGAGAAATCATCGAAAAATCCACCAGAAATGAGTAATCTCTGGGGCAGCGTGAAGCAACTCCAAGAAGTGGCGACGCCCCAGGGATTGTATTTCGACAATGTTTTCCAGGCTGGGCCGGTTTAAGAGATAGACCCTTTTTTGAAGTTTGAACTTCAGACATTTTGCACTTTCCACTTCGCCCCAGTAAGATAGAACAGTAAAATCCTGCCAAAACAGTGGTAGATTACATTATGATGTCTCGTAGTTGATTAGGTAATTTGTTTATTTTTTGACGGTTCGAGACCACCAATGTCGTGAACATAGCTGTGGCAGATTGGCAACCGCTATACTAAATGGTGACTAACCTGTCGCACACAACTTGGGTTGACTAGGGTTGATTAAGGGGAATTATATCATGTATAATTACATAAAACTATATAAAACTAGATAGTTCATGGGGGTTATAACATGTTATAAAATCTTATAAACCAACAAACATAGCTGCGCCTCACCTTTGCCAAGGCTTTGCATGCCATCCGGGACCTCCTAGGGCCTCTGGGACGCCATGAGGACGTTGGGAATAAAGCCAACATGACTAGGGATGGTCTATACAGTCTATACCCACAAAAATGCTGGTTTGATTGGGTTTATACCCAAAAAAAATCCGCCAACTCAAAATGCTGCTGACTTGGGGATGGTTTAAGACATCCCGGTGCGATCTTCCCGAGCTGCGGTCATCCCCATGAAACATGGTGAAATCTGCCAGACTTTTTTTCGTCGGGTGAAATCCAAGGAAATTCGAAGTGTGGGGGGTGCATACCAGTTAGTAAGAGGGAATCTCTATTATAGCACACATATATGTATGTAACTACATATATATAATTATATATATATATTTATGTATAACTATATGTATAATTATATATATATATGTATAATTATGTATATATGTATATATATATATGGAACATCACCAGTTATATATGAATCATTACCGTCATTACCCACTGACGTGCGGTTCTTTGGACACATTAATCCATTCCACCCACTTCATTTTTTTCATATCACCCCAAATCAAACCCTAGTTACTCTACTGATCTGTCCTTCGGCAAACCGTCTACCTTTTTTCACATGGAACCCGCAAAAAATGCTGGTCTGGAAGATGATTTGCCGGATTCGGCGGTTCCCTGGGGCAACAAAACCCTTGCCCCCTGAGTAAATCCCCCAATTTTTGCTGATGAAATCCACATTTTCACATTGGCGAAATCCAAAGAAATCCCCCTGTGAAATTGCGGAAAATTTACTACTGGATAGCCTGGAGAAAACGAAAAAGGTTAGCATCAGTTAGCTATGGAAGCCATGTTTAACCCATTTAGTTGGATGATTTACCAATTAAAACTGGTGGATCTTTCCAGTTCGCACTCTTAAATTCATGGAACACCAGCTTTTTTTGGTAGGTTAAATCATCCATATGGGCCATGTTCCACCACAAACTGTTAGTTTACCAGAGGGTTACCATCCTGAGACTTCGCCTGCCGAGGTCACAGGAAGGCATCTTGCAGCGAGAACTCACAGGACTTCGAACGCAGCTCAGTGCGTTGGACACGCGCAGCTTGGCGCTGGAAGGGAACGCTTGACATCATTGATTTGTTTTGTTTATTTAAGTTTATTTCCAATTTTTCCACCGTATTTGATCATATGACGGTTTCTGGTTTCTGACGGTTGATGGATTTTGAAGGATTTGGATGTTCTGGCTAACTTTTTTTTGGTAGGTTATTCAGCATTGTTTGCGTCCGTTTTTGATGATTCATGGAACTAACAACACCGAGGTTTATCCCAAAAAATGGGTTGGATTCACCTTGAAACTGCTATGGATTCTATGGGAAGATCGGAGCAGAAGCTGTATAAAGATGTAGTATAGCCCCCAGTGATGAAAAATGGCTAGCTGGAAAATCCCTGTGGCCTAGCCATGGAGGTTTAGTTCGCTGGGAGAATCTGTGGGATTTTCTGCTATGTTTGATTAGCAGAGAGGATAAGCGGCTTCAAAGGGGGAGATTCACCACCAACAATGAGCTACTTAAGGGTAAATTGACCGGTGACTTTTCGCTTGGGGGGAAGATCATATTATATACCTGTTTGGGACTGGAAGGCCTAAGAAGTGGATTTCTGACTGGTTCAGAACAAGGGGTTCATGATGTTCATGGTTGGTTGGCCATTGGCTGAAATATTCATCACAACTGGATATGAAGAGTCTCCCCAAATGGATTTTTTTAATGAGCAATGATAATCATCATTGGATTTTGGGGTACCACCAAGATCCCAAGATTCGAGCGCCGATCGCTTTTTTGCCGTGGGATCTGTGAGGTTTTTCCCAAGTGCAGGAGAGACTTCAGGAATCTGAGGAGCATTTCTCCATGCGCTGGGTCAAGCTTGGATGGCTACTCTTAAATGGTGAAATAATATGGGGGGGTAACTATAGATGAAATATTACTAAACCAATTGTGGAAAAAGTAGCTACTATATTCATAGCTGTATTCATACTGGTGCTTTATATACCCATTGTTGCAATCAAACATGGGAAAGGGAAATCCCCAGATGTATGTGGAGGATGTTCAAAAACATGCGTAAAAAGTTGTCTTCAGGGTATCTTCAAGAGTGGAAATGCACACAATACCCTCTGGTAAACTAACATAGCTATGGAAAATCGCAATTTTTAATGGGAAACCTCACTATAAATGGCCATTTTCAATAGCTATGTAACAAATTACCAGAGGGTACTCTCCCTTTTGGTTTACCTCCTGTAAGCCTGTAAACTAACCTTGATGTGGGGGAAAGCCCAGTAATGTGTAGATCATTTTCCTACCGGAAACCACGGGGTTTTCCAATGTTTTCTACATCTTTTTGTATGCTTACCCTAGGGTAAGTGACTTGAAGATACAGCGGGACACACGTAACATCCAGATCATCAGCCCTGCAGGAGAACCTGGTGGGACTGCAGCTTTCAGTACTCCTGGATGATAGTCCAAGATGGCCTTAGTTTAAGCCCATATTGGTACTTCAATATCTTCAATGTACTTCAGAATTTCTCCGAAGTGATCATCATTGATCTATCCGATCTATCTGCAAGTGACCAGAAATCCCATCCAGAAATCAGTTCAGATCCTGTTGCCATCTTTTCCTGCCGCTGAAGCAGGAGCGGGAAGGTTTGCTGGGCAAACGCCTCACTGCAACGCGGCGGCAGTGGTGGATTTTTGACTTCTCCTGGTTCCAAGATGTTCCAAGTAAAACTTTCCAAATACCCTCTGGTAACTTAACATGGCTATTGAAAATGGCCATTTATAATGGATTTTCCCATAAAAAATGGTGATTTTCCATAGCTATGTAAACGTTTACCAGAGGGTATTGAAGAACTTTCCATGGGTTTTTACCATTTAAGTTTCGTTAACCATAAACTGATTGTGATCACCAAAAGATGGTGAGTAAACATGGCTAAGTTTTCAGCCCCATTGAGATGATGAAAATGTGGTATTTTTTGAGCCGACGCCAGTGGGGCTCGCCCTGTTGACGGTGTAAAACGCCAATCAAAGGCCACTGGTTTTGGACTTATGATGTGGGGGGGTCCATAAATAGAGGTACGCCTTTTGTTGTCAAGAGAACTTTCTTTCCTCTATTTGTTTATCGCTGGATGGTTTATTTCATGGAAAATCCCATGGAAAATTGGATGATTTCCCTGAAATCATCGTTTTTGTCGTCAGTCTAAAGCATAGATGTCAAATTCCCCACTGGTTGATAAAAAGCGATGGTTCCACTATGAAAACCAACCTTGATTGGTAGATGCTAATAAAAGCATACCAAACCGGCCCCGATGTGTGTTTTTCTTAAAAGGACAGGACCATATTGCTCTAAAGACAGGCTTTTGAGGCTCTTTTGAGGTGCCCAGAAAGGGCCGATGCCAGGCAGCCTTGAAGCAAGAGCGCGAGTTGAAGTTTGCCTTGGAGACGGCAAGACAACAGTCACCTGGAGAAATGAGCTGGGTTGATCCCACAAGGTTTCAGAAGCTAATGAGGGTTGATTGGGGTTTCAAAAAGACCCCAACCATGCCTTGTTGGTCGAGGGTGACCGAGGGTGACCCAGGGTGACCCACTTCCTTTCTTCTTCGGGGAGCCCGGCTAGGGTGACAATAATAAATAACCTTTGGGTATGGAACAAGAAATATGGAGGTTTCCTGAGTCATAGGGGTACCCCAAATCATCCAGTCGTCATGGATGACCATTTTAGTATTGAACCCCATGGTTTTCTGGATTCCATATTTGAAGATCGTATCAATCCGATGATAATATACCTAGTCCAAGGCATTTTGAGGCTTCTGAGTCCAAGCATCTTAATGATAACCCAGTATATAATCTTCATTGCGCTCCAACTTTCCATGTTTATCAAAGAATCCAAATGGCAAACTAACTTGGGAATGGTATGGTTCGGTACTGGGTTTACCACATTGCTCATACCTCCAAGAATGGGGCACAGCATACAGAAACTGTACACTGATGGATTCTGGCAGCACTTCCGGGATTTTGCAGGAACAGGGAACCGTTGGGGGAACAGCAAAAACACCCATACCCGATACCGCTTGATTCATTGCCTTTTCTTCCTTGCAACTGCATTAGTTTTGTTTTGGTAGATATACAGGTGAGCATACCATACGTTTATGAAGGGGGTACATAAGATATTTACTTGGGTCAATACGCTGCAAATATACCAGAGCAACCTAGACAAACACAAATATGTGTGTATATATAATATGCAAATATATATATAATATGTATATACTGTATATATATATATTGTATAAAATAGTTATATTAGACGACAGACAGTATACATCATGGGTACTGTACCTGATACATCTCCGTCGCGCGACGGATTCCGCACGGCTTCCGCACGAAAGGTACGAAAGTGTTTCAGAGGCGGATCGTTGAGGGAGACCACGGTAGTTACGGTATGTTGGGTCCAGGAGCAGAAGAAGCTATGGAAAATCAGAAGATTCACCAAAAAAAGTAGATCATTTACCGGGAAACCGTGGATTTTCCATAGCTTTTTGATGCTTTATCTTTTAACAAATGTATGTTTATCAATGGGAATTCCAGGATCCTAAAATGGAGGTACTGTAGCATATATAAGGCCTATTTTTCAGGCCTATGTAAGGGAATATCCCCACAAAAAATGGTCAAAAATATGGTACTAACGTACCTCCATTTTAGGATCCTGGAATTCCCATTGATCATATCCCAGAAGGATTTTCTATGCAAATATCATTGGTATATACCATCTATATACCAATACCATCACTG
>Ga0126342_10013748_pt1 | contig 14314 bp, 12 predicted proteins | sample Cyp1metagenome_FD_92528 | JGI IMG/M metagenome (GOLD analysis project Ga0126342, IMG submission 92528) | Coral microbial communities from Lord Howe Island, Old Settlement Bay, Australia - Cyphastrea 1 metagenome | ecosystem: Host-associated > Invertebrates > Cnidaria > Coral ...
AGTCATATATACATGTGCTATGTATCTACTTCCTATTTACTACCTGTGTACTCTCACAACACTACATGTGTTTAACATATACCGTACCTACCATACATTCCAATGATGCCATACATACCATACTTATCATACCTATCATACATACCGCACATACCATACATATGAAACATAATTACCACACTTACCATACATACAATACCAACCATTCATGCCATACATACCATACCTACCATACATACCCAACATACCATCCCCACCACACCACAGGGGAAGATCTCATATGGGGGCAATATATGGGATGCATCCCATGGGGGGGAGGGGGGCTGGAAGGGGCTGGTGCATATATATATATATATATATATAGTGTATATACATATAATATATCTATATATGTATGTATACACCCACTTGGGCATGTTTTTGCCTGTGGCGTCGCTCGGCACCTTATAGCGACTCTGCAGCTGCGAGGACATCTCCATGATGCTGAAATGCCCGCCTGAAGGCATGGGATTTGTCGTGGAAAAAATGAGGGTTTTAGCCATGATCATATCGGATATGCGAGTCGTATATAGTAAGTTTATGAATATATTGTGAATATATGTGAATATCTGGATGTATGAGTGATATGAACGACTTAGCTGGGAACTTGAGGAATTGACTCTCGTTGGGGAAATATGAAAATCTGGTGGGTGAAAAACCACGTTGTGTAGTTGGAAGTGTGGAAACGGCTATTTTTCGAATGGAAGGGTTCTGTTGCATGGTTCCATACTTAAACTTAAATACCCTGCCCTGAACATGTAGTAAATTAGCTTCATCCAAATTTCCCAGGGAATATTCGCAGGAAATCACGCTATCTATCCCCGAAACATCGTTTCAACCATACGTGTTCCCTCCAGTTCCCGGGTCGCCGCCATTGAAACATCGGAAAAAAACGATCCGAACGGAATCCAACCTATCCACCCAAGCTCTACCCCACCTGCCAACGATGAGGCTAGAATGGGCGATGCCAACAAAAAACCCTCGCCTCAAAAAGTGGCGGATTGACTTCGGGATTTTCTGGGCTGATTCCTAGGGAATGTTGAGGGATAAACAGCTAAAATGGGATATGAATGGATAAATAATATATGAATTGATACGAACAATCATCTAGAGTCATTGAAGCACTCTAAGAGAAATTTACAGGAAACTATTGTGTTTCCATTCATTATGGGGGGTGCCTGCGGTTTCTTTCTGTTGTTCCTCATATGGAGCATGTGTGCAAGATCTGCAACAGATTCATGTTATACGTTTTAATGAGTTATATGATGTCCTTTGCGGCCTTGGGCAAACGAAGGTGCTTGCGCATATTGTTAGTACAAAATATTTCTACCCCAAAGTTGCCATTTCAATGGGACAACTGATGAAATTGGAGGTTCCCCATTTCCAGACACACAGTGAGAAACCTATATCTAGAACTGCTTGGTGGCATTCAGCGGGAACCATGAACGTTTCAACCAACTTTATCCGGTTGAGCCACCTACTCAACTATTTGCGAGTCAACACGTGTGAATCATACCACGTAGCATCGGAAATTACACAATATAAGTATCAAAATATCACCAACCAGTCCGTTGGTTGCGATCCTTCGTTTCGGGCTCGCTGCATTGATGCATGACATTTGCATGTGCACAGATGGATTGCATTGATACGGATTCGGATTCATGTGTACCTCTTGCGAATAGCTGCCACCCTTCAATAACTCTAGATTGGGTTGATCGAAAAACAAGGAATAACCCAAATCCATTGCTGTATCATATTGCACGTGAAAACAGCCACTAAAGAAAATTAAGGAAAAGATGCAAGAGGTATACGGTGAGTCCATTTTCGTCTCCATTTATTGCCAGTTAAACGCTCATTTTCGGACACAACTCAACAGGTCACTGACCATTTTCCCCGTAAAAAACCTATCAGTCAAGTAGTTAAGGTACTTAAACTCCCGTTTTGTTGCCTGCAAATTGATGTAAATCCACGATTTCTTGGAGATTCACCATCACCATCACCAGCATCAGTGGATCCAGTGGCTACTCATGGAATCCGCCACCGAACGGGGCGACTCGACCGCTGTGGCCGCATTGAACCACAGCGACAGGACGAAGGGCAGCAGACACAGCAGCGCTGCTCCTGAGGTAAACCTCCTGAGGGCCGTCCAGGAACGGTGGGACCCGCTGGGACGACTGGCGGCCAAGGCAGTGCCTTGAAAAATGTTAAAAATGGGAAAAGATCAACAGATCATTGGAAGATCATTGGAAGATCATTGGAAGATCATTGAATTTGGCAGTTTTATGAGATACTGTGGATGGAAGAACCTTCTGGTGCAGGACTTCTTCCACCCACCGTGTGATGGGAAAAATATCAGTGGATATACCTCTAAATATCATAATATATCATAAAGTGAGGTACATTTAGGTACCGTATATATGGCGCGCTTTCAAAAAAATCACGCGTGGTTCGAACCTGGGGGATGGTCTTTTTTTTAGTGCCGCGAAGTTGACCAGAAACATCAAGTTTCATGTTTACTCAAAAGACTGACCCTGTTACTAACCTCATGAACCCTTCAATCAATAGGGGGCTACCCTTGCTCCCTTCAAAGATAAGTTGTTGCTTGTTGCCGGTGTTCTCTGGCTGATCAGCTATGGGTTGTCAAGCAGGTGTGAATGACATTGCTACTTGGTAGTCTCAACAAGTATCAGTCAATGGTCTTACTAGTCTCAAACAAGGATGCAAAACCCATTCTGTACCTAGGACATCTTCACTTGTCCCGTGTGTTCAATTTTTGCCTGTCAACTCTGAATCCTCGACCGAAAATCAGGTCGGCTAAATGCTGCGCAAGCCGCAAGGAATGGTAATTCTTGGAGAAGCACGCAGCAATCACAAAGAAGTTCACCTTGAAGGCATAAAAAAAAGTACCGGTGGCGAGGTGCGGTGAGATTGATTAAACATGATTGAGCTAATAAAGAGACTTGAACACCTGACACTTTATATATACATGATTAAGATACACCGGGATACACTTATAGGATATAAGTGTTTAGCCATATTTATACGATATAGGCGGATACATGTAATACATATAAACTTGATTTACAACGATACTTTTGACGCTGTTCTACCATTATGAGTCACCTGCACAACCAAATGTAGCTTCTTGTGTTTGGTCTGCTGCCGTGTCTGGGCGGCCGACCCCGGAATCCCAAAGCTGTCCCCCAAATCTGAATGGACATTGGCACAAAATAGGAACGGGATACACATGTATTTACATGTATATATATATATGTGATTCTGGGGATGGGTCAAACCCTATTATTATCATATTTGGGGAATAATCATCCATTACCAGCCACTTTAGGGTACCGTTTGGGTGCCAGGGTTTTGACTCATAAAACCAACAAGTTTTCCTCATGGGATGGTCAATCCTCCATGATCTCCATGTTCAGACAGAGATTCCAAACAGTTCATGATACCCTCTGGTAATTGAAGAAAACTATGGAAAATCACCATGTTTCATGGTAAATGTCACATGAAAAATGGTGATTGTCCATAGTTCTGTCAAATTACCAGAGGGTATATCCATTGAACCATTCCATGATGTCAATCCCAATCTAGAAATCCCAATCTTTAATTCAGGATCAACTTATGGATTTCCCGCGCCAGGTGGCAAACATGCTGAGGGCCAGAGGCTTCACTGTGCCAGGAATCAAACCACAAATGGATTCCACCTGCAGTTTTGCTTGACATCTCGATGGGATTTTTCCATTGAGGAGTGCAGCTATATATTATATTATATATATAGTTATACAAAGATAGATAGATAAATAGGCATAATACATATGTATATGTACAACTAATGTGTAACCATTGTATATATATATATATATATTGGTATATGGACATCTGATCAACAATTGAGACTTACACTCGGTATACGTATATACGCGTATCAGATGGCATAAGTGCCCCTATAGAGGTGGAGAGAGCCAGTGGAGGCTACCAATCGAACCGTGAGGCATTTCGCATTTCGTTATTGCAGGATGACATGGGACGACAATCTCAGATAGAAACGGAACTCCAAAATTGTCCAAAAGCAGACCTATATACTCAAGGCGATTGATTTTCCAGTGAACATCTACTGGAAACCATGGGTAAATTGAGCCCCAAAACTAAGGAATGGGGCATTCCTTCACTTGTCCCTTCACCTTACGAATCCCTCCCCATGGGCGGCAGGGCACGAAGATGGGAAGCAAATCCATCACCACGCGTTGCATGGCAGTCAGCGCTAAGAACAAGACTGAGATGAGCGTCAGTTGAAAGACCTAGCAGCTGGCAGTGTGAAAAAAAACACAACGCACCAACAAATCATCCATCAAAAAAATACCCGAAGGTAATCAAATTTGGCAACGGAACATCCGCTATGGAAAAATCATCGATAAATGAGAGGTTTTCCGTTGCCATGTTTGATTACTCCAGACTCCTGATTTGAGAACGGGGATTCCCAGTGTTTTTCATCGCTACCATGGTTGGGAAAATCCCCCAATAGACCCTAGATTCAAAAATGTGTGGAAACATGTCTATGTAAACCATTTGGGTTTCTTCGTATCGGTTGAGGCTCCTGGTCTGTTTCACGGGGGATGTGAAGCAACAAACATGGGGCTATGAGCCTTTACCCTCTGGTAAACTAACATAACTATGGAAAATCACCATGTTCAATGCGTAAATCCTCTATTTCTATGGCCATGTTCAATAGCTATGTTAAATTACCAGAGGGTAAACTCTCAACCAACCAGTGACTCAGTGGGTCTTGGTTTCGAAGCGATCACTTGTGGGGACTCGGAGTCCCACCAGACTCGTTGGACCACCGTTGGGTTTTTGTCGGAGAAAACGCCGAACATCATCCTGGGGAGGTCATCATCATTTCGAAACTGGATGTAGGTCACTTTTTGGGATGATATTATATATATATATATATGTAAATATATATATATGATTCTTCCCATCTGACAATCATTGATAGTTTTGGTCGCTATAATTTACCCTTTTCCATCCCATTCCTAGCAGAAAGAGACCCTTTGCAACACCTGCGACCTGATGGTGGAGCCCCCCCCTGGCTCACCCCATCCCAAGGATCCCCAAGCTGTTTCCAGGTTTTTCGCTGTTGATTTATAGCATTTTATACCCCCGTGGTTCGAAAATCCGGATCTACACAAGTCACATCCCTTGATCCCAACACTGATCCGATCCCCTTGGTGTCAAGACACCAAAGAGCCACTTTTCCCAAAGATCCGACGCATCAGGGAGCCGAAGGTCATGACATTCAACATCCGACCCATTCTGACCTGGCTACACCCAGATTATCAGATTTCTTCGGCCTCAAAAGGGATTTTTTCACCAACAAACAGTGGGATTCCATGAACAAATCTCAAGATTTATTCAACAAATATAGGAATGTTAATCTCTTAGCCAACAAAACTGGGATTTGAACCGACGTCAAATGGATTGAGGACGGATCAATATCCACGGGATGATCGGCTGGATGCTGACCATCCAGCTACACCAATGAAATTTTCATGTGAAACCACGGTACCCGGAAAGCCAAATCTATTTCTACTGGCCCAAAACATCAATATATCGATATAGAAATATTGTGCAGCATATCTATGTCTATATAAATATATAGATAATATTAAATAATTATATAGATATATTGCACTGTATAGATATTTAGATAGTTATACATTATTATACATTATTATACGTTATCTTGCACTATATTATTTGCAGTTAACTCACAGTACACACATGTGTTGGGGATATGAATGGCTGGTCCTTTTTAAAGTATAAGACCGTTGAATCTGGGGCAAAGTACAACAATACATGGTGGCTAGTAAGTCGAGTCTAGTATGGGAATCATCCTAAAACTGGCTGGCATTGCAGTCTAAGTTTCAGGCTTGTGACTTAGTTAAATTCCAACATTTGGTCTCATATTTGAATGGCAAATTCATCTAAATTCCAAGTGTGTCCAAATGTTTGCGATGAAATCCATGGGTTTTTCCCTCAACTAAAATAATTCCAAATGGTAAACTATAAATGTTCATGGTAAATTCCAAGTGCTTCCCATATTTTCATGTATTTTCATGGTAAATTCCAATTCTTGGTGAAATTTCCCCTTTTTGGTTTTCATGCTTCAAAAATCCATGCTAAATCCCTCGATTTGGACCAGGTCGCCAGCAACACCAAGGTAATGTCCGTGGTGATGCTCAGCACGCCCAACAAGATCGAGGCGACTAAGGGTCCGCAACCAGCGAAGACCTGAAATCTGGGGATCCCAAGTTTTCGGAGGCTCGTCGTTCCGAAAAAAGTGGGGACCTTAAGGCATAAATGGTGATTTGACCCAAGAAAAATGTGGTGAGTTAAGGAGCAAAGATAGGAGATATCACGAAAATTTGCGATCGAGGTAAACCTACTGCCACAGGCACCCTTGTGGGTATGTTTTTAATACCCTTCCAATGGTATATGACATTGACTAGGAATAATGTGGATTTCACCAATAAGCTTGTTCCAACAAGAGTGTTATTTCCCTTGCAAAAATGGATAAGGATACTTAATACTGCACTAGGAAGATCAACATAAAGACCAACTAACCCTGCTTGCTGCGTAAATAGTTGAAGTTGAACAATCTTGAATCAAAGGTTTCTCTGGAAATCAACCTGGACGGCGGTTAAAAAAACTGCCAAATATCCAAGAAGGTGGGTGTCCACTTGCCAAGCGACCAGAGTACCAGAGGATAGTGGGACGTGGAGATGTTAGCGAGTGAGACGAGAATGTGCTCTTCATGGGAATCCTCTATCTATGTATGTTGTTACACAATATACATATACATATATATATAATAATTTTATATATAGTTACGAATATGTGTGACTATATATGTTATATAATAGCTTTATACTATATTATATAAATTGTATATCCAATGATGTGTATAAATTGTAGCCAAGGGGCTGCCCGGTCGTTCTTTAAAAAAACAAAAAAAACATCGAAACGGGGGGTGAAACATCATCGATCGCCGTTTGGGGATGATATGAAAACTTAGCTTCAAATATGGCAGATCATGAAATATCCATGGCCATGTCCCATCTTATAGCTGTTGAAATCTCACTGTAGATTATGCTTAACTAATCTTAACTATCCCATTCTACATTTTAGCGAGTTTCATCACCAGCTTTGAATCACCCATTGCTGAGCGACATGAGGCAAGGTGAGAAGGCCCGTGCCCATGGACGTGGCCGCCAGATTCAGCGCGGTGGACAACGGCGTTCCTGTTGGGATTGGCGGTTACCAGGTCAGGTACTTGGTACATACCCTCTGGTAAACATACAAAAAACTATGGAAAATCACCATTTTTCATGGGTAAAATCAACTATTTCTATGGCCATGTTCAATAGCAAACTGTTAAATTACCAGAGGGTAACGGGTGTGTTGGGTATATACTCTATCTGTCTATCAATTTACCTATCCATCTATTCTGTCTATCCAATGGCATATATTGGGGGATAGAATCGGTCCAGTTCACCCTGGTCCGATGATTTTCAAAACAAATCTGGGTGTTGAGTATGTTGTAGATGGTCCCCCGAGATACAAAAGATTCATTCGGCACATGTTCCTGCCCTCATTGCCTACTGTACTTGTGTCTCATTCGGCGGAATCACCTGGAAAGTCCCATGCATTCATGTGCCAGCGTCTAATCTCCATTTGGCTTTGCTTGAATCAAAGAGATATCAATGCAGTTTTCCTATGAAAGGGGATTGACCAACTTTTTAAGGCCCGGCCTGGCATTTTTTCCGGGAGTTTCGCTCAAGACCGGAAGTTGGGCAGAAAATCATTTTTGGGGAACTAGAGTTGGAAGCAGTATTTGCGGGCTATTCTCATGTCTCTCTGTCCTAGCTATCCCCAACATTCCCCAACCATAGCATCATATGGTACCCTGGACATCCCTGAAGCATATGGCAGGGTTGGCCATTAAGAAGTAGTTCGGCAGTATTAGGCAGTCTGTGGAAACCCGGGATCTGCCACAACTATTGAAAAATTGTGGTCAACACCAAAAAATGCGAATAATATATGCTATAAAAACATTCGTTTTGGAAGCAACTAGGTTTGAAACATACCCGCATGTTGGTAAGCTTTCGAATGGACAGAACTACTTCCGAGAAACTGAACATCACTAACTGAACACTAAACCTGGGATATTGATGGAAATGGGTCCCAAGAATAATGTCGAACATGACACGAAGGCGGATCCGGAACTTGAAACTTTGGCTGTCCCAAGGCCTCATTTTTCGTGGAATTTTCCATGAAAATAACACATCCTGGTTGGTGGTTTCAACCTAGCCCTCTGAAAAAAAAAATGAGTTCGTCAATGGGAAGGATTATATAATATTATGTATCCCATATATGATGGAAAATAATCCATTCATGTTTGAAACCACCCACCAGCATCCAGCTATTGGGATCTTCATGGTAGGAAACCCCCGTAGAGTTGGGATGATTCACCATCTGTGCCGTGCCCATCTCTACCTTGACCGGCTTGTGGATCTTGTTTCTTTTCCTCGGGCGGCAGGGATCTCACAGATCTCACATGGAAAATCTCAGACCTACGCCATCCGAAAGGCCATGGCCCCTGGATCAAGTTTTACTCTGTAAATCCACATGAAATCAGCCCACTTGTTTTTTTCCGCAGCATGCAACCGGTCTTTCAGTAGTTTTTTCAGGATCATCCTTGTTGCTGGGCCACTGTGAGCTATGGGATCTATATCCATCTTTGCCAAGCAGTTTTCTAGTGTTGATAGAAATTTAGCACTGATTTTGGATGTTTTTGGTAATCCCCCTGTAGTATGATTAATTCATTGATTACCCTCTGGTAATTTAACATAACTATGGAAAATCACCATTTTTCATGTGAAATTTCCCATGAAAAAGGGTGATGTTCCATAGTTATGTTAAATTACCAGAGGGTATGGAATCAGAGCCAATGAATCCGGGATTGGCGTCAGATATCATGGTGCCCTTTTTTTGGTTGAAGGAGGGAATCGTGCGATGAAAATCGTTTGTGCATTCCGCTCCCCATTGCATACATACGCCCAAAAAAACCCAAGAATAGGGGAAAAAAGACATGAAAATAACCAAATGGTAAACCCCGGTTTCTGACAAACTCACAAGATCCACAACTGTTTTTTTTTTTTTCAACCATCTTGGAAAATGATGGAGTTCGTCAATGGCAAGGATTATATATCCCATATATGAAATGGAAAATAATCCATTCATGTTCCAAACCACCAAGCAGATAAAGTAGATGTCCTTTCACCAAGTCACTGGGAGCAGAGGCGTCTTCATTTCAGATGCCATCCACTGTGTTGGTTCCAACGGGTCCAAGTTGGTCCAACGGCAGCGCACCGTTGAAGCGGTGTGCCCAACGGTTCCAGGTGTTGAAAGGTTTTGGGAAGTGGCAGTGTGTCAAAACCCTGGTACCCCTGTAGTTCACATCAAAATAGCTGGTAAATGGATGTTCATCCCCCTAAAAATGGTATTAATAGGTATTGATCCATACCCAAGTGAAGTTGCCCATCATGTGTTTCGAAAAGGCGTTCTTTTTGCTGTGTTTTTTGTTGAAATTCCACGGCATCGTGCTGTGAGAAATTGCTGGTTTAGTGAGAAAACTGATTCCTCCTGAGCCACGGTACGGAAAACCAGGAATTGACAATCACTAAAGATACCAGAGTTAAGTCCAGATAGCATTTGGTGCAAAATGTTCTTAATCAAACAGCGATTCAACTATCTACTTGTATGTGTGCGTTTCAATCAAAGGGATCCCAAGGGAAAGTAGTAGTGCCTCAGCTTGCGGCATTCGCATGTATTCGTTGGGTGGTTGTTTCATACCTGCAGGGAAAAATACCCCTGAATGCTTTTTCCAGGATTCGTCCCTCTCCAAATCCACAACAGTCCCTTGACCTAAAAAAACCTGATTAAGCAAGCCCACATAAACACAACATATGAACACACAAAAACCTCAGGAGCACAGCCCCTTTCCATGTGCCCGGCCCAAGTTGCAGGGCTGCACAGCGAATCTATTTTGGTCCGCAGGGAACAGCCGCCAGGTGACCAATATCTCATTGCCTCTCATGGACAAACCTGCAGTTCTCACCTCAATGGTCCAGAAGAAAAGTCAAATTGGAGTGATTTACGGAACAATCTACAGTGTACACTTTAAATCATGGTGTGCCCCCCCATGAAACATTGGGGATTCCGGGATTCCTGCATCATTTCCCTTGAACCAATCCAATGATAGTAGCACTGACAGTGTTATTTATACATTTTATACGCCCCAGCTGGGGGAATAGATGGACCTGTGCCATTGAATCGTGGAGACGCTATCCTCGTCCTGCTTGGGTCAAAGACACAGATCATCAAACACCTTCCCGCGAACATGGCTTTGAAGGCTATTTGTGCTAGTTCCAGAACTCGGATGGTAATGACCAAAGCAGTCCTGAACTATCTGAAACTAGAAAGTGTCTAAACCCACAAACCACCTTATATCCTCGCAATTCTTGATTATCTGACTATCTCCCAACGATTGGTCTCTTAGTGGTTAATCCTTCTTCTAATCGGCGTTTTTCAAACACCTTTGTGACCTCTCACCTAAATTTCAATGGAAATCATGAGAAATCACAAATTTCAACGAAAATCATCAAAAAATCATGATAAATCGTGGTAAACCATGTAAATCCCTCTGGAAATCATGATTTGCATCGTGGTAAACCATGTCAATCCCCCACTTTGGTTAAATCATGATCAACGTGCTGAAACCAGACAGCCGAGGCACCCCAGGTGCAACGTCCATATTGGAATTGGAGGCACAACCTGCCACGAAATGTGGTGTATTGTAGATATCTATAGTAACAATAGACAACAGCACCAAAAAAAATGAAAATGATGATGAGGTATATACTTCCAAAAAAACATCTTAACAGTGATAAGGACGATAAACAAATGGATGTTGGCATACTCTATTTCCAGACAAAAACGTGTATATAGAATTATATAACCAAAAAAGTGAGACACATCCATGTACCTGCAGCTTCTTTTGAATTCTTCTTGAACCAGCGGTAGTGAGATTGAAGCTTACTGCAGTAAACAGGAACGAAGATGCTGCAACCACTACTGGGAGTGTATCAAGCACAATGTCCCTTTTAGACGTGTTGATCAGAGCTTCACTCCGGAGAAAATATCGACACACTGTCCCCACACACGTGATTGCTATGGGTTGAAACGTTGAACTTCCACGCTGACCGATGCATCTGCACAGCCCGTAAAACAAAAAAAACTATGTTAATGTGTGGCATTTTTCCTCAGGACCAGTAGTTAGTCAGGGTTTGGGAACTCCAAAACAAAGATCCGGCAAGCTCACCCCAGAGATTTAAACGAGCCCCTCTCTTAAAAAATGATGTAGCCAATTGGGGAGCCTCATTCCAACAAGCAGTTCTTAATCCCCAGAATCGCTGCTTATCTTCCAACTATTGCGGCTTCATGTCGTTGGCTTCTCCCGGGCCTGCCACCCTTGCTGAAGCCTCCGCCCTGGGAAAACAGTCGGTCGCATCATCTGCGAGGATTCAACGGAAGCTATACCCCCTATAGGATCCATGGGGAGTACCCTCTGGTGAACTAACATAGCAATGGAAAATCACCATGTTTAATGGGAAAATCCACTATAAATGGCCATTTTCAATTGCTATGTTAGTTCACCAGAGGGTAATTAATCGAGGTGGTTGATCCTGCCAAAAACTTGACACTCAGTGATGGTTGGATAGTTGATGTGGAAACCCGATCCAATCCACCAATAATGAACATGCAGGCTGTACATCCAGACCCCCAGCCACTCAGCTGACGGCCGAAACCTATGATGCCATGTATGAATGGGGAGATAAAGATCCACAAACACGAACTATTCTGATCCATATCCCACTTATATAATGTGGTAAACCCACAGATAAACCATCTCCACTTTGCCAGAAATCTGTGGTTTTTTAAGGATTTCAACCATCCCCAATTGGATGTTTATAGCATTGGGTTACTCATGTTTCATTGTTAAGTTCACCATGTTTGAAGGATAAATCATGATAAATCCCGATTTCTTGACCATAATTCTGATAAAAAATCACCAGTTTTTCTGGTTAACTCATCTTAAGTCACCATTTTTTGGCGCATCTTAAGTCCCGGTTTTTAGAAGAAGCGAAGCCAAAACGAGAACTCGACACAGATTTTTTCAAACCGACAAAGCGCCTTGCCGAAGCCCTTGTCCGGGGGAGGGGGAGGTCCAGGCCTCGGAGACCAATCATTGGGTTGGTTTAACCCATGGCTTTCCATCAACCAATGGTAAGGGATAAATCACCATTAACTAGTGGGTAAATAATGGGTTAAACTAATAACCGGAAACCCATTGTTTTTACCATCAAATATATATTTGTTTGGGTTTTCCGAAGTAAATTTTCCCATCATCCAATTCTATGAATCATAGTATTACCCTCTGGTTATGACTAACATAGCCATGGTATAGATGGCCCATAGAAATAGATGGTTTACCTATTAATAGCATGATGATTTTACATGGCGAACTGTTAAATAACCAGATGGTAGCAATAGTATTATGACAATCATAGATACCCTCTGGTAAACTCACATAGCTATTGAAAATCACTATTTTCATAGGTAAATCAACTATAACAGTATTAGTAATACTGATTGGTGGTTTCAACCCCTCTGAAAAATATTAAAATCAATGGGAAGGATTATCCCATATATTATGGAAAATAAAAAATGTTATGTATTACTATTATCTGTCATTATTAATGTTACTATTCTTCTCATTCGTGTTATATATTATCCCAAATATGGTTATCCCCGCAATAAAGTAGCAGTCATAAGAACAAAAAATAAAACTGAATATATATATATATATATATATCTATAGACAATAGAGATGGCTATGAATATTATGTATCTGCATTATATTCTATTATGGTTGTATTAAGTTATGAAATCACCAAAATAATCTCCCCATTTAATACCATAATTATGGATATATCATTATGGTTAATGCATATTAAAATACGAGGTATCTATATATATATACAGCATCATGGTGTGATTATAGATAATCATTTATTCTGGTGTTCTGATCATATCAATTCTCAACACCAAAAAGATTGGTATCGTACCAGTTATGGCATTACCGGTATAGTAAACAGTATGATGAACACACTCTGGTGTTGAGAAATAATGGTCTTCGACAGCGATAGATAGTGGTATATAGCAGTTGGGGTGTTGGGGTGATTCTGGAAATTGGTCAATGATGATCGCAACTGCATTGTAACGCAGTAACACTACCTAATCAAGTGAATATCTTTGGCTTTGGGGTCTCCCAGCGTGCCAAAACCCCATGTGTACCTAGCCAACCAAGCAGCAGGAGATATTAGTAGATATTAGATATAGGATATGAAGGTAAGCAGATATTCAATTCGATATAGACCTTGGCACTCAGGTATAGATATCATAGCCTGTACATAGCCATTTCAATACGATCAATAGATGATTGACCATTGGATTTGGATGGCACCTAATTTTCAGACAAACCCACATATCATAGTCTCAGTTATAATTATCTCATTTGTCCATCATATTACACTAAATCCTCATCTATCATTAAATTTTAACTTGAACCCCCGTTTTTCCATTATATTACACGAATCCCCAATATATTATATCTAATTTTCCCGTTAAACCCCGAGAAAACCATGGTCAGCGAAGCGTATCTGAGCTCCCCATACGGCCCGTTGAAGCTGGGTGGTCCCGGGTGTGGAGGCGGGCCTGGCTGAGGATGATACGCCCCCTTGGTTGAGGGAAATGGTGGGGGTTGATGAATGAGTTGTAGATATGTAACAATATATCTATGCATGTATATATATGTTTTTAATGTATAGATTTATCAAATATAGTATGTTTATATAGTTTATATTATATGGTATGATAATATATTATATATTATATATTATAGATTATAGATTATATATTATATTTTAAATATTATACTTATATATTATATATGTTATATGTTATATATTAAATGTAATATGTTATATGTTATACATCATATATCATATATAATATATTATGCATTATGTATTGTATATTGTATATTATATATTTTATATTATATAGTTTATATCATATA
>Ga0126342_10013749_pt1 | contig 14313 bp, 2 predicted proteins | sample Cyp1metagenome_FD_92528 | JGI IMG/M metagenome (GOLD analysis project Ga0126342, IMG submission 92528) | Coral microbial communities from Lord Howe Island, Old Settlement Bay, Australia - Cyphastrea 1 metagenome | ecosystem: Host-associated > Invertebrates > Cnidaria > Coral ...
GGACAACGAGAGGAGGAGGACAACGAGAGGAGGAGGAGAGGAGAGGAGGAGGAGGAGGACGAGGAGGAGGAGGACCAGGCAACTGACATAAAATCTAACAACCCTCACCTGGCAGGTGGGGAAAAACTGATTTCACCAACAAAGATCGCACTTTAATCAACAAGAAATAGGGGATGTAACCAGTAAACATCAGAATTTTGAAAAAAAATCACCAATGTGGATTTCATGCAAAATCCAGATCCCAGTAAGAATTTCCATGGGGCCTGTTACAACGTTTCTGATGTGTCACGAAGTCAACCAGAGGTGAGGTGTACCATCTGGATCCATCTGGTCAACGAAACAGACAAAACACGAACTGGAAAGTGCCCATTTTTAATAGGTAAATCATGGTAAATCATGGTAAATTATCTATATCTATAAATGGCCGTTTTCAATAGCAAACTGTAACAGCCATTGCCAGAGGCCGGATTTCAGCCATCTCCCAACGGGTTTCCTCCTTGGTCTCGCCATAAAAGTAACCTCAAGTAACCTCAACTGCAACAAGATGTGGCAACTGCAGAGTTGCTACCGCAAGGATTGGCCCTTGGATTGGCCGAATCCATAGTATTTGGCCAGTGGGCCAGTGGGATTACTTGGATCATCACGGATCATCCCATTTATTTCATCAAGAATTTGTAGCCGAAGTGATCCTCCATGGGATTGGGTCCAATCTTATTTTCGCAGATCGGAAGTGTTGGCTGAATCGGCCCAAAGGGTTGGGGATAGCTACTGACCACCTGATATTATCTGATGATATTGGAGGCTTTTTGGCAGTCTTTGGCAAAGGAATTTCTTGGTTTTCAAACACTTCATTGTGAGGTTATTGGTCCCGGACTTTTCTTTGTTCCAAAGGTGACCACCTGAATGGTTTGAACAACAAGAAACCATCAATCATAAATCATAATAACAATGCCCTCCAGTATCATCAAACGTGTCTGGGGAAAACAACTTATTGTCCAGGATTTTGGTGAATTGGATGGGGATTGTTATGCAGGAAAAATACACCAACAACCCCAAAAAGTCCAAAATAATAAAAAAAAACGAAAAACCACACAATAGTCCCAAAAAATCACCCAAAAAATCTCATCCCCGAAGAAATCCCCAAAGTCTTCGGTGTTTGCGGACCCGGGTAGACTTCATGAGGGTTCAACCTTCATTACGACATCCTTCAAGCACCATGAAACCACCACAAAAATCAACATCCACCATGCTTCGTTTCCTGCGCTTCGCAGGTGGAAATGTTGGCGTGGATAGCTCATCTGCGGTATTTGAACCGACTGTGTTACTTTTTCCCGCGCGGCGCAAACCGGGCGAGCTTTGGGGGCAAACGAGGAAAAGGATGAGGGATTTTAGTATAACCCATGAACTAATCATCAACCACCCGGCGCTTTGAACACTGCTCAGGTGTATATGGGATGCGAATACCATGAATCAAAACGCAGGCAAGGCCTGTGAAATAAGTAGATGGATTTATTTTGAACTTAGGACGCATCATAAATTCCACATGGAACCAATACTATTGTACCAGCGGTTCCAACAAACACTGAAGCCTATGTCTTGGGTCATGCACATACCCCATTCGCACAGTCGTCAACATCCTGGGTTGCTAGGCGACAAATTGTTGCTGAATTTCATTACTCCAGTGGTAGAATATCGTATATAACCAATATTATTGGCTAAATTATTGGAGATATCTCACAGATTTTTTGTGTGCTTGGAATATGTGGTTCTTGGGGGGCAGCCCTGACCCCTCCCCTGGCACAAAAAAAGCGCTCGAACCTCCGGAATTGACTTTTGCATGGGGCTATTCGATGAGGTGGTACCCCGTGGATAGCTAAGTTGGTCTCTATAGCTATACAATATTAATATCGAACTGGTTTTAATAAAGGCTTCATAGAACAAGAAAGATTTCACTGGCACCATGTTGTATCTGGTTTTACAATGTTTTACAGAGACTTTGAAGAAACAATCCGATTGATGGGAATCGCAACTAACAAACCATTAATTAGTATGTTTTTTCATCAGATTTTGGACACTGCTTAGGATTACAGTTTTGGATACGTCATTTGGGTGGAAGAAACCTGAAAGACCACGCTAGACCCATTCTTGTGTACTTGGTGGTTTCAATTGCATATATGTATAATTATATGTCTGAATGTATATGATATGCATACACATGTATCATGTATCTATCATCTATCTATCGATCTACACACATATATATATACATATATATATATATACATATATATATATTATATATATACATATATATACACACACATATATATATACATATATATATACACAACACACACACATGATCCATTTCATCATTGTGTAAATTCATGCAGTCCCGATACCAAGGGGTGGAAAAAATCCCGATACCATTTCGCCAGGTGATTGTTGGCATCCGAATGATTGAAATATTCGACTGACTCACCATTATCCACAATGACTCTCCATTATGTACCTCCCCATATCTTGTGCCTATGAATAGCATTTCACCAGGGTTTCTGCTGCTAAATCCAAGCTTTTGTTGGTGAAGTCTCGTTTTTGTTGGTCAAATCCCCTTGAATTCATTCGTAATTTTCCTATTTTTGTTCTATCCCCATATCTTGTGGATTCTGTTCCCCTTCGATTGTTACACGGTGTTTCCTTAAAAAATGGGGGCACACCGCCCAGACATTCGTTTCGCTATTGACATGTTTTTTTCCGACAATTCTGGCATTGCCCACTTTAGGAAATCATATAAATTTCAACAGAAGCGCAAAACCAATTGAAGTCCCATAAAACATTATAACACATTTTTTTCCCATAAAACATTATAAAACTTTTTTTTCCCATATCAAACCCAGTAACATCCATTAAAATCCACTAGCATCCATTACAATCCTATAAACCCCATTAAACCCACTTAAAACCCATTAAAACTTATTGACATTCTATAACAACCCATATCACATCCGTATCACACCCATATAAAACTCAAAAAGACCACAACATCTCGTGGGTTTTGTTCAACCTGAATCACCCAGGTTCCTCTGACTTTTTGCAAAGCATCATGTCGCTTGGACGGCTTGGAACATCTGTGAAGTGGGGGTTGCTGGTCATAGCTGAATATGGTGACATAACAATTGGGGATCATGGGATATAGCTATATTTGGATATGACTTGTGGATATGATAGAAATATGTTTCAAGTGGGGACACATATATCAATCAATTCTTTATGGGATTTCTTTAGGGATTGTAACAAGCCGTGTTGAATGATGCTTCAAATCATGGTTGTTGATTATGACAGAAGTTACGAACCCATGGAACCAATACTAAATTTCAGAAATGATGCTGGATGATTACTGGGGATTATAACATATTGTAACAATCCACGAGCTGGGTTTCCAGTGGGTAACCAAGAAGTATATCATAAGTTACATAAGTAATAACGTGACTCCAATATATCCGCGATACAGTTATATTCCCCAAAAAACATTATTACACACTATATACATATATATATATATTGTTCCTTATTTTCGCCCGTAAACTTACCAGTAGTACCGCACAAGGCGGAAGTTTCAGAATAATAGGAAACCTATAGGAGAGCTTGGTTGTTGTGAATCACGGATGGCAGAGCGAATCCACTGCTGGACTGAAAGGTGGTTGGAGTCTTGTTTTTTGGAGTGGTTACAATGGTTGCAGTGGTCACCTGGTCGGTCACCTCACCCACAGCTGCTAGATGTAGTGTGGTGTAGTGCAGCTGTAGCTGTAGTTGTAGTGTAGTGGAGTTGTAGTTGTGGTGTAGTGTAATTATTGTAGTGTAGTTGCAGTTGCATTTGTGGTGGTGTAATGAGTGTAATGAGTGTAGTGTAATGTAATGTATGGTAGTTTAGTGCAGTCTAGTGTAGTGTAGTGTAGTGTAAAGTAGCGTAGTTGTAGTTGTAGCTGTTGTTGTAGTTAGTGTAGTGTAGTATAGTGTACTGTAGTGTGGTGTGGTGTGGTGTAGTGTGGTGTAGTGTAGTGTAGTGTAGTGTAGTGTGGTGTAGTGTATTGTAGTGTTATGTAATTAGTGTAGTGTAGTGTAGTCGCGCAGTGTGGTGTAATTAGTGTGGTGTAGTGTAATGTAGTGTAGTTGTAGTTGTAGTTGTAGTTGTAGTTGTAGTTGTAGTTGTAGTTGTAGTTGTAGTTGTAGTTGTAGTTGTAGTTGTAGTGTAGCGAAGTGGAGTGTAGTGTAGTGCTATGCAATTAGTGTAGTGTAGTGTTATGTAATTAGTGTAGTGTAGTGTCATGTAATTAGTGTAGTGTAATGTAATTAGTGTAATGTAGTGTAATGTAGTGTAGTTGTAGTTGTACTTGTAGTGTAGTGAAGTGGAGTGTAGTGTAGTGGTTGTAGTTGCTACAAAACCCTCACGTTTTGCTCACTTTTGACAAGGTGCACAATCCCTTGCGCCTGCCACACGAAACGACATCTGAACGTCCAAAAGTGCCCCGTACCCGTCAGTGTTTTACACTTTTGGCTTGGAAATGTGCCTCGCGCCACAGCAGCGTGCACTTTTTGAACATCTCAACTTCCAACAGTGCTCCGAACGTGGTGTGTTTTGCACATTTTGACTTGAAAATGTGTTTCGGGCCACACCGGCGTACACTTTTTCGACATCTCACATTCCAAAAGTGCTCCAAGAATGTGTTTTGTAGATTTTGACTTCGCAATGTGCTTCGCGCCACAGCGGCATCGCAACTTCCAAAAGTGATCCGACGTTGGTGTGTTTTGTACATCTTGACTTGGAAATGTGCTTCGCGCCACACCTGGATGCAATTTTTAATCTCTCATCTGGCCAGATGGCTCCGCACCCGCCGCTTTAGCGAGCCTACTTTTCGACCCTCCGGAGCCACAAGTCATTGGACAAACACAGTGTTTCGCGACTTTCCTACCTTTTCGCGCACCTGGATCTTCTTTCTTCTGACTCTTTCTTCTGACTCTTTCTTCTGACTCTTTCTTCTGACTCTTTCTTCTGACTCTTTCTTCTGACTCTTTCTCTTCCCTGATCTTCTCTGATCTTCTCTGATCTTCTCTGATCTTCTCTGATCTTCTCTGATCTTCTCTCTTCTTCTCTTCTCTTCTCTCTTCTTTTCTCTTCTCTCTCTTCTCTTGTCTTCTCTTCTCTTCTCTTCCCTTCCCTTCGCTTCGCTTCGCTTCTCTTCTCTTCTCTTGTCTTCTCTTCTCTTCTCTTCTCCTCTCCTCTCTTCTCTTCTCTTCTCCTCTCCTCTCTTCTCTTCTCTTCTCCTCTCTTCTCTTCTCTTCTCTTCTCTTCTCTTGTCTTCTCTTCTCTTCTCTGACTCTTCGCACCTGTGCTTTTCCATTTGTCCATATTGTCGGAAGTTTGACTTCTAAACTTCCTTCGATCATATCCCATCTTGATAAATGATAACGACCTCACGTCGTGACCGAACCCTGGAATCATGAGATTTGGATTTGGATCGGAACATTTTTTAGGTCGGATAGGAACACATGGTCGCAGTTAGAACAATCACTATATTTTAATATATCTTAAAAAATATTCGATTCACTCTATATCACTCTATATCACTCTCTCTCTCTATATCTATATATATATATATCACTGTTTGTAGCTATAGAACTATAGTGATAATTATTCATACACCATCCATCCATCCATCCATCCATCCATCCATACATACTGGCGCTTTTTAAATAATCCATCCCTATTTTGTGGAAATCCACCATTCTTTTCCATCTTGTGGTATGGATCATACTACCACAGGACCATCTGAAATCCATCCTTTGTAGAATTTTCCAATAGATATCGGATATATATCGGATTACATCCCATCATATCCCAAACAGAATCCCCATGATATCGTCCAAATCCTAATTTTTCCTATTTTAAATCATCAGTTTTCATGGTAAATCCATGCAACAATTGGATTTTAACAGGTTGTTCTACCAGTTTTACGTGTTTTATTTTTTTCGGATTTTCCCAGAGATTTGGACTCAGAACTGCCCGGTTCCGTCACCGTCCAAGGCTCTCCCGTTATGGGCAATGGCTGCAGCTCGGTGCAAAATGGTGGGTTTTTTTGGTGTACGTTGACCTGGTAAACATAGAAAAAAACGATGGGAAAACCACCATTTTTTAATGGGAAAATCCACTATAAATTGCCATTTTCAATAGCTATGTTGGTTTAAACCACCACCTTTCATAGATAAATCAACTTTTTGTTCAATAGCGAAATTATGTATGTTTACCAGAGGGTAATCTAGATATGATTGGATTTCTTAATCCAAGAAAAATGGTGTAACAATCCACCAGGGATCGGGTAATCTTCATGTTCTTTTCTGGATTACATCAAGATGGGTTCTAAAGAATCCAGTTGTTGCTGATGTAATCCAGAAACGGGTTGATGATTAGTTGGAACTTATTCTAGCTGGTTCCGGGGAGTATCAAAACCGATATGTCAATGGAATACCTGTTTGCCAACCAGTCTTGCATGGGATACGTACATTTTTCATAGCCAATTTGTTGGCGATTGTTTACCGTAACATGCAAAAATATATGGAACCCGCATGAGAACCAGGAAATTATCTTTGTTTTTGGGTAAAAAACAATTGGAAACACGGTTGCAGATTTTACGAGTCCTATTCACGAGTCCTATTCCTATTGAGCATGCGTCAAATCCCGATTTTTGGCTTGTTGAATCGCAGTAATTTCGTTCGCAAATACTGCTTAAAGCAGGAATCACATACAGATTCTATATACATACATATACATATACATACATTCTGGGTAATTTATAACGACCTCACTGCGACCTCACTGGGAATCATGGTTAATAAGGAAAATCATCATGGCCTTAATTCAGGTTAGTGAATCACTATAATTTACCCGGATACATCCAAGAAATATCAAAGAAATCCGATGAATTTCAAATCCAGTATCTGGTCTATTGAAAGTTGTCGCTTGATATGTCACTTATGAATCACAGTTAAACCAGTTACGAGTTCACTGGGTCGCACATCCCAGTACTGATTCTTTCAAAACTGTACATTCGGGTTTCTCTGAAAATGGGGTACCCTCTGGTTATGTCAAACAGTTTGCTATTGAACATGACCATAGAAATAGTTGAATTTCCCATTGAAAATGGTGATTTTCCATCGTTTTTTGTAGGTTTACCAGAGGCTACCCCAGGTACTGGCCATAGGAATAATCGATTTACCTATCAAAAATGGAGATTTTCCAGTTCGCTACGTTAGTTTATCAGAGGGTACCTCCCCAAATAATCCATCAATCATCGGGGGTGTCAGCATAGGGCCATTAGGGGGCCCCATCGCAACGGATAAAAAATCACCATGGTTGTAATAGCTGATCTATTCTCATGTTTAAGAATCATAGTACTTATAATTTATTGATCTATAATTAACGGATCTACTAATGTTTAACAATCTATAATGGATCTAATAATGGATCTATAATGTTAATATGTGATAATTCATCAAACATCAAACAGATGTCAACCACTGATACTCCCACTCCTCTCACTCGCAGGGCCATGGATTCTTTGCGACCCACGGTGCAGCAGCTCATGAAATACTTCGCCAAGCATACTGAGATCCCGAACGCTGTCGGACTCCCTGGTGAGGGCGAAGTTTTTCTGCCGGGAATCTGCCCAGAAAATTGGTGAAGATCCGGATGGAAAAATGGTAGATCCTTAGTAAAGGGTCCATTGTCAGTGAAATTCCCATTGAGTGCTTGATGATTTTAAGCGGATCAATCTATCCATTGGAATTCATGGGAAAGAATTGGATCTTTTTGTAGCTAGTTTCGATTGGAATGCAAAGAACATGGGACGGATTTAGCAGAATTTTAGGGTAAGAACCTTGGTTGACTAGTCGTTAAGAAGGGTTTAACCAACATGTCTAGCTGTCTTATATAATCATCAATAATATGGGATACAATTCAGAAAATACTACCTAATTTTCATCTAATATTATACCCCATATTATTGATATATTTTATCATGGTGGATAAATTTCCCCTACAATAGAGTAAAATCATCAATATTAGGTTGATTTATGATTGTGATTTATAATGTTGGATTAGTATTATAACACCATATTTAATATATAAGACCCCGGATATCTATAATGTTGATTGATGATTGTAGGGGTGGATTTTATACTAACTAATTTTCATCGATTCCTAGGAGCCATGGACAAGTGGATAAGAAAAACGATCCATACAGGATGGGTCCCCAAGTTGGTTTCCAGTTGTAAGTTGGTTTATAAACCCATTAAAAATAATTATGGTTAACCAACTATGGTTTACGGTAGATTTAACTATAGTTAATGGAGTTTATAAACCATTAACTATACTTATATCTACCATAACTATAGTTAAGCCACTTATGTTCGGCAACTGAACGCTAACTATGGGGCACCATCCTGTAGAATTGAGCAGCTAAAAAAAGTGAACGCCGGATTTTTTTTCTGGACATGACAGACTCAATTCATCTCAATTCCCAGCTTTGGCGTTGGACATGGACCCAGACAAGGGAGTCATAAGCCATTGATCGAACTGAGCCATTGATCGCACTATCTCCGTTTCAATGGATTGGTTTTCACGGGAAAATCTTAAGCGGAAACCCATGGGTTTTTACCATGAAGATCATAGGGCTTTTTTTCCTGTAGTTATTTCCATCATCCAATTCTTTGACTGTTGATTGGTTAAAACCTGAGAATTGTGTTTTTCTACCTGATTGATTGGGGATTATGAACTGACCTATTTTGGGGTACTTTTCATCGATCAACTGAAGATAGTCATATGACTGGCTCATAAGCTGATTATTTTCCCATTTCAGACTGGAATGCGAATGCAAGGCATTGGGGTTTGCTGAGTCGAGTTTTTTCCAAACGATTTTTACATTGGAAGAAATCACCAAACGGAATCTGTAGGGAAGACTAATTGTCTTTTAGTGCCATCTCAAGCAAAATCCAGAATGGTTGGGAAATCATGATATTTTTTCGAATACAATCGGGTGAAGCTGACATAATCTTTCAATGGTTTTTTTTAACAATGGAGACAGCATCGAAACGCATTGTGGTTGTTTTTTTTAGTCAGGATTCATACATCCATAAAGCCATGATTCATATGAGGAATATCATCTATCTGGGTAAATTATAACGACCTCAGTGGACCTCACTGGGAATCATGGTTAATACGGGAAATCATCCCCAAATGGCCTTAATTCAGGTTAGTGAAATATTATGATTTACCCAGATGATTTGAGTAATGACTATTTACTGGGTCCTTTATTAAACTGGGGCTTCTTCATCCACAATTGATATCACATCAAGGCCACAGCATGCCACAGTGGGAAAAAAAACTCCATTTATGGACATCGTCTCAGTTGGAAAGTCACCAAAATTTGAGAGGGTCTATGTTAGCTGGATTTAAGGTGTATGTATATATATATATAAAATAAAATAATATATATATATTAAAATAGAAAATATATAAAATCTAATTTATAATATATAATATATATAATATAATATATAATATAATATTATATATATATACTGTAATATAATAATATATGTATATATATAATGTTATATAGATAATTATATATAATACAATATTTATATTATTATAATGATAATGACAATAAATACTAATAACAATGACAATAATAAGAATATTTAATAATAATTATTATTAATAATAATGCTAATATAATATTAATAAAAATAATCAATAATACTGAAAATACTAGATATAGTGATAATAATAATCTATATAATAATGATAATGATAAATAATAATAATGATAGTAATAATAACATAAATAATAGTGATATATATATATACATATTATAGAGGTGATGGCTTACCGTAGGCTTATCAACCGCTTTTTCGGTTGCACCGAAACTAGTCAGATGGGGACAATTTTTAGTGCAGAAATCAACTATTTCTATGGCCATTTTTCTATAGAGACGTTAAAGATACGTTAAATTACCAGAGGGTATACACTATATTATCCATATATTAGTATATCAATATGAATTGTTAGTACATATTATCCTCAATTGTTAGTAAGGCGATTTGTTTTTTGATGGTTATACATAGACGTGATGAAGATCAGGCAGTATCACCAATCTTCAGCCATAATTACTGGATTATATCACCATATCTGGGTAAATTATAACGACCTCTCTGCGACCTCACTGTAATAATGGTTCGTAAGGATATCTTCAAATGGCTTTATTTCAGCCAAGTGAATTATAGTAATTTGCCCAGACCATATTAGATATACACTGTATATACCCTCTGGTAAACGTTTACATAGCTATGGAAAATCACCATGCTATCAATGGGAAAATCCACGAACTAAATCACCATTTTCAATAGCTATACTAGACATAACCAGAGGGTATATCCCATTAATATCCCATTAAATCACTATAAAATCCCATTAAATCACTATAAAATCCCATCAAACCACTATAAAATCCCATTAAACCACTATAAAATCTCATTTTACCCTGGTTATATATGTTTGATTTAACCAGGGTTGACATCAGTAGCTTACCTGGTCCACCAGGGTGAAACACCACCAGGGCGACAGCTGTCGTTCTCCAGACGACCGCATGCGACGGCTGAGCGTCTTGAGATGCTGTCAGACGGGGAAGGTGCGCTGGGAAATGCTAAAAGATCTGCAACTGGTATAATCCTGGTATTACTATTAGTATTACTATCTAGTTATTGTTATTGTTATCTAGTATCCTGGTGCAACTGCTATTGTTATCTAGCATTACTATTAAACTTTATGATTACTATATCACTGTTATGATGATGTACATTATTAGATCTGCAATAATCTTGGTATTACTATTAGACTTTATGATAATCTAGTATTAGTCTGGTATAATTAGTAGTATACCAAGTAATGCTAATATTATTGTTATCTAGTATTACTATTAGACTTTATGATTACTATATCACTGTTATGATTATTACTATTAATAGCATATTATCAGTGTTGCTATTATTCATGTCATTACCCTCTGGTAAACATACAAAAAACTATGGAAAATCTCCATTTTCAATGGATAAATCCACTATAAATCACCATGTTCAATAGCTATTTTGACATAACCAGAGGGTATTATTAAATTAGTAAATAGAGATTTCATGGGATCCATTGGCATTGTCTTAGGCAAAAACCTGGCTGGGATTCATGGTGTAGACCAAGCCCCAGGGTTGTTTTGATGTGCGGGACCCTGGCATCGTAGCCTCTGGTAAACATACAAAAAATGATGGAAAATCACTATTTTTAACGGGTAAATCCATGTAAATACGCTATTTCTATGGCCATTTTCAATAGCAAACTGTAAACGTTTACCAGAGGGTAAGTGGTTTTGAACCCATATTCTTTTGACCCATTCATCGAACTGGGGATATCATCCATTCATCGAGTTGTGGGGTAGGTTTTTTTCTCGGTTTCGGCGAACGCTCACAGCCGACGAAAGGTTCATTGGAATTGTGGATTTTTCCACCGAAAAAAATTACCCTCTGCTAAACTAACGTAATTATGGAAAATCACAATTTTTAATGAGAAAATCCACTATAAATGGTCAATTTCAATAGCTATGTTAAATTACCAGAGGGTAACGGAAACTCCAGAGATTTTTATCGCAAATGGATGGGGATGCATCCGACTAGCCGCAGCTGGTAACTATGAGAAATAGCCGAATAGCCACGGATCTCCAGGAAGCGACAGAGTGGTACAGTGACGTGGTAAACCCAATGCCAGATCAATGGGAGAATTTCAGGATCCGATTCAATGGAGGTACTGGTACTGTACCATATTTCTGGCCATACCTGGGGATATTCCCTGAAATTTAGGCCTTATATATGGAATCGGTACCTCCAATCAATCGGATCCTGGAATGGCCATATATAGATGGAATCGGTAGCTCCAATCAATGGGATGATCTGTTGCTCTTTTTGAGGCATGTGCCAGGGGATTTACAACCAACCACATAATATTTTAATGGCTTTTTACATTAGATATAATTTTAAGGGGATTATCTAAATATGAGTTTATTATCTTAATATCTAATAAGCCAGTCATTAAGTATTAATATCTAAAATAAGCCATAAGCCGCATTATTAAGATATTAATACTTCATATTAATTAATACTTAAAATATCTTAAAATAAACCATAAGGAATATCTATTATTTACAACCAAGCATTAGTCACTCAGATGGACCGTCGCATGGGATTCAACATCAGCAGGGTTACTTGCCAGTAGCTGTGCTGGGAAAATCATGGGACCAAACGGAGGGATTTTTTTCCGTTGCCACGTTTGATTGCCTTTGAAACGACATCGTAGCCTCTGGTAAACATACAAAAAACGATGGAAAATCACTATTTTTAATGGGAAAATCCACTATTTCTATGGCCATTTTCAATAGCTATGTTAGTTTACCAGAGGGTACCTAGCAAGGATGCACTCTGACCCACATTTTCACCAAACATTGGTATTTAAAAACCCTTGGAATGATATTTGATGACACTGGCTAACATGGGTTTCACCCAAATCTTGAGCTTAAGCCGTGCGCTCACCAAGAGAATTCCTCATTTGACAAACCAAAACTGGAAGATACTGTACCAGGTTCCAGGCAGAATTCACTTTATTGAATGGTCAGAACAAGCGTTTTTGGATTTTGCATCTGTAGTTCTTGTCTGTGAAATCTACTTTTTATTGGCTGCAGTATTCTACATCGTCTCTTCATGTTGGCTCAATCCTCATGTGTGTTCGTCAAATCACAGCAGTTATGGGTTTATATCACCATTTTTTCAACTTTAGGAACCGCCAGGCACTCATTTGGCCGGTTTGAGCACCTATTTTGAACAGGTAAATCATCAAATCAGTTGTTTTTTTGGGACTTAGGGCATACAATTGACCAGATCATAGCATTTTGAATCCGAAGTCTTGCATGTTTGATGTGGTTGACCCAATCCTCAAATACTTGCAGTTTCTACCAGTTTCTACCAGTTTCTACTTACTACTTAAAGCCCACTAATGATTGCTATTGTGCTACCAACAACAGCCCTGTGCTGTCATCATTACAATCATATGGGGTTTATCAATCACTAACCAACAACAATGTATTAATGATATAATGCTGATATGGGTGTGTCTGAAAATAGTGTACCCCTAAACCCAATGGTTAATGATCATTATCCCTATTAAATGGCTATAATTGGGAATATACCCTATTTTCAGACAAACCCATATAATGTGCTGTGCACCAATTGATGATGATAATGTTTTTACCATCACGTGCCGCACAGGTTTTCATCAAGAGCCCCATGGCCTCAACAACACAATTAGTGTGGGTAAAAGAATGCCATGTTCACCAGCCATGACTGGGAATGGTGTTTAAATAGCACCTATTTATGTATGGTGATGACTGGGGGAAGGTTTATGAAATTGTTTTACCCACATGAAATATCAAGTTGCATCATTCTTTTTCACCAACTTTTTGTGGTTGATAAGTGGTTTATAAGCCATGAATCTAGGGATAATCCACTATAACCCACTCGTCTAACCGGGGTGTTTTATTCCCCCAGCTATGTCAGCTATGTTTCTTGGTTTCTAAACCGGAGTAGCTATATATAGATCTATATGGTAGTAGTATGTATATGACCATTTGCCAACAAAAAAGTGACAGAAGTCTTGTACCAGTTGTTTCTAGACCATAGTAACTATATATATATACATGTGCCTATATATATGTATATCTACATATATGTAATGTTGATAATATGTATATAGTAGCTGTATACAGTAAATATGATAGTAAACGTATATAATTAGTTCATTATTAGTTCACTATCACCATAAAACCAACAAAACCGCTTGGAAATTCCAAACCGAAGGGCGATGAAGTGGACCTGGTTGTGTCCTTTGTCGCGCTCCTGCGCGCCTACGGCAAGCGTGCGCGGCTGGTGAGGAGCTTCCAATTAAGGCTTCCCGGAGGAGGGAAGTAGGGAGATTTCATGGATTTTAAGGTGATTTGAGAGTTATTCATATAAATAATAATATACATATACTATGGCCATAGTATATATATATATGTGATCATATATATATACATGATTATATATATATGATTATATATATATATATGATTATATATATATGATTATATATATATGATTATATATATATGATTATATATATA
>Ga0126342_10013750_pt1 | contig 14313 bp, 12 predicted proteins | sample Cyp1metagenome_FD_92528 | JGI IMG/M metagenome (GOLD analysis project Ga0126342, IMG submission 92528) | Coral microbial communities from Lord Howe Island, Old Settlement Bay, Australia - Cyphastrea 1 metagenome | ecosystem: Host-associated > Invertebrates > Cnidaria > Coral ...
AGAGGCCAGTTTGAAATACCCCTTTGGCATTGGATCCTAGAGTGTCGAATTATATGTGAATATACAATCGTACGTAGCCTACACTCTATTCGCATGTATGTATGTATGTATGTATGTATGTATGTATATACATATATATGTATACACACATAAATGTACATATATATATGTATATATATATGTATATAAATATATGTGTATATATATATTTACATAAATGTACATATATATATATATGTTTGTATATATGTATGTATGTATATATGTATATTTGTATATTTGTATGTATATATATGTATGTAGGTAGGTAGGTATGTAGATAGGTAGGTAGGCATGTAGGCATGTAGGCAGGCATGTAGGCATGTAGGCATGTAGGCATGTAGGCATGTAGGCAGGTAGGCATGTAGGCAGGTAGGCAGGTAGGTAGGTAGATAGGTAGATAGGTAGGTACAATATGTATGTATGTATACATGTATATATATATATGTTCCACAGATTGCAACGGTCATGGGGATATAATCATCATGGAGATATAACCATCATGTCTTTTTAGGCATTGCTGAGATATGTTCAAACCATGATGGGTTTTGCTCAATGGGTACATATGTGCCACAATGATCAGCTCAAATGGTGATCAACCAGGGAATTGTAATTTCATGGGGTATGTGTCAGTCGTAGTTTAATATAGTTAAATGGGGATAAACGGATTGATCAACCAATACAGAAGACGGGATTGGAGTCTCACCACAGCTTTTTCTGAGGATTTGTTGGATGGTAAGGAGCCCAACAAAATGGGGGTGACACCTCGTTTGGGGAGTTGAGATACCAGTGATACCGTTGTGTCATTCGTAGTAAGATACTCAGCAACCATCCTCAACAAGAGTCCACATGGTTTTTCGCAGCGGTTAAGCCATCAATCCCAAGCTCATCCCCATGAAATCCCCATGGCTTATGGCTTGGCATCCATCCTGAGCAATCGTGAAAAAATCCCAGTGGCTCAAGGAAGCTGTCGCTCACGCTATTGCACGCTGTACAGTCCTCGAGGAAAGGCATGGGAAAGGCATGGGAAAGGCATGGGAAAGGCATGGGAAAGGCATGGGAAAGGCATGGGAAAGGCATGGGAAAGGCACGTGGGGATTCATTTTGCTTATCCTTCATCAAGTTACCGGCTTACTAGTTGAGTGCTAGTTGGACAAGTTAAAAATCAACGTAGCTCATGTTATCAACCAGTAGTTTGGCTATCAACTACTTACTGGTTGAGTGATAGCTTAAACATATATAAACATATTATGATCCAGCAAGTTGTTGGCTATCATGATTCCTGCTGGTGGATACCTTCAAGTGAACATAATATAAGATATATTACTATATATATGGTTATATCTATTATAAATAAATATATATATATATGGAGGTGTCCTACAATGGGGGATCTCCAAGTCACCATGGTGGTTCACCACTAAGTCGGCCCCCCAGCTGCGCCCTCCCACTGGGACCCCCGGCCAATTCTTCGAGATTTGCCCTAGGCAGCTCTTTTCGGCATGGGCACTCCATCAGCTACCCCAAAATCCATCAAATGCAATGGTGAATCATCAGTTTCCCTATGAAAAAAAATGGTGTTTTTGTTTAATGCTCATAAGAAAGGGGAGTTTCAAGATGAGTAAAGAAAAAGAATCAGACACACCCAAACTTGGCTAGCCAAATCAATCTAAATCTCTTGGCCTTTCAGGAAATCTGCTTTTTAGATGGCAAATATATAATATTATAATATATTATAATATATTATGGCAATAGGAAATCCCCAAACTGCCATGAATTGACAATGTCAATCATGTCAAGAACATCATTTAGAACGGCACAGCTTCAGTTCAGATTCCAACCACTGCCAGGTTGTGAACCTGTCCAACCCCTCTGAGGGGCCAGGCATACGACTGCAGGGCACTAAACCTGTCAGCAATTTTCAACCAGCAGATAGGCGACCCATCTGTCAGTCCCAACCGTATATATTTTTCTGCCCAACTTCTGATGTAATTTTATATTAAAATGTGTTCCCAAGAGTTTTCATGTCTGCTTACAAAATCTGCATCAGCATGGCTTCCCCAAAAGTGTTCACTCAGTTTCTTGGTACTCCTATGTGGTTGCTCCTGTGGATTGTTCCAAAATGAATCCTTCTGGCCCCTTCTGGCAGTCTCCAAATTGGTCGCTTGGGAACTGACATCTTCGACACGGAACTTGGGCTCATACCATGTGCCGATAGGCTCTTCATGCCAGCCAAACGCAGTCTTTGAAGCCCTACCATCGGATTCCAGGACTTCATCGTCAATGTCAGAGAATTTCAACTGGCACGTAGAATTGTGTTTGAAACAAATCTCGCAAAAAGACACCAGTGTTGCAAGATGTCGCAAAAAAGGTGTTTCCAGCAGAACATCCCTGAAACATTAAGGCCACAGAACTCATACAGCTTCTTCGCTTTGGCGTAATCTGTTGAATCTACATGAATCTACCATACACGGTACCAAGAAATAGGGAAACGCGAGGAAATAGGGGGGCATTCTTTGGTTTTTGATTGATGGTTGATTCTTGTCTGCGTGAAGTGAATTGGATCATGTTGGGCTAGTTTCACGTGTTTAGCCCAAGAACCACCTCCATGTGTTAACGTTTATAAAGACCACTAAATGACAGATTTAGGCGTGTCATCATGAAGTCCATCGTCGATGATTGGGTTTTCCTTACTTCTCTTACGTAGTGTCATTGGATTGCTCTGAGGTAAAATCGTTGTAGGAAATCATGGATTTTACACGCCGATAGGGGATGTCCTGCCATATTCTTAATTGATGTTCCCTCAAATGGTGGAGTTCCCGTTGGAAAATAACCAAATTGATGATTGATGTTTAATCCCCAACAATATTCCCATTAAATGGATGGGTATGGATGGGTAACCTCTTTGATCCTATTGTTGATGTTTAGTCCCCATGAATCCCAGTTAACTTACGTATGCTTAGGTAAAGTGCCTGGCGCTACATTCAGTAGTGCCGCCAGACCTGAACGTGGTGCTGAGGTCGCGATTGTTGTGGTGCAGTGGGGGACAAGTACGGAACAGAAACCACAGAATGCTGGGCATGTTGAGTTACATTTCGTTTACAGAAATTTATATAATGCATGAGATTGTTGATACACACCGATCAACAACCTATAAATCCAGTTGATCTATTCCTAGTCAGGAAATCGCGAAGTCATGTTCGGATGGGAAAAAATCACTGTTTGAAAAATACAGATCTGATAAACAAACACTCCGATGGAACATCTCTGATTAGCAGATGAATCTTAAAGTCTAAATTCTAAATGTTGATTTTCCAACCAAACATGCTGTTTACATCTGTTTACCAAAGGGTATCCAAATGTTTGTTGACCAAAGGCTAGAGGAAGGTCCCGTGTATTTCCATCTTCACCGTCACTTTTTACTCTTTCGGTACCAAAAAGTGATCTTTTCACTTCGCAACAAAAGGAGGTGAAATGCTTATTTGTCCAAACATTGGGTTGATCCATATTACTCCTGATTCATCGACCAAAAAAATTGCCGAAGATATATAGATGGTGCTTAGATCAGGATGACTCAGGATGAAAATCAAATCACCTACTATGACATTTGGGGATGGGTCAAAACCCTGGTACCTAGTGAACCCCAAAATAGCTGGTAAATGGATGTTCATCCCACTAAAAAAGGTATCTATAGGTATTGACCCATACCCATTTCTCTGATTGGAACATCACCCGGTCTAGGTTGGGATTGCTGGGCTGCTGGGCCTCGATCGCCTAGGTTCCAACACCATGAGAGATCAAGCCTCAGGTCCCCAGGGGCGGCCTGCCGCCTTTTTTTCAGGCCAAGATATGGGAAAAAATGTGACAATTTCATGCTCACATATGGGAATACTTGGCACGAAATTTGAGGATTTGAATGGATTTAAGATGATTTAAGATGATTTCAGCATTGTAATGAACTGAAATGATGGAGGGATTTTGAACATGAAATAAGCAGATTTTGCCAGCAAATCTGGGGGTGTCATCATATGAGCCGCACACGACCTATCTATTGCCAGGTTCCCATCTTTTGGCAATCCAACCTGGTGAGAAATACCGTTTTTAAATGGGAAAACTCACTATTTCTATGGCCATTTTCAATAGCTATGTTAAATTAGCAGAGGGTACCGTTTTTGGTGGGGAAATCGACTATGAATGGTCATGAACGGGAAAAAATCCATTGCCTTTTCGCAGCGAGGCGTCAACACAGAATTCTCTCAGCGCGCGTTCCCAACAGCTTGGCACGCAGGTATTTGCACAGAAACTCGGCTCAACCAATCAGACCAAAGTTCCAGACTCTGAGTCCCTGCTTATGATAGGTGCCCACATCATGCACAAAACATATCAAAAAATATCAAAACAAATGGTTGTGTGATGTTTTGTGGTTGTGAGTTCAAATCTTGTAGATTCCGGAATTGCCTGGTGTTGACTTTCAGAACAGCAAAAATGAGATTCTCCAAACCTTGGATGGTGTCATTGCAACTTTCTGGGAAAATCACAGAAAACAGTGGAGCGTACAAGATTTAGCGAAAAATATGGTTCCTCTAAAATTTCCCTCAGAGCCAGCCGGGATTGTTCATGGATGCCCCTTCCCATGGTGGGTTCAGTGGGTTCAGTGGGTTCAGTGGGTTCCCCAGGAATCTCCATGGTTTAACCATGGCATACCATGGCTATCACTTCGGGATCTCCGAAATCCTCAGAGTCCGGTTGCAAGGCGCTGCAACTCCGTCGCCACTGTAGCAGCCTCCTGCGATGAAGAAAGAAGCAGCAGTGGACCCACAAACAGGGTACTTCTTCGCATTTTTTTCCATCCAGTTTGGAGATTTTGGAGGGTCAACAGAAAATAAAATCATCTAAAATCCCTGCCTAAATGTTACCAACATTGAACAAAAGTGGAAGATTGAGCCCTTAAAGTCAGTCAAACATGAACATATTTGGGGTCAATATGACCCGGAAAAGTAACATCAGGAGATTACCAACGCACCCAAAGATCTTGGTACAGTAAATCATAATGATTCTTCACCCATGAATTGGGATGAAAGCTCGGCCATGAATTGGGATAGTTGCCCCAAGTCTACAATGTGGGGCCCCCAAGATAGCCAGTGATTTAAAATTATAGTAGTTGAGGAGGCTTAGGGCAATATACATACATACACATATATATATATATATTTATTTATATTGGCATATATCATTACATCGTATTCTGTAGTATTCTATGTACTCATGAACCAACATTGGTAAGTTGGATTGCTTGTAGTTTATAGCTAACTATCACTATAGTCAGTTGGGGGCCCCACATTCAATTGCAACGAACATTGCCAGCCCAGCATTGTCCCTCGATGCCTTTTTTCCCCGCGTCCTCGGCCAGGGCTTGTCGCTCCTTATTCCAGGCATCCTGATACTGCGCAGTGGTTGGGCCATGAAAGCACGCTAACCAACGTTTGTTTCACAACCAACCCGTGCTCTTACCCAGTCCCAGCAAGCACCTGCATCAGCTTCTCTTCTCTGGCATAGCCTGGCAGCAATGAAACCCCAGTGGCCAGGGGGGTTCATGTGGTCTTTTCTGCCACCTTGCAAACTCAAGCGACATGAAATTGAGGATCTATAAAAACATTGTATATTATATCAGCTGCAAGTAACAACTAGGCTTTTCTTGCACTTGGATACTCTCGAATCCCTACATCCTAGCCAATGATTCAAGACATTTGAAGATCTCCAACTCTCCAGGTTTTAAACCTTGGTCCTGTGACCCGGCCAACGAACCTTGAAGTTCCTCCTGTTCGCTCTCCACCACATGCGCCAAACTCTGGTTTGCCTGGCCACCAAAGTGTCTGTTGGAGCATTTGGAGGTTTCCTGAAATGGGGGTATGCCAAAACCATGGTTTTCAGTACTAAAATGGTCATCCATGACTTGGATGATAATTTGGGGTACCCAATTTTAGGAACCCCCCATTTGATGGCATTTGCGATTTCGCTTGAAACATGTCTTTGCAAACTGCTTGGGATTTTTTGAGTAAGCAGGGCCCAAGACCCGCCTGTTGATGCGGACTCCACAGGATGGAGGATGATCCCCTTGAAAACATATAAACACGTACTGTGTGTGTGTCTGTGTGTATTACATAGCATTTTGTGAAATCTGTATGCAAAGGTAGTTCAACAACCAACACGAACCAACAACCAAAATCAAGCAACAATTTAAAATTCAACAACAAATCAAACAAACCAATACCGAAAAACCGTGGCTTTTACCGCTGCAGCCTCGCGATGTTTTTGCAGTTCCTTGGACAACGCCAAACTCAACGACGATAGCTGCTCCTCCGCCTGGTTGGATGGGGATTGGGGAACCCCAGAAACTCAAAAAAAAAAGTTGTTAAATCATGGGCAGTTGATCAATATACATAAAACAAATGAACACACTATTATAATACCGGTACACGTTAACCCGGTCTGGTTGGCACACATGATTTGAGCATTTTCTGCTAGAATTTAGATGTGGTATAAATTAGGGACCCAAGAAAATTAGCAACGAACATCAAACCAATTTAAGGTATCCTAGAATATCGGCCACATATCAAACTGCATTTTCGAAGCCACTTTTTGCATTTTTTGAAAAAAAAACACCTCCGTATATAATTGAATTGCACATTCTTAAAAAAATGATTTCCAGTTTTTTGTAAACCACTTCAAGTTACTGGTAACCATTTTCAAGTGCCCGACATCCAACCCAGTGCGCGGTTTTGATTTTTTCGATCGAACTTTTCGAAAATTCCCAGGTCACTGGACATATCTGGATATTTAATGCAGCCGTCCCCATTCAATAGTGGCCCAGGATCGCCAAAACCAGAAAGAAAACAAAAACCAAAAAAAAACTTGACCCTCCCTTGACAATAATTCCATATATATCCTTTCAAAACGAAACGTGTTGTTCATGACGTGTTGCTGGAAATCATGGCTGCTTAAAGAAAATCATGTCGACTGGTTGGGGTTCCTCAAGCTCCTTGGGTGCCCCCATTGCACCTCACCAACCCAATATTCTCGCTTTCACCCACGCATATTGATGGCAGAGCCGCATGGTTTGTGTATGAATTTTCATGTTTTCTACTAACCCATCTATATAGCAGAAAAATGGAAAAAAAAAAACAGTTCCCCTGATTGGAAAACAACAAGAACTCATAAGAATTACCATTTGTCTGACCTTGCGGGCGTTTGCGGGTGTTTGCAGGGTACTTGCGGGCGTTTTTGCAGGGCGTTCATGTATGAAGACAACCCACAAAGCTCCTTGGTGCTCTGCAGAACAAATCTTTGTATTGTATAATGCTGTATAATGCATCCTTACCTGCCAAGTACTTTTTGAATGGTTCGAATTAAAAACTGATATCTTGCTGCACCAGCATGGCAAGCCAAACAAAATGTAAAATGGTTGCAAACAGGCTCAAGCCACGGGAATATGTAATTTTTGTCAAGATAGTCGTTGCACAAAAAACTTAGCGACTTTGGCAAACACGAGAACTACAAACAAAAATGGTGGAGGTTCTAGGATGGTTAATGGTTAGATATCCGCCTTTATATGAATTCAGCTGATCCCCCCTGACATCGATTTTCTAGATATAAAGCGGGTGATCGCAACCCCCCATACAAAGACGCCTCTAGAGTATTGAAGTGATTGGGCCAAAATCAAAATGACATCTAGAAAATCAACTTGGAAGACTGTTTTATGGACTCTTCAAGAAAGGTCATTTCTCGAGAAAACCCAATGTGTTGGGGGATAGGTGCATATGTTTTTTAAATCAAATATACATCTCTTCCATCGAGAAAATCGAACCACTCAGGTTCCACTTTCATGGACTTTTAGATCATCTTTATGGTACCTCAGTGCAACCCTAAAACCACATCACATATTTGCCAATCCCGGGTGCTTCAATATTCAAAGCATCCAATAAATAGTTTTATATCTCACACCAATCACTTTGATCGTCTAGAGATCCAAACAATCCATTCAACAAAATGATACATCCTTAGGCCTCAAAAAAAAGATAAGAGGGCGCCTTGTAAAAGGGTTATTCTTTCTAATTTCAGCCGCGCTTTAAATATTCTACCAAGAACACAATGAGGATCCACATACCAAGGATTTGATTTTCTAAGGACTCCCACATGTGGAACCCCCACGGGTTCCATTTTCTAGAGGTCCTCTGGGTGGAGAGCGGCTAACATGTGCAGAAAAAAACTCCTAATATATGTGGAAACTAAATGAAACTAATACCTGTTTCGTGACCTCCTCCGCCCACTGATTTAACAGAGGAAATTCCAAGGGGGCTATGGCAAAATCCAAAGTAGGGCTAAAATATGCCAAAATCGTGAGCTCCAGCTCTGGGGCTTCAGCCCATTCAAATGCTCGATAGGGGATTGTGAAAGATTGCGAACAAAACAACATGACCTACCAGTGCCTCTCTTGAAAATCAGGGATCACTATGGAATCGAGAACGTACTCCCAGAGATGCTAAAATTATGCTTCTGGATTTTGGGCACCTAAACCATCCAGAAAATCAGCATCTTACGACTCAGAGGTCTCCAAAAGTTGTTCTCTTGAAAATGTAGGAGACTTGGAAAGCATCATTCAAGCAATTTCAGGTTTTCAAAAGTGTAGAAAATCCAACCTCTTCCGGTGGGTCAACCCTCCTCGTTTCCTAGAGGAAACTCATACAGGTATCTATTATATATATATATCTCTATGTACAGCAAGGAGCTAGCCAGCAATCATTGGATGAAAATTGGATGTGGCCACCAAACAAATGTGGTCCCTGCCTGCCGGGCTTGGCGAAGATTCTCGACCTCGAGGTGCTCCGCATGCGCAAAGGGCATGGACGACCAGGATTCGGTCGCCTACCGCGAAGCGCGCTGGTCGCGCTGGTAAAAAAATGAGGATTTCACCATCATGTTTATGGTGATTTAAGCACTAAATAATAGCATTAAAGATTATGGGATGTAAAATGATGTAAACATAAATCATACATGGATTTAAATGGGTTTAACATGTTCGCTGCAAACCAAGCCCTATGTTTGCCCACCATGGATCCTGCATATCCTATCATATCCTTGGGCATGCTCAAATCTCTGTGCGTTTCTTTTAACTTTCCAAAAGCACACCCTAAAACCCTGAACCCCCTAAACCTTAAAACCCTAAACCCTGAAAGGCTAAAGTCAAAATGGGTTCGCATAGCCAGTGTCTTCGTTCATTCTTGGGTGACAAGTATATAATATTGTCTGGGTGTGTTATTTGGAGATGAGCGAACGTTAGAGTTTCGCGCAAACATGTTTTCATCAGCGCATATTTTGATTGAATCATGAACAATGGAATTTGCCGACGCAACTTGGGAAGTTAACGATTTACCCAGCCAAAAACTGCACATAATTTGTATCTAGCCAAAGAAAATTGGATGACATAGTGATTCAGCAGTGGGCTATAGGATGTTATAGGCATAGGGTCCCCAAAAAACAAAAAGTGATTCTGTTGTATATGTTTGATGGCGATTCACGTTTCGTGAGTCTATATAAATATCATTCCTTGGGGTGTGTCTACTGTATCTGTTTGTTGGTGAGTCCATTGATTGGTTCAACTTACTCGTGGATTGGTCATGTATTCCCATGTTTTCGGGGATTCAATATCATCTCCATTCATCGGTGGAGGTGTTGTATGTACCCTATGATACCCTATGTACCAATTTGTGACAGTATTGTATTATGGTATAGTACCATATAGTACCGGTGTATAGATATGTATATATATATATATACATACATACCCTTTAGTAATTTGACATAGCTATGGAAAATGGACCATTCGTAGCCGATTTATGATGATTTAATATGATTTACCTATCAAACATGGTGATTTTCCATGTTAATTCATGGATTGGCTATACATTTCCAGATGGATACCATGGATTCTCCAGGTGCTGGTGCCTGCTCCACACTCTCTTCGAGCCACTGCATGTCCTCATCGTAGTGTTCGAACTCCTGCTGGCAACTGAGGGACTCTGTATAGCCACATCCAAACCATCCAAATGTTCGAAAATGGTGGGAAGAAACTCATGGGAAACCAGTGGCAATTGAATCAATATGAATCAATTGACAATTGAGCACAATTGAATGTGGTTCTAGCATCTGTGGATAACCTGCTGTCACGAGTCGTGACGAGCAACTTGAAACTGAAAAGACATGAAAACAGCGACACTGAAAAAAGTATCATGTCCAAAAGATCCTTTTGACTTTTGACACCTCTCATCTTCAAGCAGCCAATGGTTTCTCTTTCAACTTCCGGTCCTGCTTGAGTCCATCCAGTTCCTGAAAAAAGAGCGGCACCAGCTGTTTCACAGGAATGAAATCCATGGATCTCAGGAAACATCTGAAGCAGAAACCTTGTTTTTGTTACCACCAAGTATACAGGGGGAACCATGCAAAATTTCCCTGAAAAAAACAATTCTTGGATGAAATCAAGGCTTTTAAGCGGAAATCCATATCATTTGATATCATTTCATTTATATGCACATGTACAATTGATCAATCATGCTGCATTCGAATCATTGACATATATATATATGGATATATAATGACATATATATATGTATTATATATATATGTATAATAATATATACATATATATATATGTATAATAATATATATACATATATGGAATCCAGTCCAAATCAAGGGATCATCATCTACACCCCATGGCTGTCTGCATCAGGCATCCTCTTGCAAAGCTTGAGCGGCGTCTGCGGCAGCCTCCTCCTGTCACAAGCTGGTATAGACTCCCTTACATACCTTGAAGACCCAGAATGATAGTGGGGAGTCTATACCAGATAGACCTTTCCTAGATAATGGGGATATAATCAAGCGAAAGGACTTTTTTCTAGATCTTGCCTCTCCAACGTTTTTGCTTGTCGGTCCCTACTTCATGGAGGGATGAGCAAGCTTTGAGTCTGTGGAAGAGATATCCGAGCATATTGCAGGCTTGTCACATGATTTCCCAGTCTACACTCCTCAATCTAATGGAAACCCCATGGAACCCGGCTTTGTCCAAGAGGAAAATCATCTTCCAAAGGTCCAAACCCAAGTTTTTGAGAGCTTTTGGGGATCCATGTTAAATTTTGGACCTGTAAGGTTTCCAAACTTCGGGCCCTTCCTGGGCTAAGGCGTTTTGCACTCGACGCTGCACCTGCTGAACTGTTTGCAGTGGGGCCGGGTTTGCGCAGGAGTCCGATGGGAGATCAAGCCAATTTCGAACTAGTTCGACTAAAATTCGGGTGGAAAGTCCACATCTGTGTCAAGGAAAATCTCACCCACATGTCCCATCAGTTATTGACAAGTACAGCATCTGGAAATACCGACTTTCATTGCTTGATTTGTGTGCTGAAGAGTATATCCCCAATTTTGTTCGCCAGTGTCCCCATGTTTGGTGGCTAAATCAATTTCCTCGCTGATTAAATGTGATTTTTCTGAAGTCTGATTGCGTGAATCATGAGGTACCTGATTGTGCCAAGACTGCGTGTGAGCAAGGGTTTAAAAAACCTTAAAGAGGAAAAACCTTGCCCAAAAAAGGGAGTCAAGATCCTTGTGTCGTGACCCACCATTGTCCCATGTTCAAGGAAAGACAGCACGAGGGTCACTCACATCATAGCCACCATGGAAGAAAACAACAGGCCGCAACTGCTCCCATAGCAACCAAGTTCAATGTGATTCATCACATCCAAAGACGAGAAAGGGAATAAGCATAATATGCAGTCATAAGGTCTTTTGATACCCACCCTGATGTAATAAAAAATCTGTACGGGCAGCAGGGCGTTCACTGAAGCGAAGTTGACACGACAGAATGCCCATGTTGTTGGTGAATTCACCTCTTCTGTCGGCCAAAAAATGAGCTTGTCCAAAAAATAGGCTACCCTCTGGTAAACTAACACAGCTATAGAAAATCACCATCTTTAATAGGTAAATCAACTATTTCTGTGGGCCATATTTAATAGCTACGGCAACTACATTTAAATATACGGACTTTTAAATATACGAACTGGTATTTCATACTACCTCCGGGGCCTCGCGGTCTGGCCCGCCCTCCACGTACTTACATGCCGTTACCGTATGTTAGTCATCTCATTCCATCCACCTGTGAATTATCATGTGGGGGGTTCCTAAGTCATGGGGGTACCCCTAGTCATCATCCATTTTGAATCATTTTGATAGGAGTTTTCCATTACTAAACCAACCAATTGTGGGGGTATTTATGGAAACCCCCAGATGGGTTGGTACAGAAGCTGCCTGGTAGTCTGTGATTGATCACCACATTTTCCCTAATGAAATGGCATTCACTTCACCGCCTCCAGGCCAGCGCGTTGCCAATCAGCGTCACGCTTGGCATGCGCATCCTGTTGGGCGGCGACCTGCCAAGATGACTGGCAGTCACTAGGGATTTCTGGGGAATGATACTGTAATGAGGATATAATAGGGATTCATTGGTGAATCAACAATATCACCAAGCATGGGGAAATAACGGGTATATCATAAACATCATAAACAGCGATATATCAAGGAGATACAACCAACAATCATCCATAAACATGGTCAAGACATGTCAAGAATGACTGGTGAGTGATTTCTGTGAATGTTGTTCCTAGGATTGGACATTGATATAATATTCTATTCCAATGGAATTCTAGTTGAACCATTTGTATCCATTTATGCTAAACATTAATTGTCTATCCGGTGAGATCCTGATGCGCATGATGCTTGGTAGGATTGAAACAAACATATTGAAGTTGTTCCTGGAAACCATCAACCAAATCAGAGAATATGATGAGGACATGATGGAAACCTCTGCTTCATTCCTTCAGATTGCTTACCACGTCCCGACAGAACAAAGGTGCCTCCCCTTGCAGACTTTGGACCTCGTGTTGCATCGCATCCTCTCCGAATTTGGCACACCACTCGGGTTCAGTCGGTCGCAAAAAGTGGTTTCTCCAAAAAATGGATATATAATATACCTCAAGTTATACTGTAGTCATTTTGAAAGGACACATGAGAACCATTGGAATACCATTGGATCTTAGCCTGTTTTTGGACAAAGCCATATAGGTCTATGATATAAAATGGGTCAAACATGGATCAACATTTCACCATATTTCACCCATCTCCAAGAACGGTGTCAGGGTGCAGTCCATCTCCGAATCTGCTTGCTTGAAGTCCGAGGTCACAGATCCTACTCGGACCTGAGACCGTTCTGGCACACAGCTGGGGCACAGACCTGGAGGTCTGGATGCTGGTTGAACCATCCATCTCAACACTTTTGTCTACTAGATCATGTACTTCAGATCATCCCAAGCAGGGTATGACATTGAAATTGAAACCATCCCCTGAAGATCCACTGAATGGAGTTATCTCCAAGCTACCAATCTTTCGCATCCCCCTCCTGAGCTCCAGGACTTGCATCTGACTCAGCTCATCTCGAACCCTCGGCAGGAAAGTATGGCGGGACCCCTCAGCATCAAACCAGATCGATCGCATTCGATCGCTCCATTACCAACGTGATTTTTTAAACCCGAATCCTCTGCAGCAATCATCTTTTGAGATCAGTAACCAGACCTCCCAGGTGACGACGACATCAGACTTTCGGCTGCTTCCTCCTCCTGCAAGGGTCGGAGTTGAATGCACATTTTACCCGCAAAAATGGGGAGGATTTTGATCGTGATTTAAATGATTGGGGATTTAGGGGTGGGTCAAAACTTAGGGTTTTCCATATCGCTTATACATTCTTATACATTCTTATACTATATATACTATGTATACATAATAATATGGGTTTGTCTGAAAATAGGGTATATTCCCAATTATAGCCATTTAATCGGGACAATGATGATCATTAACCATTGGGTTTAGGGGTACACTATTTTCAGACACACCCATATGATGTCATAATGAAATGGAAGAGAATGGGAGGATGAACATCCGCAGCCTCAGATCTTTGGATGTGAGAACCAACAAACCATGGTCGCCAGATGTCGCCAGACTCGCCAGGGCCAGAGCCATCGGATTTGATGATAGTGCTCAGCATTTTTCCCCAGAGCGTCTGAGCGCAGGGTTCTTCCAATAGTGGGGGTCTGTAAAACATCTTCTCATCTTCACATCTCATCTTCACATCCTCTCATCTTCACATCTCATCTTCACATCCTCTCATCTTCACAT
>Ga0126342_10013751_pt1 | contig 14313 bp, 11 predicted proteins | sample Cyp1metagenome_FD_92528 | JGI IMG/M metagenome (GOLD analysis project Ga0126342, IMG submission 92528) | Coral microbial communities from Lord Howe Island, Old Settlement Bay, Australia - Cyphastrea 1 metagenome | ecosystem: Host-associated > Invertebrates > Cnidaria > Coral ...
AAAGAAAGAAAGAAAGATAGATAGATATATAGATAAATAGATTTAACTTTATTCATATAATGAATAATGATGATGAACCACGATAAACCACTGGATAGGGGTATAACGAATCCTTATACATATGTGTATATATATATATTTAAATATATATATTTATATATATATGCACTTAAGTATGCTCCTTTAGTAGATGGGAATCTTCGAGGGGTTGAACAATTGAATTGAACGAAATATCATTGGCCGAATTCACATTGGGGCTCAGTCAAACCATTTCACCTGAAGAAATCATATTTGTGTACGTCCGATATACCCTCGGGATGTTTATTTCTGACCTCAGTGCTAGTGCCCGATTGCCAGACGCTCAAGCAGATAGACAAGTCTTGTCAGGATGTTAGAAGTTGTTGCGGAGGATAGTGAACTTACCATTATTTCCACGTCTCCAATTCGCTATCATACCACTGTCTTTTGGCCGGCAGGTTGCAGTCGCACACAAGCACACACATGAGTTATTTATCTCTATTTTGGTGATGTTCAGTGTTCAACTATTTGTTGAATAAGAAATGCAATCGCATTTTTTGGGGGCATATCAATAATGTTATCCAGTTACTGCATTCAAACATCAATGACCATTCTAGTGGCATTCAACAATGAATTGTCACGGATGCTATAGAATTACGTGGATCCATGTTTGGCAAGATCTTGAATCTTTGGGGACATCGTTTTGAAAATAATAGGTTTGATCTGATCCCACTTTTTTTTACACGTGTTACACATAGATACATACTAATTCTGTCAGAATTAAAGTTGTCATCAGCCAAAATAAAACGGACTTGAGTATTTTTTGCGTCAACTATTAGAGTCAACCCCTCACTAAACACAATAACCGTAAAAACAAATCAGTTATCAACTATAAAGTGTCCTTCGGGGAAAAAACACGCAAACCTTCGCCAGTGCGAGTCGCAATTCATCAGTTCATACCCCCTGGTAAACTAACGTAGCTATGCAAAATCACCATTTTCAATGGGTAAATCACGATTTTCAATTGGTAAATCATAATCTTTAATGGGTAAATGATCTATACATGACAATTTTAATCGGCAATCAACTATAAATATCTATTTATAAACGGGTAAATCAACAAATGGGCCCATGGCTTCGCTATGTTAGTTTAGTGGTAGCGCCCAAGGAGAAGTTTCGTTTTGGATCTCCAGCAGCTTCGTTACAAAGTGCAACGCCTGGTGGTGGATGAAGCCCATTGCGTCAGTGTTGCCTGGTTGTGGATGGGTCATGTTGGATGATGCGTCTTTTTGTAAAGAAAACCTGCTATAGATAGATTAGATAGATAGTTAGATCGATAGATAGATAGATAGATAGATAATTTTTTGGATGGAATAAACTTGAGATTTTGGTCCATTTTGTTTTTGGATGAAAACCTGGGATGTGTGTTGTTGTCCCCCCCTTGGATTTGTTGTTTTTCTTTGAAAGGTTTACCAATGTTTTTGTGGATGTTGTTTTTCTCATTTATCGGTTTGTGTGGTTACATGTGGTTACTTAGACAGATTTGAATGGGATATTTCGAGGGATATGCACTCCGTGTCCATGGATGCTTAAATCGATAGATGGAACAAATCGTGAAAGAAACATGTTCCAAACATTTCTATTGCTATTTTAGTCATGAGGGAACAAATCCGTTAAAGACTATAGGGTGGAGAACGGCATTCCAAGTGTTTTTGAACAAACTCAACTTTGGCAAAATCTCGGTGAATGGCCGAAATTGGCAATAGCAATGGCATTGCTCCTGGCCAACATAGATGTAGATAAATAGGTGGATAGATAGATAGATAGATAGAAATAAACATAGAAATAGAAAGATAGAAAGGTAGATCTCTGTTTGATGGTTTGGAACATGTTTCTTTTTCCATAGTATATGGGATGTCATCCTTCCCATTGACGAACTCATATTTTTCAAGATGGTTATTGCACCACCAACCAGATTTGATTCTATATGATTCCCATGCACTGATACGTCTCCGGATTCAGGGAGAGCAACCCACCTCACATCACCTGCCTGTGTCAAGGAATGGGGCCATGATTTCCGGGAAGAGTATCGGAAACATGGCCCATGTTAGCTTTGGGTCGGTGAAGATGGGTTAGTTTCAGCCAGGTTGATGGTGGAACTAATTACTTGATAATCTTGAATATATATATATACATATATAATGTATTGGATATGTAGCAGCTAGCAATCTATAAGAATCTCTTTTATTCAAACATGTCTGAGAAAAGGAACCATGCAGTAGCCGTATGATTTTGTAAGTTTCGCCATGTTGGCCGGGAATTTTCAAGGTCCAGCCAGAGAAATTAGAGAGGGTCAACCGCAGGCAGACGTGAGAAGATCCATAAAAGTTACCCATGGCCATGGAAAATGGCCCATTTATAGATCGTTTACCTATTAAAAATGGTGATTTTCCATGGCGAACACAACCAGATGGTATCCTATGGATCTTGTTTTGGATAAACAACACTTATGGATCTTCCCACTTCTTACTGCTTTGTTTTCCCATGTTTTCCCGTTATTGTTTGAACATAGATTGAACATAAGATGGAGGATGATGTAGGTAGTCTGTTTCAGATGATCCACTGCAAGAGCATTGGATTCTGGAATGTATTTTTCCAGATATATAGCCATTGATAATTTCCGAGTTTCCGAGTTTCCCATAGTTTGAGGCGACGGAATCCGACCGTAGCCTCTGATAATTTCACACTTGATAGATATGCAAAATGGATCAACATGGCCTGCAGTTTGATGATTTACCATGACTGATTTCACAGTGCCGATTTTTCCATGTTGCAAACTTTTACTTTTAAGAAATATCCATATATATATATATATCCATGTGTATTTCATTCCACGGAGGTTTCTTAAGTCATAGGGATACCGATACCCCAGTCATCATCCAGCCGTTATGGATGACCATGACTTAGTATTGAACGCCATGGTGGCTTGGAGAACCCTTTAAGAAACCTCCATGTGATGAAAGTCCCTATTTCCATATTTTCTGGATGATTCTATTTTCCAACTGGGTGAACCAACATGTGATAACTATTCTATCTATATAGATCACTATTTATCTGCATTAGTTCTAAACATATATATATATATATATATATAACGCATAGTATATATATCCATATCTAATATCTATAATATCCATATATTTTTTTAATCCATATCCAATATCCATATCTAATATCTATATATATATATATTTCCACATGTCTATTTCTGTATCTCTATATTATATATATGTAGATGTATATATGTATGTCTATGTATATACCTATATATATAAATCCATATCTAATATCAATAATATCTACATCTAATATGTATGTCTATATTTCCCAATGTCTATTTCTATATGATCTATCTATCTATCTATCGATCTATCTATCTATCTAGCTATCTATTTATCTACCTATCTATCTATCTATCTAACTTTCTATCTATCTATCTATCTATCTATCTCTCTATCTATCTATCGATCTATCTATCTATCTATCTATCTCTCTCTCTCTATCTATCTCTCTCTATCTATCGATCGATCGATCTATCTATCTATCTACCTATCTATCCACCTATCTATCTATCCATCCATCCTTCTATCTATCTGTCTATCTATCTATCTATCAATCTATCTATCTATACATATATATATATATATGTGTGTGTCTGTTCTATATTTATAAATACCCTCTGGTAAACTAACATAACTATGGAAAATCACCTTTTTTAATGGGACAACTCACTATTTCTATGGCCATTTTCAATAGCAAACTGTTAGTTTACCAGAGGGTAATATTAATATCCCATTGAATCACTTTAAATCCCATTAAATCACTATGAATCCCACTAATATCCCATTAAATCCCATTAATATCCCATGTTTTCCCAGGAAGATCGGCCTCTTCGCCTCCGAGCTGCAGCTGCCGGTCCAGGCCTTCACGGCCACGGCCAACGAGAAGACCCAGCGCAGCACGGCCTTTTTTGGGGGAGGTGTTGGGGGGATTTAATGGGATTTTACTGGAATTTAATGGGATTTAGTGGGATTTATAGTGATTTAATGGGATTTAATTGGATTTTACTGGAATTTAATGGGGTTTTATAGGATTTATAGTGATTTAATGGGATATTATAGTGATTCAATGGGATATTAATGGGAGATTACCCTCTGGTTATGCAGTTGATATTTAAGTTGGGTGATTTAAATTGTTCATGAATTTCTGTTGATGATGTTTGATGATGAATTAGTTTTTTTGTTTTGGTGTAAGAAGAAACATGGAGGTGTGCGTGTTTTTGAGTGAATTCAATCACAACGTAACTGCAATGTCACTTATTAAATTTCAAATTGGGGAATTACTATAGTTGACCCAAAAATATGCACGAAAATACGGTCCATGGATTTTTTGTGGTTCATGTTGTGCAAACCCATTAAGTGTTGCTAAAGAAACTTGGCTATATCACCGGGGGTTAGTGCAGTTTTGTAGTGATTGTTTCTTGTTTAATTATATGACTACAGCAAGTTTTTGTAGTTTATAACCTCTGTTTTTGTAGTGATTGTTTCTAGTTTTCATAGTTTTGTAACAAAACCAGCAGGGTTTTTTTGAAACAACCGGGGGTGACGTTGGCACTCTGACAGCCAAGAGCGGTCCATGGATGCAGGGGATGTTCAGGATTCAGCGGGCGTTCAGCCCATGGAATTCGGCAGTGAAGCATTTACTTTCTGGTGGTTTTACGTAGGGAATGGATGGGTTGCTGGGGGTCGCTGGGATGATGAAATTACTAGTGATGAAATGGATGATTCCCGAAAATTCCCTGCGTAAAACGCACCAGTAAGTTTAGAATAAGTCAGAAAAAAAAAACCTGGAAGTTGCAAATGGGGAAGCCCGTAAAACCATGAAGTGACAAATGGTTCCTGTTATCGGGTGCCCAAAGGTCATTAGTCAGTCAAACAGTTCTAATGTCACCAAAACATGCTGAAAGCTGGTGGCACAGTTGCTGGGGAAACCATGGGGAAAACCCTTCTCCACGAAGGTACCAAATGTGATCGTTATCTCTAACCATCTTCACAATTAGGCTCTCAACGGACAGAGGTGGCCCAGTTCTGAGTTAGTTTGAAAACTCTATTTGACTATATAAAACAGTTAGCTTTCATATTGTGCTGGGTCCCAATTTTTGTTAGTTAATAATGTTAATATCATCATTTACCTATCGTGCCACGGGCCCCTGTCCCGAGGCGACATCAAAAAACAGCTGGGTTTGGTGAACCCGGCATGTGGCACAGCTGCAGGGTGTTGCGCGATGAGGAGCCCTACCTGGTACGGTAGGAAGGTGGCAAACCCAAGAATGAACCATCCCCAACTACCAACCATTTGGGGCCAGAACAAGTCAGCCCAACTAGTGCTATATCAGGTATATCCAACAATTTAGTGGTATTAATTGTCAGATTTGCCGAAGATATTATCAGAAAACATTTCTATCCTGAAGATGGAACATGGTTGATGGTTTCAAATATGTTTTATGTTCGACCCCATGATCCTGACAATTGACGATAATATTTTTCACGTGTGGAAATCACCTACCAGGTTGCACTGTTTCGTTGACTTGTTCTTTATTCTATTTGATGCAAAGATGCAAATATTTGATAGTTTGTAGAAATGGAGAGGGACAGGTAGAGAAAGACAGACCTGGATATCAACATGCACTTTTGCACATAAGCATTGGTATTGACAAAGAAGCGACATCATGGCAGGTGCTGGCAGCAATGGGACGCTGGTTGAGTTGTGATTGGACCCACAGCGAAACTGTCGCTAGAAGGTGGTTTCCCCTAGATAGCTAAGTTGGTAAGTGGATTCAGTACGGTCTATGATAAATATATGTATATGGGGTTTATAAACCAACTGTTTAACTGGGGTGGGGCGGACACCAACACTTTAGCGGACCATTCTAAGGCTATGGGCTTGTGATGCCACAGATCCACGCTTAAACCTGCCCGGATTTTGCGGTCGAAACGTTGGTCTAAAGTTTTCTGTGCAGCATTTGTTCAATGTTTTTTTTACTACAGTTGCATTGGGATTGTGAAAGGAACAATATTCATTTAACCTCCTGCAATTTATAACATAGCTATAGAAAACGAACCGTTTATAGATGCTTTAGCCATTAAATTTTGTTGATTTCCCATAGCTATGTTATCTCACCAGGGGGTAACTATTGGTAAAATATTCCGATCTCGAAATGCCCCAAGCTCGCGAGGTCATTTGACGCAGCAAGCGAGACTGAATTTGCAACTCGCCACTGAATGACGGGACATTTTTCACAGAAAAATACTAGATGTTCGGGGGAATATGAATGGACTATTAATGGGATATGAATAGGATATATACTTCGGGTAGTCAAACATGGCAATGGACAATTGCCCATTCATAGAGGCATTTCCGAGCTCCATTTAGTTCGGGGATTTCCCAGCTAGCCACGTTTGATCACACCAGAGGCTAATAAGTAGACGACAATGGTTTGAAGCGTAAATGTTCCCTCCAGTGAGTCTAACATTTCTGTTGATGAGATTTGATGAGCAGGAATAATCATCTCCAAAACCTGTTTATTTTCAGAGAACTGGAATGATGTGGCATGATTTGCCTATATTGCCGGGTAGATCTGGGTGAATGAGGGGCTACTTTTGAATCCAAGATCTTGTAGAATTGAATCCTCTTAACGCTCTTAAGGCTCAAAGAAAACTGGTTGGTGGTTTCAAACATTATTTATTTTGCATAATTTATGGGATAATCCTTCCCATTGACTTTCATATTTTTCAAGATGGTTGAAACCACCAACCAGAAAAAATGTTCGATGCTGAAATTCTTTGGTTCGTCCACTGTGCCCCCCTGCTACGGATCGCGCCCAGGCACCTTGCGATCCGTCAGGTGAAATCCAGCAAAATGGCCTTCAACTCGGTTCTCACCGAGTTGCCTCTTCGACAGCAAAAAAAAGGGCCATATGAAAATGGATAAAGTTTGATGAACTTTGAGATATGTTGTTATCCATTATTTGTATTGGGTGGTTAATTACTATATATATATATATCATTTTTGTTGGTTTCTTCTTGATGTCTGATATCAAAGTATATGTTTGAGGGATTACTAATATCAACCAGCAGTTAACTGCTGATTTGGGTTGGTTTGGAGGGTTGGGAACTAGGACGCCCCATGCCCCGAGATGCCGCGAGGCAACAACATCCGCTCGAAGCTGGAATCATTTTCTGCTCCTCCAAGAAAGCGGTCGACCAGTTGTATGACAAGCTGCGACAAAATTCTTGGCGGTGTCAAGGCAGCAATAAATATTGGGTTTGCATGATATTATATAGTATATAATATAAATAGGATAAAACTATTGTGCATATATATATATATGTATGTATCATATGATATTATTGGGTTGAAGGGACAAGTTGCGGTTTGTTTGGCTGGATAAGCTATGGTGGTGGTTGATTAGTTGATTGCTGGCGATGCATGGAGAAATGCAATGTACACACACATTACATATACACATACATGTTATACATACATACATTCATACATACATACATACATACATACATAACATTAACACATTAGAACAATATATATATATATATATTGTACACACATGCATGCATACATACAGACATACAAACATACATATTAGTGCAGACGCCTAAATTGGTATGCATGCATATGTGTCTAGGATTGGTTGATGGGTTCGACTTTGGGGAGAAATGGAGGAACATAGGCATATTCCATAATAAATATAACACTAAGATACACTCAACAGGTCAAACATGATATTTTGGGAGGGGAAGTCAAGGCTACCCATGAATGATAGGTTATTCGTCAGCAGCGGTCCCTTCTTGAGAATTTCGTGTCTGCGATTGTTGGTTGATTCGATCCATTGACACGCCAACATAACGATTGTTCTAGACTACCCTCTGGATATTTAACAGTTCGCCATGGAAAATCACCATTTTTAATAGGTAAACCATCGAACTAAATGGGCCATCTATACCATGGCTATGTTAGTCATAACCAGAGGGTAGTTTAGAAACTGGGAGCAAAAAACAAAACACTGAGAGTCAGACGCTCAGCTTCCACCTGGAAGTTGTGGGGAAGGCCTACCCTTCCAGCATTAGGAAGATAGCTTCAAGGAATGTTGAGCCATAGGATTTTTGAGCCGCCACCAAGCCGCCAAGCCTTGTCTGGTAAACCTTGGCTAGTTTCCTATTGGTCTATATCCTGAGAGATGTGTAGATTGCTCATTTTTGAGCCATACATGTATATATAATAAGATCAAAAAACTTGATTCAAACAACAAAAGTGTTTGATGAACCCAATCAAATACTACAGGTCATGGTTCTCGTTGCTTGGCTGTCCTTGCCATAGTGACGGTGTTTAGGATTAGTGGTATCTTCTCTTGAAATGCTTCGGAGATGTTTGGAGTTCAAGTGTATGTTAAGATTTGCCGCAATTTGCACGCTTTGGTTCATTAACAGTGTGGTACCCTCTGGTTGTAAAACATAACCATGGTATAGTTGGCCCATAGAAATAGATGGTTTACCTATTAAAAATGGTGATTTTCGATGGCTATGTTAAATAACCAGATGGTATCCCTTAGAACAAGCAGTCCAGCATTTGATCTCCAGTCTGCCTTACCCTTTTGTATTTTTTGTTCGCTGAAGGACATCATTGGTTTGCGTCAAGAACGCCAGCTACTAATACTAATGACCTGTGTTTGTTTTGGGCCAATCTTTCAACCAGGGGATAATAAAATGATTGTAGGTCCTAGATTTTTAAAGCGTTTTTGAAGGAGGCATCCAAGCCTATAGCCTATATATCTACAATCTATATCCATCAGTCAACAAAACATATCAATTCAGAGATGCCATGGGATAACATCAGGGGACCTGAGGCCACCCTCGAGAAGGGAAAGAAATCCATGGCTTCCTGTCCCCTCTTACTGTGAATGTCTTGATCCTTGTTGCAACATGTTTTGGAAAGTTTGAAAAATCGTTCAACAGTTTTAGTATCGAATTTGAATTTAAGCAATTATGATATAACACATATAGCAGCTAGAAGCATATGAAGTTCACCACTCAAACTCCCACAGGGGGGTAGTGACTTTCACCTGTATCCCCAGTCATCGCTGCTCTCAGGTCCTCTCACCGGGTGGGCAAATACCACGCAGACTTGGAAGATGATGAGAGGATCGCAGCAGCCATGGCGGAGTTGGGATTTTGGGATTTTACATCCGCCAAGGCTTCAAGACACTCAAAGTAGCCATAGAATTAACATAAATTAACGATAAGACTGGGTTGAAGTACTAACATTCTGGTGTTTACATTTTGAGCCAATGGTGGTAGCATGTGGTAGCTATAGTTATAGTCTGAGCTCTGTAAAGACCTCAGTCACCTCAGTTGTTTGATGATCCCAAATTCGGCGATGTTCAGAGCTACTGCAAGGCATGTGAAATGCTTGTCGAATAATTGGGATTTTAACAGAAGGTGTGCTTGAAAACACTTGAAATGGGGTTGGTGTTTTTTCAATTTTTCTGTTTTTCCCTCAACAGCATGAGATGATAATCCAAACGTCATTTTCTTGGGATAGGTTGAAATCACAACTCTGAAAATCCATGAGCTGGTTCAAGGTAACACCTACAGGAACCTCCTACATTTAGGGGCACAAACAATAGGTTCTCCTAAAGTTCCCCTTTTTTCACAATCCACTAATCCCAATTATTGTACGGTCATTTTTGCATGGATATGTTTTCTTTTTTGTAGATGTTCACTTCAACATACTTCAACCAATCCATTGAGAGAAGTGGTTAAAGCATTTTCCCATGGATTGATATGGCTGCCGCAGCATGAGGACAGAGGTGTCCATGCCTCTCGGCTCTAAACTTGCTGGAGGAAAGGCTGATTTTCCCAGCGTTCAGAACAAGTCTCATCTTTTGTAGTGCTGTAGATCGATCTCTTTCCCCTAATATTCAACACTCCCCAGAAACCATGGTTATGGGATTGATGATATGGGAGGGGGTGTTTGATATTAGGATGTTGATTAATTAGTGGATAGTTCCCCCTTCCCCAAATAAACGAAGGAGAGCCAAGCAAAGGAATCCTGCCACCGATCAATGTACAACATTTGTTATTTGTTTCTATGTTTGTTTTGGCGGGGTTGTGCTGGGAACTTGAGGAAAACACAGCTCGTGTTGCATAAAGACATTGTTTGACCTGTTGAAGGGGTAGTTCCCCCTGACAGTAAATACCACCATATAACGCCCAAATAAGCCCCACAAAAAAATTAGGGCAAGTACAAAACCGGAGGTGTTTGGAGGTATTTAATGTTAGGGAAAAGGGGTTAATGGCACAAAACATGGGTCACATGGTCAGGTGAGAATGTCACGTGCGGCATGATAGTGTGGATGTGCAATCTTGCAGGGTTCCGTCAGGTTCAATTTTGGGGCAGCTCTTTGGCAGTCAGCATATTGTTTCAAGGGAGGAAAAAAAGCCGCATCTTTGGGTTGCAAACTGCCCTGGTTTACACTAATTACTTTGTTTTCCCCGAAATCCATGCAATGTCTCCACCCAGTGAGCCGTTCAAACTGTGTTGAGATGCCCGCAGAGCGTTGGGGACTGAGGAAGTGGCAAGAAAAAAAGTGACTGGACAGCAGTCCCATTTTAATCATTTTAGCTCTGCTGAAGTCCTTTTGCCAGGGCGATGGAGGAGTGAAATGTAAATGGGGATATTGGGAATGCCGCCAAGATAAACCTTTGGAATTATGGCTTCCCCGTTTTCAAGCAAACCTCAGCAGAAAATTGAACTAGGGATCACAGAGATATGTGCCGGATCAGCCGTAGTTGCCAACAACAATGCGGACATTAATTGAGGAATATTGTGTTGGGGGGAGGCAACCACCGATAATTGGCTTTCACAGTATTGACAGCCTCAGCATATCTCGCAGGCATCATGCTTCAGTCCATTTGGGCCTCTTCAAAGAGAGAAAACGTGTCACCAAAGTCTGAGCTTATCAGTGCTAGGATATGGTGGTTTCTTAAAATGGGCGATCCCTAAAAGAATTGGATTTCAATACATACTAAACATGGTTTAATTGGATGATTTGGAGGTACCCATAGGTACCCTCATTTTAGGAAACCTCCATATGGCTTTGTTTCCTAGGGTGCCCCTAAAGCTAGGTGAATCATCATGTTCCCGTTTAAAAAACATGTCATTTTGGAGGTCTACCCCATGTTCAAGACAGATCCAGAACTACAACCAAGGACATGGCGATCAAATTCTGTTTCCAAGTCGTGCCTTCAACGGGAACTCAGGCTAGATGTGGTTGTAGCCAGTTGCGCCTTTGGCATGGGCATTGACAGGTGCGGGGGGCATGGGGAGGCTTTGGGGTCCTTGAAGCAACCAAAATCAGGGCTTAACCACGAGAAAAAATGTTTTTACAGGACAACAATGCGGAAACATATTTGGGTATACCTGGCTATATAACTGGTAGGTGAAGACGGGTTAATGTTTTTTGCCAATTTTGATAAACATCAAATCTACAGTAAAACTGTTTTGTTTGTTTTTTCTCCTTCGGGGGCAGGATGTCGAACAGTAGCCATAGACATGCCATGGGTCAATAAAGGCTTGACTTGATGGAGGTCTCAGGTGGTATCTTTTCACTTTGCCAGCCATTTGGCCACCCCACAGGAATCATGGTTTAGACATTAGATAGTTTTACTTGGATTTGCTGAAATTTGCTGAAGATGATTTTGGCAGATTTCCCCACTAGAACATCCACTACTTCGGGAATCTATAGGGAATATTGTTCATGTTTTGGGGGGTCCTTAAGCAAATCCAAGTTTAGATAAGAGAAGCTAACCCATTTTTGGGTTTCGTTTCTGGTTTGAAAGATCCATTTTCAGCCAGTTCTTTGGTACGTGCTCCAGGTGCCTTCCAAGACTCCCATCCATTGGGATGATGATATACCAAGAGAACCGGGGACCTGCAAAATTGTAGGGCCAGTGAAAAAAGCCGGGGATTGACAACAAAAACCAGGTTCTTAAAAAGAACATGTTTTTTATTTCCCTAATATTTCATTATATATATATATATATATATATGTATGTATGTATATATATGCGTTTTTTTCCAGACCGGTTCAACCGCCAACACCGCGTTTTTGGGAGGCCAGATGCGCGCTTCGTGATCCATGTCGGCTTGCCCAACAGCACCCCGACGTCATCGATCGGCGCGGCGCGTGGTTTTTTTGGGTCGTCAGGGTAGCAGCGACAGGTCAGCACTGGTGTTTGCTGTAAACAGGTTGAACACATATACGGTGTTTGCCGTAAATAGGTGGAACAAATTATAACACGTTCTGTATAAATCACATGTCCGGGTGCTCCAAGTAATTTGTTGTTTTTTTTCTCCTTCGGCCTTTTCTTTGCTTGAGCATGTGATCGTTTTGGATCCCAAGAGGCTGATCTTTCATGCTAAAGGCATGTTTAAACAACACAAAATCACAACAGTCGAGATTCAACATTCTGGTTGGTGGCAATATATTGGACAATGATGATAAGTCGATGGATGGGAATATGTGATTCTTACAGTAACTATATAATTATATGTTTGGTTTTGATGTTAAATAAATATATATATATATACTGTACATAGAAACGGGATGATGATCCCAAATGACTTTCCCGTATTTTTAATCAGATGGGTTGAAATCACCAATCAAGTTTTTGGAACCATTATGGCAGTTGTGGTCAAGATTATTCAGGGTAAATTATAATATCACGACCTCACTGTGACCGAACCCTGGAATGATGGTTAGTAAGGGGACTTACCCTCTGGTAAATTAACATAGACCCTGGCAGATAGAGGTTGGAAGATTAGTTTCCATTGAAACTGTGCTATTTTCAGGGTCCACAAGTCAATTTACCAGAGGGTATCCCAACATAGGCTTATTTTAGGTTAGTGAAATATGTGAAAATTCCATAAAATTCCTTAAGAGTCAGATCACCCGTATTTCCAGGATGCTAGTGGCGTGGCGTTCGATGATGTCCCCATTTCCAGAGATTTCCAGGTCACCAACTTTCGGAATCGGGCGTAGGAACTGGAACATGCTTACCCATATAGGATCCATGGTGCTGATATATATGCTAACATGACTGGGGTATATTGATGGGATCCATGTTGCCATATATACATGGATCCTATGGCTTATAGAGGAGACTAAACCTCCACTCATGAGGGGCTTGGCATGGAAACCTTTCTTCGAGGTGTGGCCCAGTACTACCAGGAAGCGGCTGGAATGGGATAGAAACGGCTGACATTCCTCCAAAACGGGCGACTTTAAAAGGGGGGTGGGCGTTCTAGAATTGGATTGGCCATTTTTTGGCTGAAAAAGGTACAACCAGATAATAGCAAGCACTTGTGTTGGCTTTGGGGCGGATAAACCGCACAAGGCATCCGACAGCCGTTCAAAGTCATGTTGTGGAAGAACACTCCACGGTCGAACTTTCAAGAGCTGTCCATTGTTCCGTTGTAGCGCGCGGAGTCGCGGAGCATCTGTAGATCACAATGCATGATTCAAAACAATGGGTCTAAAGCAAAAATTGCAAGTCATGTTGTTCCCTAAAAGCAAGCGTGGACACGTAGAAAATGAGTGAGAGAGAGAGAGAGAGATATATATATATATATGAATAACATCCCCGTTGACATTTCCCATTTAAAATGGTAGGCCTTGGGCCCCCTATAAATCAGATTTTATGGTTTTTTTTTCTGCCGTCGGGGCACTCCATTTTGTAGAAAGAGACCTGTTTAGACACACCCAACATCACTTTATATGAGAACAAAATCATATGCCAGTGTCAGGCACCTCCATTTTGTAGAAGATTTGGAATACCATTTTGTAGATGGGTAAGGGGAGTTGATAAATACATCCACAAATGTAAATATATTTGAACTTTGAACACAAAAAAATATTAACCGACCATGTGGATTTTGCGGTGGAGATGATCGCAAAGTTTCCAAAGCCTCCAAAATTTTGAAACCAGCCCCGGTCCAGAAAAAAAAACGATGACCACTACTTCGGTCCAGTCTATTTGACTACTTCTGTTGGACGATACTTTATGAAACCCGATTGCCAGATGCACAAGATGCAAAAATTTGAGATATGCAAGGATTGCTTGAGAGATTTTAAGAAGAAATTTCATTCAGAGTAAACTG
>Ga0126342_10013752_pt1 | contig 14313 bp, 14 predicted proteins | sample Cyp1metagenome_FD_92528 | JGI IMG/M metagenome (GOLD analysis project Ga0126342, IMG submission 92528) | Coral microbial communities from Lord Howe Island, Old Settlement Bay, Australia - Cyphastrea 1 metagenome | ecosystem: Host-associated > Invertebrates > Cnidaria > Coral ...
CTTCTGACTCTTTCTCTTCTCTGATCTTCTCTCTTCTAATCTTTCTCTTCTCTCTGCCTCTGCCCTGCTCTGCTTTTCATCTGTCCATATTGTTGGAAGTTTGACTTCTAAACTTCCTTCGACAACTATAGTAGAGCAAAACAAAGAAGCTGCCCTTAGCATGATTTCGATCACTTACGTCTGTTCAAATCTGCAGTTTTTTTGCTCAGTTTTTTGCTCTCAGGAGAAATCAGCCAGGAGTCCAAGAAGCTTTGCATGCAGGGCGATCTGGTGAAATCTTCGCAGTGTTCGTGGTGTCTTGGGCTTAAAGAAAACGTACCGAAGCAGGAAGAGATAGGAAGAGATGGGAAGAGATAGGAGATGGGACAGCGAAAAAGCAACTCTTGGGCCACAGCTCTGTGGGCAGTTTCTCGAATGGCAGCCTTGGAAATCGTGGCTCGTGATGTTCACATTTCGAGCCGCGTGCCACACCTATAGCAAATGATCAGCAACTACCACCAACCAATTTAGCTGGTTTCAGCTCTGCTTTGCAGCTTGTGTGACCCTGGGTGGATGCAAATCTTGCTATGCTGCTCGACTCAGCGTGAACGAGTTTGGTCACTCAGGAGCTGCAGTCAAGGAGCTGCATCCGGCGGTAAGCCATTGCACACAGCCTATTCATCGAGTTGAAGGTCAAGAGACCCCATAATCTGCAGCAACAAGTAGTGCAACAAGCAGTGCAACAAGCAGTGCAACAAGCAGTGCAACAAGCAGTGCGAAAAGCAGTCAAGTACTTGAAAGAAACAAAGCAGCCTTGAGCAGTTTCCCCATTGTGTACTCTTCTCTTGACAAAGCAAGTTCCTACAGCATAAAGTTCAGCGGTGCACAGCACTGTCAAACTGTTAAATGCTCCGTAAACAGAATGACACCAGTTCCTGAGGTACAGTACCATTCCTTTGCCAATATGACTCTGACATACTCTGACTGGATATCATAGCAGTTCTGGGACAACCAGTTTGAAAGCATTGACAATGACTTACTGCTCAAGAAGCCTTTCTGGGCCTCACCAAATTTGAGTTTCCTGCCAGTCCCTTTCCCTAAAAATTGAATGGATGAGACGGAGATACAGAGAGACTGGGGAAACAATGGGAAACAATGGAAAACATTGTCAATTGATCGATATTGATATTGTCTTCAAGAATCTTCAAAACCAGGGTGGAAAACATTGGAAACACTGGTCACACCACCTCGATGGGTACGCCCGCAATACATATCACCCCTCCAATTTTCAACAGAACGAGAGGCGACAAGAATGGGTCACAGTGGATTCAGCTGAGCTGCAAGCGTTTGTCAAGTGATTTGCCGGAGTAGGAGATTTGTTTGTAACCAGAGCAGGGGCAAATGGTGTGTAGATGTGGGCAGTATATTACATATATGACATGACCGTTATATTTTGACTGTTATGTTGTAACCCTTGTTAGCACATGTGTACAAGATTATACAAGCAAAGGCAGGCTGATAAGCGAAGCAGCATAAGCAGCAGGGGCAGCAAGGGATGGTGCGCAAGAGAAGCAGCAGTCGCATCAAGGGCAGCAGTGGCAACAGCATCACCACAAATACAATAAAATATTCGAGTACATGCAGAGGAGGAGGCAGGAGGAGGCAGGAAGAGGCGGGAGGAGGGCAAAAAGGATGAACAGCAGTCAGTGGGACTACGTTACATTAACAAACAATTGCAGCAGCGTCAGCACCTGCAGTTGCGATTTTAGCATGTGGCTCAAATCAGAAAATGCCTGGGAAAGTCCAATGAGTCTGGTTCATAGGTGACCACAGGGGGATGGAGAGAAGCAGCATTGATCGCCTGCACTCAAAACCAATCACAAATTCGAATCGCAGTACTATATCACAGGTCCTCTGCAGAAAGTGTCTCTGCACAATCCAGCGCTTCCTGACGCAGAGGACTCTACGTTGCCATTCAACTCTACTTGCCCGGGGTCTGCAATCGACAATTCCGCTGTATCAAGGTGTATCATCTCCAATTGCGACTGATAACAATTTTGGAAAGGCAAACTTGAAAAGCCAAGTAAAAACACTGCACTCAGCATCGTAAGGAAAAAAAGGAACGCCTTAAGTTGTAGTACTTGGCGGTACCACGCGGTACAACTCAATACTACTCAAACTATTTCAAACTATTCTATACTTCATTATACTGTACTTCATTAATTAATCTTCATTATACATGTCTGGTCATCTCTGTACTGTTCTGAGAGTTTTGAAAGTTCTGGGACTGGAAGTGCCACATGGGCACTGGCCTCGTCAGCAATTCGCATGCTCCTTAAAACTGGCGCCTCACAAACTTGTGAAACTGGTACAGTATGGTACAGTAGAACTCAGTAGAACATAGACGTTCATAAAAGTTCAAGAGGGTCGAAGACATATGTGGTCCGGAAATAATCCTGAAACATCCTGAAATGTCCTAAAACATGAATATCACAGAACATCATAGAACATGAATCACATGAATTGAATATCAAATGATGTCAAATGATGCCACCTGAGGTCACCTGATGACCAAAGCAAAACTCGTTGAAGAAGCGGAGTCGTTCCAGGGTTGATAGACCGCATCCGACATCATCCGAATTGATCTGACGTTGCTTGCATGTGGAGGCAGAGATGCTTGCTGCTGCTTGTCCAGCAGATTTATCATGGTTTATCCGGTTTTCAAACTCCCCAAGCTCCCAAACATGAGCTGCTGCAACAGGGCTTCCAATTGCAGGAACCTGCACTGTCAACATCCGAGATATCAGACCCAATAACACATGAATCGGGCAAAAGCATGTTCTACATCTTGCATCATGTTTGACTGCTTTGTTTGACCCCTTCCATTGCACAGCGCCCTAGACTGAAATGAGTGCCTTTGGACCTTGAGTAAGTGGATCCTCATGCAAAGGCCTTAGCGAAATGCACAAGCTGGAATCCACGACGCCAAAACAACTGATATCTTCCATCATACTGTGATCACACTGTGATCATCCAGTATGATGTGGTGTGACATGGTGTGACAGAAATGTTGGCTCCGCAGGTTGCCTGATTTTCTTTACCTTCTCAAGCTGTCTCAGGCCAAGTCGACCCAAAAAAAGACTGCAGCTCAGCTCTTGCAGCCAAGCGTACCCAAGACTTGGAGCGACCCACTCGCCCAAGAAGAGATCAGAGAGACACCTGATGAATTCTCATTCATATGAGATAGGAAGTACAAATATTCTCGACCAGTACCATCATCACAGTGGGCAACTTCAGGATGACTGCAACATGTAGACAACATCTCAACGCTTATTTAAACCAAAATGTGAAAAACCTCTGGGAACACATATATATACTATTATAATCTATTATATACTTATACTTATATATCTATATACAGTAAATGTTTTAAGTGTTCAACGCCTTGCTTTCTGGCTGTGTTTTTAAGGCTGCTGCTGACGTAGAGAAAAGATTGAGCTTGCTCTACAGCCTGTACCCAAACAGCTTCAGGAATGTATGCAATTTTGAATTGATATGCGAAATATATTGAACAAATACATGGAATATCCTGGAAACGACAAGCAAAGGAATATACAATGAATATATATGAATATCAATGAATGTACTGTATGTACACGTGTCTGTCCTTCCGTCCGTTCGTCGGTCCGTCCAGCATGTGTAATTGAAAAGCACTTTATAAGTCCATTGCCTAGCATGCGCGCAGCTTTACCCAGCTTGCCTCAAACAAGTCAAAACACCTCTAGATTCTGCAAGCTGCCCAACATTCAAAGCTTCTTTGAACCTTCCATGTACAAGAATTCATAGCAAAACGATCAAAAACACAGGCATAAGTCAGGCAGGCCACCATTTCCGGAGAACCACACATGGGCTGCAGGCCTGCAAAAAGACAGCCCAGAACGCTGTTCAGCAACTTCATGGAGTTGCATGCTGCGCAAACAATCGTGGACGTGCACAATTTTTGAACCAGGAGAGCACAGAAGATCACAGGAGTTTGACTCATGGACTAAGTGCTGCACCAGGCTAGTTCAATGTAGCCGGTCTTGTCTCTTCGCTTGTAGGTCCTTGCAAAGTCCCAACACACGGGCCATGACATGTTTAAAAAGATCAGTGCGCATGATCTGCCAAGCACGGAAAGCATCGGGTGTCTGGCCGGCGATTGCCGAAGATGCGCTCACAGTAGAGACCATCTGGCCTTCACGGGCGATTCAGGAAGCCAAAGATAGCAACATGAACTCAGAAACTCGTCATGACTCGTCAGCACTCGTCATCACCCGTGCATAGAGAAAAATTGAGGACGAAGTCGGACCAAGGTCCAAGGTCCGCACACGGCAATCCACTCATCTGTGCCGTATTTGAAATCAAACGGGTGAAGAACTTGACCATTTTCCTGCCAAGAGCAACAAACAGCAACAAACAGCAACAAACAGCAACAAAGAGCAACAAAGAGCAACAAAGAGCAAGCAGAGCAAGCAAGGCATCCAGAATGATCGGATATTATCAGCTTAGGCTTATTCTATCTTATACTACACTGTTACTACACTCTTACTACACCATCTTATACCCAGCAGAGCCTCAACTTTGGCCAAACCACCACTGCCATGTTTGACTCTTGCCAGACTGCCTGAGGATTTCGCATCTGAGTGCCGTCTAATGTACCAACATGACCAACATGACCAACATGTACCAACAACGCAAATCAACGCAACATCCTTCGTTGTACTTTGGCACTTCCAAGATTCTGACGAATCTCAGCCGGTGATTGCAGCCTGGTCTGCAGGAGAACTCTAAGAATACACGCCATCCTATATATCCTATATATCTATTCATGACTGTTCTGCATACCGAGTTACTACAGGGATTGTGTGATCGCAACATATCTCTATGTCTTGTGCTTTGTTCACTCGCCGGTTGAAAAACTAAATCCGCCCATGCAAGTGTCCAAGCCTCACAGATAGGTAGTCGATGGCATTATCTCTGTCTGGGTTGTCCTTCCAGACCACACACATGTGCAATCCACTCACTGTATTTCAGTGTACTTTGTCCTCACCACCACCCCACCACCACCCCACCACCACCACCACCATCACCACCATCACCACCATGCCTTCTGGGAAGACTCAGCTGGTAAGTTTCTTGCCATGAGGAACTGAATCACAACAAAACACAACACAACATATATGGCAAATAAAATAGTACCATGAAATGATGTGAGGTAAAATGAAATGATTTAAAGCTGGTGTGAAAGTGGCCTTGAGCATAGCAAGATATGACAAAATACGTAGAATATGGAAAAAGAAATAATAGAAAACAATATGATACAGTTCAAAACAAAACGAAACAAGAATATAAACCACAATGCAAGGTACACAAAAATAACACAATACAATCCAATATATAATATAATAATATAATACAATATAATACGGGAAAACACACGACATACAATGAAATGCAATAAAGGACAATATAATGCAATGTAATACTATATGAAACAACATGAACAATATAAGACATTCTAATGCAATATAAAAATGCACTACGATACTATATTCAAAAAAAACAGAAAATACAATGATACACAAATGCAATATGATATACTTTGACATTAACTTAAATATGAAATGATCAAATCTAACCAGCCGCAACAGTATACCATATCACATAATACCAAATAATCTGACATGAAGTGACCTGATAATCGATTAAAACGTATTAAATACAGAAAGGCTTGCTGCCAGCGCCAAAACTACCAATTGTTTGAATCTATCTATTATTATTTTGTAAATCTATTACATGATCTGAAATAACATTAGTTTTTTGTTGTCCATGCACACGCCTTTTCTATTTGGAATACAACTTAAATCGGTTGAAACCACACACAGAAAAAAAAAATGTGTTCCCAAAACAATGGTATTTTTGTGATTTTGTTGTTTTGTTTTTTCGATGTTTTGATCCTTAGGAACGATCCGGATTAATCCAAATCAAATCTGAATCATCTTGCCTCTAGGGCATTTATAAATTTATAAAATGTACCCTTTACAAATCACTACTCAAAAAAAATAAACATGCGCAGTATTCTTTGGAGATGTGCGATTTTCCATTCAACGGGTGAAGTCTTTGAGAATGTGCAATTGTCTTCTTTTGTTGAGTGAAACATGTCCTTCAATTAAAGGATGTTCCTTTCCAAATAAGAGGTAATTGGGATATATTGGGATTCTTTAAAAGGAATATCGCATTCTTTTCAGAGAATTGGTGCTACTTTCAAACATAATCATAAAGGACAACTGAGACAATTTTCTTTTTCGTGAGTGAAGCATTTCCTTCAAATGAATGGGATGTATTTTCAAAGGCAAGGGAATTTTCAAAGAAATGGTGTTGCTTTCCGCAGGACAGCTGGTTTTCGTTTGAAAGGAGTGTGACATTATTATCTTTTAAAGAAATTGTGTTACCTTCAAACATAGGTCGGAAGTGAACTTTGAAGGGACTGTTACTTCTTTAGTAGACACATTTGATAGTGATTCATAGTGATAGTCTGCAACAATACGTATACATATTCTGCAACAAGATTGTTTCTGTTGCTTAAAAGATGACTGCAGCCTTAATTAAAGCAGTTTTCTTTAAAGGAACATGCATCTGTTTGAGGAAATATGTCCATCATGAAAAAGGAAAACAGGAATACTGTACTTCCAATACAATGCATATTGTAGAGCACTATTGTCCTTAGAAAAAAACACAGACAACCTTCAAAAGGTTTTTAGCCCTGAAAAGTTTTGCACTAGCTCAAAGCAACCATTAGTTCATAAGGGACCTTTTTTTGAAGGAAGGGAAGGCTGCATATTTGTGAGGAAAATTGCACTTCTTTGAAGAATCCCATCTCTTCAGAGCATTACTTGCTGGAAATGTAGCGCAGGTGCAAGACTTAAGAGATGGGACATATTATGATAGATTTCATATTCCTCTTTGTACAAGTGCTGTGCTGTACAAGTCAAACTACAAGTCTTGTTTATTTAACAGTACATTACATGTTCGTCCACCGCCAATTTTTTTGTTTATTTCAACTGTGACAAATTGCACCATGGCAAGGCATTGGTGTAATACCACCTGGCTATCAACAAGATATTGGCACTGCATAAGGGTAACCAATCTATTGAACATATCCACAACCTGTTGAAAGAATGTGGTACTGTACCACAATCATATCATAAACACACTATAGTAGTGGATTCCCAGGCGTCAAAACAATATATTTCCAATGTTCATGATATTTGACACACAAAAGGAAGGATAATTGCATGACCTGAACTTACTGACTGCAATGTTGCATTTTATGTCATATTTATTCTATTGTATATAGTGCTTCAAAGTGGAGATATGTCCTACTTTCTTTTCCAATGTGGGTGTTCTTTCTTGGAATTTGCCACATTTTGAACCTATAATGACTACCATTGTTCTGGAGGAGTGCATTTTGCAAGTAAATATGTTTCTCTGGGTCAGGCCTCCTCCTTATTAAACATTATATCACATTATAACCATTGGTGAAAGGATACAGGAACAAGAGGAAAGTCCAATTTTTGGCGCTGGCAACAAACCCGTCTCATTAAATAAAGCACACGTATATACATATATATATACATACATACGTATAATAATAATAAATCTAAAAACATATATTGTACTATATATGAATTTAATATTTCATATATATATATATTAAAACCTACAAAAATATATATGATGCAATAAAATGAAAACTAATACAATAAAATACGCTATATTATCATTTGATGTAATATAAAAAAGGAAACTGTTATATGAAAATTATAAAGAGGAAAACAAGTAAAATAACATATGTAGAATATATAATGTATTACATGTAACATGGTATAATGTTGAAATTTATAACAAGCAAGATCTGAAAATAACAAATAATATAGAATTTACGCCATAACATATCATTTATTATGACAGCTTATGACATATATTGTGTGTACGCTGAAAAAGGATAGAAATTTTAATACGACAAAATTTAACATGCTAGTACATGCTAGAAATATATCAGAAATAGCATAATACAATATTACATTATGGTTTATCAGATTATACTATATCAGGTTCTGTTGTATTACATTATATTCCATTACATTGTATTATATCATATTGCATTAATGTCAAATAACGTCATGTTTTACGATACTGTGAAATAAAAAATATGAGAAAATGATGTACTGCAATACATATGATTCCATTCCAAATAACATAAAATATATGTATATGTATATATAATATATGAATAATAATGTTAATAACAATAATAACATACAAACCAATATAGAACCATACAAGACTAAGATAATATAATATAATATGTTTTGTTTTCATTTGATATGATATATATATATATTATTATTGTTATTATTATTATATAACATGATACGTCCAGGTTCCAATTAATTAGCAAAAGTTGGCGGGATCCAAGCTTTTTGGCAACATTCTGCCTGGACCCGGCCTAAATTTCTACTAAAAAATCTGACCTGGGCTTTATGATCAATTCTGATGTGCCTGATCATTGTTTTGGAGCACTCAAGGAGAATTCTCCAAAATGGGTTACTGGGTCCATGCGTCCTTTTATGTCCTCCCAAAATTCTCCTGCGAAAGGAGGTTTTGAGTCTTGCAAAACCGTCCAACATGTCCCACCATGTCTCTACAAATGCGGGTCATGGCCATGACCTCTCATAGCATTCAAAATGACTCTGCAGATAGCAGGGGTATGATAATGTTGCTTGATGTTGCTTGTATATACGATAGAGTCCGTGACTTACTACTACGGTACAGTATAATATGGTATAATAGTGCAAGTTCCTGTTCTGAAAGTATGCATCTCATCGAGCGCCCAAGCTTGTATACGAAATCAATGTTACAATGTCCAGGATGTCCCGGTTTGTTGAAATAACAAAAGGAAAAATCATGAAAAATCTATGACATGTTGTCCAATTGCTGTAGGCACTGCATAGTAGGGTTAGGTCGGATAATTTTCCACATCATTCCAATGAGTGAGTCTGCATCTCGGTTGGCCTCCCAAGACGGCACTCGAACATCAGCGCTGTCTGCTGCCTCTGGCCAACAAAAAGGAAAGAATGCAAAATGAAGATGTTTTAATATGTTTTATATTGTTTTATATGTTTTTCTCTTGCTTCATATTTAGCCGTGAACAAAGCAACAATGCACTTGCAAAGAAGGTTTGCCTCTAGCAGCCTGTAGCATGTATGTACAAGGCACAACGAAGAAATACGATGAAACATGCCTGCAAATTCTCATCAACCTAATGTCTTTTCTTCCAGCTCGTTTGTTCAGCATCGATAAAAGTCCCCACATGCATGCCTTGTCACTGGTGGAAAAGATTGGAGAAGGCTCGCAAGGTTCTTCCTCCGTGGTTTGCACCAAGACCAATAGTTTCTGCTGCGCTGCGAGTAAAGTAGCTTGTAACGTGTCTTTTTGGTGCCTTTGTGGTGTCTTGGCAATCCTTGTTGGCAGAGTCTGGGTTGTGTTTGGGCAGGGCCTCAATGATGTGGGGTCTCAATGATGTGCGTATGGCGTTTCAGCAGTATCTCGACGATGTTTTGACGCTGTATATAATTTATATATAATGCTGTCAGGCTGTCAGTAGTGTGCTTTGGTGGTTGGGGAGGTTATTTTTTGTGTTTTGACATGCGGGGTGAGAATCCGCATTGTCAAGAGGGCAGCTTGCATGGTCCATGAGAGGACAAGACAGTCAAGACCGTATCAAAAGAGTTTGCATGATGTTGAGTATATGTATGCTTGATACAGGTTGAAATGAAACGTGGCTGAGCGCAAGCAGGAACTCGCTTGGATGTTGCGCGAAGTCTTCCAGCTAGCTCTTGCAGCAGGTGTTCTAGGTGACGACTCCATGAGGACTCAGCATTACATGAACATGAATCGAAATCTCAACATGAATCGGATGAATTTTGCACAATAATTGTTCTATGAATTTCTCAACCTAACAATGGCTGTACAGTACTCTAGCCTCAATTGTTAGGAATGAAGTTTATGGAGCGGTGTGTGTTTATCAAACTCCCGAACCTATCGTAGACACCACCAAGACACCCGCACATCACCGAGACAAAAACAACATGCCATGAAAGGCATTGCCCCTGCTGCCCCAAAGTTTTGACTGTTTATCGCGGCATCAAATACATGTACATCTATATCTATATAGTTACATATATATATAATTATATATAATTATTAATATCATTATATAATATTCTATATACATATGTTGACAAAAATTCACAGGCTGAACATGTGTATGTTTTCCTTCACAATCAATTGCAACAGAACTGGCCCAAAAAAAAATATCACGCTCACCGGAATGTCCACGTGCCTGCCGTGTTTGTGATGGCGGGGGTGCAAGCAGTCCGTTGACATCACCGCTGTCGGTAGCCTTTGGTGGAAGCAATCCAGAAGGATGGCAGCCCGTCGCAACAGAAGTCTCAAGAACTGCAGAGGTTAACATCAATAGCCTCTGGTTTCGACATTCAACCTGTGGTCCTGGCCATCTGGGGAAGCGGGGGCATCGGGAGGGCCTCCGGTGCATCCTGACCAGCGATCTGTGAAGAGTAAGCAACCCCTAGTCCATGCCATAAGTACGTACCAAAAGGGTGCGCGTCAGTCCCACGTCTGGTGGACAGATCTTTTCGACCATATTTGTATATATAAGTAGGGTCAGGAAATATGAATGCAATATGTCAGAAATTGTTTTCAAAATCAAAGCAACTAAAATACATCCCCTGCCCAGGGACAACTTTCTGACAGGACAAAATAGACGATAGTGCGGCCCGAAAAGAATGCAGGAGATCAATATGAATGTGTTTTCCAAAGGGTTCTTACCAAAGACATTGAGGTAATGATCACAATCACGATGACGAGTTCACTTCCAAATACTTCCAAATATAGATAATTCACACGCAACCGATTTCTTCCGAAATATTGTCAGATATTTGAAATTAAAAAGTCGGATGATGTTGATGATGCTGACACTGATGATCTTTTAACACGCAGAAACTGTCACACCGTGGTTGGCCAAAAGCTGAGGTAAAACCTCTCGAAAGCTGTGTGTAAAAGCTGTTGCGCCTGAAAGTTTCTGTGTAAAAACTTCAGGATGTATAGGCGCCTGCTTTATTACCCAGCCTGTCTACCTTTGTGGCCAGATTTGGGTACCCTATCATGACTCCCAAATACTCCCAATCTGCTCCATTTTGGGTTGAAATGACTCTTTAGGAACCTGTCGGAGGATGTCGGAACCCGGGGCTTGTCAACAACCCTTCACAATCAAAAACCAAAATGCGCAATTGAACCCAACAAAAACGTCCGTTACGGGTAAAACCCATATTGGACAAAGAAAATTGTCCGTACGGTTTCCCAGGTATACATACAGCATTATACAGCTGTGGATGTGTAGATGTTTAGTTTACAGTTTACACCTACATCTATAGGCCTGAATCTGTGCACGTGCAGATGCAGATGCAGATGCAGATGCATATACATACACATACACATACACATATACATATACATAATTATACATATACATACACATACACATATACATACAAATGTATGTATGTAGATGTTTTGACCTACATCTACTCACCTGAATCTATACACCTGATTTGTAGATGTGTAATTTTTTTCACCTGCAACTCCACAATTGTAGGTGCGTACATGCTTTCACCAACATCTATGGGAAATCGTAGATGTGTAGAAGTTGAGGCTGAAGCTGATGACGACGACGACGACGACGATGATGACGATGCTGATCATGATGATGGTGATGATGATGAAGATGTTGAAAATGATGATGCTAAAGTAGGAACAATGTTGTCCTGATAGCCCGTGATGAACATATATGATAGCGGATACATCAGGGCCCATCCTTGCGGGGCCAAGCCAGCGAAACCATCAACAAAAATTGTTGCGCTTCTTGGGTCTGAGTTATCAAAGGGTTCAATCCATAATGGTCAAAAGCGACCAGCCAAAGAGCTCTGCTTCCAGCCTGAGTTTACCGACATTGGAAAACCATTTTCCTGATAGCGCCCAGTTAGAACAGGAAATACGGACAGTTGAAGAAATCACTCGCGCATTGCATGTACAGTCAGGATTTCACATATTCTGGACTTGTGGCCTTTGTCTGTGGCACACTTGGCTTCTTGTTACCGCGCAAAACCGGGTGAGGAGACTTCACGCTACGAATTGGCCACCAGCATCAAGTGGGATGCCAGGGATCTCTTGATTTACATAAGAGATTTCAATCAGCAAAAGTTTGAAGCACATGCTACACCAGCCATTTTTGCAGGCTATCGCATCGATACGGGAAAAAAGTACAAAGATGTTTATCTGGCATTGTCTGGCCCTTGATTCCAAAGCACTACAGGACAAGACCCCAGGGTATCATATCCCCACCAGCGTTCCAGCTGAAGAGATGTTTGTGCCAGAAAGTGCTCCTGTTTTACCTTTGCAAAGAACCTCACAAAGACAGAGCGGAGCAAAGATCCCAAGGGACGACAGGGAGTCGAAGCCGAAGCACTTGGCTTGAGACGAAATGGAACTTGGGATGATAGACTCAGTCACAACCCTCGACAACCTGAAGCATCAATCCAAAGCCTGCCAAGCCCCCGTGACGATTGCATCTTTCACACTTTATGTGCCATCAAGCACTGGGAGCAGCCGGCTGAAGCACACAAATAAAGGGAGCATTGGATATATATAGGCGGTATCTCATCAGTATGAGCTATGGCTTGACACCTGGAATTGCACCTATCCTCCCAACGCAAAGCTGTGCATGCGACGTTTAGAATCGCTTTACGGACATCCGTTGGCTGGCAAGTTGCGGCAGGATTTCCTAGCAGAAAGTCTGCAGAGGCTCGGCAGCACGGAATCGGAACTCTACAAAAGCAAGTGAGTCTTCAGAAGGAAGGATCAACCAGCTTTGCTGAACATAATGAACATACATGATGATCTCACATCAGCAGCAAGGCACGATTTACATCATGACTTTTGGCGTGAGCTTCGCGACAGCGTCAAGCTGGATGCAGAGATCTACGTCACACTTGAAGGTTCACTCATCCTTGGTCGTACTCATAGATTGGTTCGTGATGCGCAGGAGTCCATCATGTACTATGACATGCAATCATAAGACAAGCAAATTGCATCATTTTACTGTGATCTTTGCGGGATCTCGGAAGAATCTCTCGAACCCGTTCCTTCCCCGGCACTTCCAGAGTCAAGTCAAGTATGCAAGGTGAAGAAGCAGAGAAGCAAGGTGAGTGGCATCGTGATGCTGGCAAGGCATTAATGTGCTTGCTTTGGTTGAGTCGCCTCAGTCGACCAGATCTCTCCTTCATCATTTGCATCTTCATCGGCGTAAAGACGGGTGACAATCTGTTTCCCATACATTGACAGAGTCGCAAGCAATCAAGCATTGCGCGTTCTACGCCTGAAGCTGAAATGATAGCCTTCGCAATGTATGGCGAGACACTCCATGTTCAGGCGGAACTAGTCATGCAACTTTTCGAACTGACATCAACGTGAAACTGGAATAGCACAATGATGCAATATTGAAAATCATTGGCAACAAGTATTCCGTGAAGTTGCGTCACTGCAATCGAGTTCACCGGGTGAACATCGCAACGCGGAAACTCAATGATCCCACCATGCCAGTGGCAAGTTGCCTTGAACCAACTGTGTGTTGAGCGAGGTTGATTTCCGTTTTAAATTGCATCCTTCTTTTGGTTGCCCGGAAATACATTTGGGGCCAGCAAGTACGGCGTGGGGGGGAGTTATAATTTCATGATGTATTTCAATGTATACAGTCCACCCACCCCTACATGCTGTTGCTGTGTCTTGTCTTGTGTACATTCAAGCTGTAAAGCGCCGCTACTACTTGGCTCAAGTGAACCAAGTGTTTGCCGCCGTTCATTGAGTGGGTGTGCTGGTAAGCTGCGCAAACCCAACTACACAAAGTTATATCATATCGTTAGAGCCTTATTGCTTGCGAAACAACTTTCTGACCCTGCACAGAAAAAAACACGGCCTGCAGGGCTTGTGATGGCGGGGACACAGACAGTCCGTTGACACCGCCGTTGTCACCAGCCTTTGGTGGAAGCAATCCAGAAGGATGGCAGCCCGTCGCAACAGAAGTCTCAAGAACTGCAGAGGTTAACATCAATAGCCTCTGGTTTCGACATTCAACCTGTGCTCCTGGCCGTCTTGGGA